>Ga0209282_1002073_pt1 | contig 11406 bp, 13 predicted proteins | sample Mtrugardesep15_FD_187529 | JGI IMG/M metagenome (GOLD analysis project Ga0209282, IMG submission 187529) | Root nodule microbial communities of legume samples collected from California, USA - M. trunc garden sep15 (SPAdes) (version 2) | ecosystem: Host-associated > Plants > Roots > Nodule...
CGCCAACGGATGCACCCGTAGCTCAGCTGGATAGAGTGTTGGATTCCGATTCCAAAGGTCACAGGTTCGAATCCTGTCGGGTGCGCCATTTCTAGATTTCCTTTCATGAAATCAAGGCTTTAGGACTAGGATTCGACTAACCCCTCAGTAGGGTTAGGCAATTTGATGATAAACGATTGCTCCGATTTGGCCATAGCGGCACGGCTCAATCGCTTCATTTCCGCCGCTTTCGTGTAGCGCTCAATCTCCTTGATATCGCGATGCCCCGTGATCGACATGATTTCCAAGGCCGTGCATCCGGACTCTGCTAGACGTCGGCAGGCAGCCTTGCGGAGGCCATGAGGGGAAGAATTCGAAGGCAGGCCAGCTTTGTGCGCAGCCTCGCGAATCCAGTTGGTGAAGCTCTTCTCCGACCGTGCCTTGCCGTACACGGTCGAAATGAACGTCTCCCTCACTCGTGGCAGGTCGAGGATAAAGCCGAGGTCGCGATGAATCGGGATATGGAGCTCCACGACTTCTTGCGACTTTTTCGTCCAGATGACGAAGGTATCGTCCACGAGATGCTGCCAGCCAAGCCGAACCGCATCCGAGCGGCGCAGGCCAGTGTGCAGCAGGACTTCCATAGCGATGCGCTCTGGCGTGCCCTCGCCCCACTGCTCGCGATATGCCGCGATGTCAGCCTCCGTCCACGTGCGATAGCCCTTCGACTTCGTTTTGATCCGCTTGGCTTCCTTCGCAGGGTTGACCTGGATCATGCCGACGGACTTGGCATATTCGAAAACCGATGACAGCCGCTTGCGGAGGATGTTCGCCGCTGCTGGCGTTGCCCCCTTCGCATCGATCAGCACGTTGATGTGCTTTGTCTGAAGGCCAGCGATCGGAGCATGACCATGCTCTTTGGCGAAGGCGTCGAGGATGCGGCGATAAACATCCTTGCTCGATTGCGCCAGTTGGGCAAACTCGGCGGACTTGTAATAACCCTGTATCGCAGCGCCCATCGATCCGGCAGCCGGTGCCTTGCCGGCCGAGACCGGTTCGGCCTTCTGAGCCTTGTGATATGCCGTCCAGAACGCTTCCGAATACAAAGGGCCAGGTAAAGCCACCTGCGGCTTTCCCGGCTCCCTGTAATAGATACGCTGCTTGTCGTGTCGGTCTTTGTAGACGTTCACATACTTGGGTTTTCTAAGCCGCACACCTTGTCCCAATAGTTCGCTCCATTGTCGTTCGCCGCAGTATATGACGGCCTAGCGAAAAGGGAATCCAGATCGTTGCGGTCCCAGATCATCACACCGAACATGTCGCGAGGAGCGGGAATCCGCCCCTCCTTCCTCATCCGGTCAAACAAGGTCGGGCTGATACCGATGTAGCGCGCCGCATCTTCTCGACGGAGGCCGCGAGGAACGAAATCAACCGCAGGCACGCTCTGCCTCCTCTTGTTCTGCGCCGAGGGTGCGGAGCACGCCGGCCATTGCTTCGTTGTCGTTTGCTTCCTCGTGGACAGTGAACGTCGCCGGGAAGACGCGCCGCTCGATAGGCTCGGGCTTATGCTTCTCAGCATGCCGGCGAGCAGCATTGATGCCGTTCTGCTGTTTCGCCGTTGGATCTGACGGCATCTGGCCGCCAATGCCGCGCCAGGCGTTCGCTATGGTCTCGCCGAGCTTGCGGCCGAAGTCCGACTGATGATGCCACGTCACGGCACGCGCCTTGCTGGCGGTCTCAGCAAACGGAGCCAACGCGATAAAGCCGTCCTTGCCGCTCCATGTCAGTGTAACGTCGCGGATATGCATCGAAAGGTCAGGCAGGTACACGTCAGCGAAGGCCAGCTTTCGGAACGGCCGCTTTCCGTCGTCATCGTAAAAATGCTTGATTCCTCGAACTTCGATTTTCATGTCGCAACTCCTTTTTCGCAGAGCACGTTGACGAACGCCTTCCGCTCGTCAGGCTCTACGCTCCTGATGTTGAATTCATCGCCAGTGCGGCCGTTGACGGCCCGCCATTCAGTGGTGACAGTGGCAAACTCAGGCTGCCACCTCATGGTCAGTGCGATCGTCTGCTTGCCTGCCAGGCGGCCCGCCATGACGGTTTCCGTCCCTCGCAGGATTTGGACGCGAGCGGGTGCGGAGAAGACGGTTTCGAAGGGACCGACTACGGGGTTCCCATAGCCGTCGTCTCCGATTTCCCGCGCCTGCATGTCGATAACCTCCCGCAGATCGCCAGCGCCCGTCATGCTGCGTCCTCGTCGATTTTGGCGCGATTGTCGTTGGCTCCGCCTAGCTGGCCGTAGTTCAACGGCTGCACGTAGGTCTCGCCTTCAGGCCCGATATTCGAGAGGTTCTCGAAAGAGCGGATGGTGTTGACGTTCAGCCAGCCGCCTTCACGGCCCACGCGATAAGCGTTGTAGCGATCTGTGAGCGTGCCGCGCAGGAGGCCGTTTAGGTCGTGCTCAAGAAAGAAGGTTTTGCGACTTTCAGGCGTAAGCAGAGCGACGTTCATTGCTTGCTCGATCCGCTTGGCCATAGGGGCCAGGCAACGCGTCACGAGCGCACGGGACTCCTCGACGCTCGACGCGTAGTTGCTATCGTCGAGAATGCCCGCGACAGACGGCGGGATGCCGAACACGCGGCAGATATCGAGATTGCTTAACTTCCGGCTCTCGAGGAATTCGGAGTCCTTGCTGGAAAACTGAAATGTCTCGAATTTAGCGCCGCCGTCTAGCACCATCACTTCGTTGGCCTTCAGCTGGCCGACAAAGCGCTCCTTGAACTTGGCGATGACGCTTTCCTTAGATCCTGCGCCAGTGCCCGCAGCAAGCTTGTCAGGGAAGACGAGAGCGCCAGCAGGACGGAAGGCGTTCTCTGCTGCCGCGCCTGCCTGGTCCTGTTGAGCCAAGGCAAGGGAGACCGTTGCGGATGCGATCTGCAAGGGCGACATGCCGAGAATGCCGTCCTTGGTCCGGTAGCGAATATGCAGCACCTCGTCCTGAAGCAGCGTTTCCGTGCCGCCGTCGGCCCTTGCTACCTTGTAGCGCAGGCGTCCAGACTTCAGCACCTCCACAGTGACCGTGCCAGCCACGAGGGGATGCAGTGCCGTTACCTGGCCGCGGCCGTTGCGATCGATCTTCGCATAGGCGTTGCCGTAGGTGAGGATGCTAGAGATGAGCCATTCGCGCGCTTCAAAGGCGGTCAGCGTTGCCGAAGTCTGCGTCTGCAGTACCTCGTACAGCGGATGTTCCGTTGCAGCCTCCCGGCCACCGTCTTCCGTCTTGCGATAGAGCTTGAGAGGCACGCCAGCCAACGACTCGGAGATAGCCGCTATGCAGCGATGTGCGACCGCATGGCCGCTGGCCTTCTCGACGTCGGCCCGCGCCGTCCACCGTGCGCCGAGGAATTCGCCCAGGTATGGATCGGACGAGGCGATGCGCGTTTCAGTCTTGCGGTTGAAGGGCCACATTATCGATTGCCCTCCAACTCCAGAAGCGCAATGCGCCGGTCGGCTTCGGTGCGCTGCTGACGCGAACGTGCCTGCACACTGGTTCCGCCATATGCCGGGAACGACTGCACAACGCTGATTTCATGCAGCACGACGTTGCGGAGCGTCCGCTTGTCGCCGCGCCACTCGTCGCCGCCTTCCGGCACCACAAAGCCAAACGACATGCCGCCCAGATCGCCCCTCGTGGCCATAGCGAGGATGTCACGACCGAGGGTGGTGTCGGGCAGGTCGATAGTGAAGGCAAGGCCCCTAGCGTCCTCAGAGAGCCGCAACGTTGAGTTCTTGGTCCTGGCCAACACCTTGGACGGATCGTGATCCACGAGGGCGAGGATGTCGGGCTGTGACCGCAGGGAAGCGGCGAACGCGCCTGGCGCGATAGTCTCATGGAAATCGAGAACGCGAGTCTCATTACCGAACGTTGCGGCGTAACCTACGAGCTTCCGCCCTTCGGCGCGGATCTCGGTCGCTGTACGTGTTTCCAAGGTCATAGAGTTTGCTCCCGATAGGGCTGCAGCAGCGCGTTGACACCGAACGGCATGGCATGGATTGCCTCGACGGTGACGGCTTCGCGATTGTTGTAAAAATGGCTGACGATCAGCAGGACAGCGTGGCGCACGGCAGGCTGAAGGGGTGAGCCGAAGCTCACCCCGATGGACTGCACGTAGTCCTCCGCCGCCTCTATGATGCCGTCGATGTAAGCATCATCCGCACTAAACGTGATGCGGAGATGCTCTTTGGCTTCATTGAGAGCGACGGCCGTCATTTAGATGGCCTTCCAGGCAAACGCTTCCGCGTGACGGATAGCGATATCCGCATCGAGGAAGGCATGCAGCTTGACGCCGCCCTTGCTCGCAACGTCCGAATGATACGGGTTGAGCAAGATATCCACGCCAGACCAGTAGCCGATAACAAGATTGCTCCACGCGCCGTAGATGATCGGGTTTTCCGTCAGGACTGCCGGAACGTTGTTCGAGACATTGACCGGCTTCTGATGGAAGATTTCCGATGCCGGAATGACACGGTTCGTGCCGCCTTCCTTGATCTTGCGAACCACCTTCATGACCGTAGCGTTGGTCAGGAACGCCCCAGTGCCCATCACGTCGTCGATTTCGAGCGCAGCGATGAGGTCAGCCGCAATGTCGGAGATTTCGGTCGACGTGGTGGCGTCCTCGGCGATGGCCGTAAGGATACCCGTCGGCTGGTTGGAAGCGCCAGTGCCGGCGATAGCGGCCTTATCGAGCGCCTGAGCGAGCACGAAGCCAAGATCCGAGCGAAGGACGCTTTCCAGCGCGACCGCGTTCTGGAGCATAAGGCGACGGGAAAGCTGCATTTCGCCCGATACCGTCTTCGGCGACATGCTGACCTTGTCGAAGGTCGAGGCCGATTCCGTCGTGTTGCCGTCTTCCGCGACCCAGTAAGCGGTCGGGCCGGTGAGAAGGCGAGGCAGGTCAAGGTTGCCAGTGAGGCCGGAAAGAACCGTTGCGCCCATGCCCTGAACCGCGAGGGTCGGGCGAAGGCGATCGATCAGGCCGCCGAGATTGGTGGCAACAGTGTAGCCGCCAGCCGAAGGCGTGCCGACGGTCTGGTCGCGGGTTTCAAGCAGGACGCTCGTCGGGATCATTACGCCGCGGGATTCGCGGCCCTTGGACAGTTCCGCATGCATCTCTGCTTCGATGCCGTCCAGCTTGCCGTTAAGCGCGCCGGTAATAGCGCGAGCAACGCTATACGAGCGAAGCTCTTTCTCGACGTGCTTGTCGTCGGCGGTTTCGGCAACCCGCTCGAATTCGGCCAACGTAGCGGCCTGTTTGATCTGCTTGTCGAGCGCGCGGACTTCGCCTTCCAGCTTGTCGAAAGCTTCCGGGTTGTTGACAACGCCCTTGAGTTCTGCGATTTTCGCGGCGCGCTGTTCCTGAAGATTGGCAATGTTCATGTTGTCTCCTTATGGACAGTTTGAAAATGGGGTTGGCTTCGTTTCCTAGGCGTGCGCCTTCCCCGTTTGTTTCCGTAGGTCGACCTACGGGTTTCCCGCATTGCTGCGGAAACACGAAAAGCCCGGTCAGCGAATGCTGCCAGGCTAAAAACCTCTAGATTGTATTCCCCCACTTAGTAGCAGCCACGTAGGCGCTTTCCTTCATGTGCGCTTTCGCGCGTTCCCCATTGCCGGTCTTTGCCGGCGGCTTTGTCATTCGGGCGAATCATCATTTTTTTCGCCGATGATAATAGGATCGCAAATCTTCATGGCTTTTTTATGGAAAGTGCTTGACTTTTCCAAAAAAATGTGATCCGCGCCTCTGTACACGTCTATATATAGTCCATTAACTGGGAAACGCCAGTGAGCGTCAATATGTAGTATGCAAAAAAATCACCGACCGGCGCGCCCCTAGTGTGGGAAGGGGTGGTATCGCGCCGGCCATGTGGTGACTTGGAGCCCCTGGCTGGAATCGAACCAGCGTGATCCGCTACCGTTGTCGGGATAGAAGGCCCGCACGGGTACAGGGGCGAAACTGTTAGAGATGCTGGCCGTGGACGGCCGAATAGAACTTGTTTCTCAGATCCTGCGCCCGTTGGTGGACCTCGTAGAGCGCGAAGATCACCCCGCTCGCCTCGTCGTCCGAGAGATGGCCGATGCTGCGCTCAAAGTTGACCACGCCTTCGATGTGCGAAACGGCGACGCGGGTCATGTTCAGCAATCCGCAGATCGGATCCTCCAGATCAGAGGGCTTCAGCGGTGACGGTTCATTAACCGTGGCGTGGATCATTGCAGTGCACCTCGTTGCGCTCATCGTCGATATTCGGTATCAACATTTTCTATTGATTTATCCACGCGCACTTAGCGTGTCAACAGAAAATGTTGATTGCCATGAAACCATCGCAATGCCGCGCAGCCAGAGCGCTACTTGACTGGACACAGCCACAGTTGGCGGCAGCCGCAGGACTTGGCTTGTCCACCGTTGTCGACTTTGAGAAGGAACGAAGATCCGTATCCGCAGAAGCTACCGCAGCAATGCGGACAGCTCTTGAGGCGGCCGGTATCGAGTTTATCAACGGAACGGGAGTGAAGATCGTGAGGCCACGAGGGGAAGATGGCCGCTAAAAAAGACCTCTCCCCATATATAGCAAACTTGTAGGGGTTTGAGATTCACTCAATGTGACGCTATGAGGCACCCTTCTACCTATATACCCCACGAAAACCCCGAAAACCGACATTTTCGCGGGAAATAGTTGCCCCGCCGCCAGTAGATTAGCGGCAGGGTGTTGCTGTTTCGCAACTATTCGTTGTCGTGAACCTTTTCCGCGCGGACAAAGAACAGGCTTGCCGTGTTGATGATGGTTTCGTCTCTCGGCTTATTCCTGTCGGCCTCGTCCATGAAGTCGTTAAATGGGCTTGGCTTGGAGTAATCCGGCCCCAAAAACTTCACGAGCGTGCCGTCGACGGCTCCGACTTCGCAAACAATAGAGCTTTCAAAGGTTATCGATTTTCCGTCGTCATCGTGGCCGGTCTCCAGCGTGACGACATTGTAGCTCTTTCCTACTTCAAACATTCCCATCTCCTGTTATGCCGCCAGCAGACACGCTGGCAGTCCCTCTTCCTCGTGGCTTTGCGCAGTTTTCAGCGCCATAGCCAGGCTCACAAGACCGTCAATGCGCCCCGCCGCCTTGCTCTTGTCAAGCTTCCGAGCGCCGGCAGGATCAACCGTAACAACGGCATTGGCGGCACACATGCGCATTAGGACGTTGCCGGCGTGGTTCAGCTTCTGCTGTGCGACCGTCACCTCTAGCAAGTCAACGGCAGGCGACATGTCCTTATACCCCTGACCGAATGGCACAAGCGGCAGGACGACGGACAGCTTTTCGAGCTCACGCTCAAGGTCGCTGATGCGCCAGCGGTCATAGGCGATTGCCCTGATATCGAAGCGCCCCGCCTCGTCGGCAATGTGTTCGGCCACGAGGCAGGGATCTATGACCTTGCCGGGAAGCAGGGTTAGGCGCGCGTCTGCCTGCTTCGCCCATACATTGTAAGGAATGCGGTCAGTGTCGCTCTTGCCCTCGATATCGAACTCAGGAAGGAAGAATCGCGGCAACACCGTGTAGCGGCCATCCCCTTCAGGGAACACGAGCACGAAGGCGGTCAAGTCCCGCGCTGCGCTCAAATCCAAGGCCCCAAAGCATTCGCGGCCTTCAAGCGCCTTGTCATCGATCGGGCCAAGGTTGCAGTCGTTCCACTCCCTGGCCGCGATAAAACGCACGGTGCCGTCAATCCGCTGGTTCAGCACCTTGTTGCGGAAATCCGCCTCCTTCGACGGTATCCGCTGCGCCTGCATCGCCATGCGCTCCACCTGTTCATATGACAGGAAGTCGCCGAGCGCAGGGTTTGCCTTCTCCCATGTCGCTGGATCCCATGGATCATCATTAGGGCCGGCTGCGAACATAGCCAGGTGGAAAGACTCGTCCTCGACTTCGCCCGCTTTGATTTTCAGGCCGTAGTCGATCATTTCGGAGAAGAAATGCGTATCGTCCTTGGCTTGCGTGCTGATAGCCACGATCAGCGGCTCGTCACGCGCGCCGAGGGCGGAGTCCATGGCGTCGAAAAGGTCTCGCTTCGGCCAGTAGCCGATTTCGTCGCAGAGGACGAAGGACGGAGACAGGCCCAGTTTGGAATCCGCGTCGGCTGACAACGCCTTCAGGACCGAGCCTTTGCCCTGTCCTTCCAGCACTTCAATCTCTTTGCTGAAGCGGATGATGTTGACGCGCTCCGAAAGCTCGGCATGCTGCTCTAGCATCGCCTTACATTCAGCCCATGCCTTCGCCGCCTGCGCCTTATCCATCGCGCAGAAATAGACCTCGCCGCGGTCCTCGGCTTCTGGACCCACGAGAAAGCAGAGTGCTAGCGCCGCGCTGATTCCGGTTTTCCCGTTCTTGCGGCCCATCGACAGCGCAGCCGTGCGCACCCGCCTCTTGCCTTCGTCGTCTTCCTCGAAAATCGGCTCGAGAAACTGCTCAATCTGCCAGTCGCGCAGCTTCATTTTCGTTCCGGCCAACTTTCCCTGAGTGACTGGCATGTCTTCGATGAACGCGATGACACGCTCCAGCCTATCAAGGCCCTCAGCCTCCCATGGGAGCTCTTCGCGGCGGTTATCGTTGGCAGCAATCGCCTTTCCTTTGGGCTTCGCGCCTGGCCCTCTTAGACCCATTGGTCGCCCTCCTGGTTAGGCAAAATCAAAACTAAATCTTCGTTCGTCTTCCGCGCCGGTCCTGCGGCCGTCGCTTCCCCTTTCTCGAAGGCCCCTGGCTCCCATCCTTCTCCGTCGATCGGGTTGCCGTCCACGTCGAAGCCCTTCAGCGCACGCTTGAAGCCCGTCGCATTCGGATGGTCAACCGCGTTCGTCTTCGCATTGTGGCAGGGCTCACACATGGCCATGAGGCCAGACAGGGGCGGGAAAGGATCGCCGCCCTTGCTGATTGCCACGATATGGTCGACGACCTTGGCTTGCTCGACTACCTCGCGCCGGATGCAGACTTCACACAACGGCTGGACGGAGAGCTTGGCAGCGCGCAAACGCTGCCAGGTTGCGGTGCTATACGGCCATTTGCTCACGCTGCACCTCGCGAAAGGAATGCAGGTGGTGAGTAGTCGTCGCCCTCTTTCATCTGCTGATATGTGTTTCGCAGCGGAGCCGTCACATCATCTTTTCCCGGCACATTACCCGTCACATCGTCACACTCTAAAGAGTGTGTGACGTGACGTGACGGTATGTTGATGCCCAAGTCGGTATCGTCACACGTCACATCATCGTCACATGTGACGGCATGTGACGGTCGGAACGTGCCATGTGCTTCCGTGACTGTGCCGCTGGCGATAAGCTGTTCCTTCGCTCGCAGGTATCGCGTCTTGAGAGTGTGCGACTTGGTTCCCGGCTCTGCCTTCGCATAGTAGGCCCTGCGCCACTCCTCATCGGTTGCCATGCCTTCCTCGCGGCAAACGCCTTCCAGCGCCTCCAGCACGGCCGCCGCATGGCCCTTGACGCTCGCCACCAGCTTCTCGCCGGCAGTCTTGCCATCGGTCGGGATGACGACAGGAGCCATAGTAGGCTGGCCATCCTCGTCAATGCCGACCTGCACGCCATCCATGCGGAAATGCGTGATCACGCCTTCGTCGCCGTCGTTGGTGCCGTCACATTCCAGCAGATAGCCGCCAGCCTCTTTCTTCACGAGGAAGGAAGCATCAACAGCGCCGTCTAGATCAATTGCGCCCTTGCCTCGGTCGCCGGCCCATCCAGTATGATGAATGACGGTGACGTGCGAGCCGGTGACGGTTTCTCGGATGGTGTCGCAGGACTGAATGAATTTGGTCATGTCCTTGCTAGCGTTCTGATCGCCAGGCCCGAAAGCCCTTGTGAGCGTGTCGACAATGATCCAGACGCACGACATGCCGCAGTCTTCCTCAGCGCGCTTGATGGTGGCCGCGATGTCTTCCGCGTCCTTTAGGCCGGTTGTCAGGTCCATGCGGCCACCCATCACGAGCAGCGGAATAGCGCCGATGCCGTGACGCTTACGAAAGGCCAGCATTCGGCGCTTGGTAAGGTCTTTGCGCTCGGCTGCGATGTAGACGACGAGGCCCTGCTTGACCTTCCTGCCGTGCCAATCCATGCCAGCAGCAACGTGACAGGCCATATCGGTAGTGATGACCGATTTGCCAGATCCCGGCTTACCGGAAAGCATGGTGAACTCGTTGACGCCAAACACGCCCTTGATGAAGGTTTCCTTCGGCATGGAGTCTTCAATTTCGTGGAACCAGTCGAGAGAGAACCGCTCGCGCTGCGCAGGTGCATGTGCCGCTTGCTCGGCGATATACGCCAGCAGGTCAGCCTTGCTCTTGCCGGTATCGAGGAAGTCGGAAACGTCGCCCTTTTCCGGCAGCATGGGGAAATGGACCGATCGAACGGAAGCGGCAATCCCCCGCAAGGCCCCCTCTACTTGCTCCGCGTGGTTGCGGCCAGGTTCGTCATTGTCGGCTAGAATGATGACCTGCTTGCCGGTAAACCAGCCGTTCAACTCTTCCCGCCACTTGCCGGCGCCTTCCGGTGCAGTGGTGGCCACGAGGCCAAGATCGGCCAGGCGGTCGCAATCCTTTTCGCCTTCGCACACATAGACGGTGTCGGCCGCGATGACTTCAGGCAGGCGATAGGGAATGCGCACCTGTTGCGCGCCCTTCACCCATTCCCTGCCGTTCCAGCTATGCTGATAGAAGCTCTTGCCCGCGCCCTTGTGAACTTTCGTCACGCGCAGATAAGGCTGGCCGTGCTCGTCGCGATAGACGAACTGCGGATCCGTAGGACGTTCGGTGCGCGTCGGTTTCCATTCCGGCAGGCCAGCAAGGCGGCGCACGTAGTCGCGGCACTCGGTAGCGTCGTCATCGGCGAAGGAATTCACCACAAAGCCGTCGGGATTGCTCGGATCGTTCTTGACCGACAAGCTGCGGTCAACCTTGCTGTGACGAGGTCCGGGAATGAGGACCTCGTTGCCGGACTTGTCCAGATCCGCAAAGGCCTTGCCGCCCAATGCGTTGAAAACAGACTGAGCAATGTTCATGCGGCCACCTCTTGAACAGAGGAGTCCGAAACGCTATAAACGTTGTGCTGATGAATACCAAAGCCGTTCGCGATTGCCGTCGCGGCGGCTTTTCCTTTTTCTGCGCCGTCTCCGAGGTTAGGAGATTTTGCGAAAACGCATGAAGAAACAATGTGACTGATTTGGCAGGTTAGTAGCTCTAACTCATTGATTCGGAACGCTTGTTGCATTCCTGTCGGGTGCGCCACTTCCGTACAAAACTGGGCACTGCTGCCATGATGACGCTGTTCTTCGTCATCACAAGGCGCTCAAGCTCGCTCTTGCGACCGTGAATTCTGATCTCCCCGT
>Ga0209282_1002074_pt1 | contig 11403 bp, 2 predicted proteins | sample Mtrugardesep15_FD_187529 | JGI IMG/M metagenome (GOLD analysis project Ga0209282, IMG submission 187529) | Root nodule microbial communities of legume samples collected from California, USA - M. trunc garden sep15 (SPAdes) (version 2) | ecosystem: Host-associated > Plants > Roots > Nodule...
CAACAAAGTTTGTTTAATTATCCTTAAACTCTTAAATTTTTTAACGTTTTTTTTAAGACAAGTTTAGAATACTATGAAAGGTTCATTTATCAAAAGCTAATTTTTTTAACATGAAACAAATTAAATATGAATTTTTTAAAACGAAAAAGTTAAAGATAAAAGTAACAAAATTTGGACGTAAAAATCAAATTTTGCGACAATTTTTTGCAGAGGAACTTTTAGTAATGTTCTAAACACGTCTGCAAAAAATTGTTTAAAAACTCATGAGTTTAAGCATGAATTAAACAAATTTGAATTGAGGAGTGACTAATATTGAGTGTAGAATTTTTTTTAAGGACTAAAAAATCTATTAAAATTAAGTAAGGACTAAACTTAAAAGGTCCCAATTTTATAGGGATCTAAAACCTATTTAACCCTTTTAAAAATGGAGAGGATCTCTGCTCAGTATTATTGGCTTTGTTTACAGGACCTTCGATATATAGTTTAAAGAAAATACTAACAAGTACGCTAATGACATTGTTTGAAGATTCAAAAGAAGCGACTTTTGTATAGAAAATGATGGAATTGTGACGTTTCATGTATTTTATTTGTATTTCCAAGATAAAATTTTCTTTTAAAATAATTTTTTTTTTGGAATCCTTAAAGAATGCTCTGTGACACTCGTTAACAAGAGCCAATAAATATTTGTTAAACATTGTCTTTAGACCATCCACAATGAAACTCTCCTATTTTGGTGCTTAAGTGTGGCTCATGAGTACACGTTATTTATTTTATAATTTTTTAATACCAATACCTAATAAACATTGAATTCCTCCAACCCAACACCATAACAAAATTTACTAATAAGTCCCACTAATAACTCTATATTGTTACATTTATAAAACACTCATTTATTTCATTAGAAAATATTAAATAAAATTTACACAAAAAATAAAAAGAGAAGGTCCTTCTATAGACACCTCTATAGAAACCAATAAATATTACTCTACAATGAGGGTGCCTATTTAACTCGGTGTTAAGTAGGTAAAATATCCACCATTATAGATGGTCTTAGTATACTTGTTAACATAAGTCATAGTTAAATGTACTCTTTATAATATAAGTTTTGTATAAGTGTTTATCATGACAGTTATTTCTATGATAAAAGATAAAATTAAATTGCAACTGTATATGAACTATTTTCATAGGCTATCTCATGGAGTTAGTTATATATGATTTATTCATAAATTATTTTATAAGTTCTTTCAAACAACCCTCACAAATATTTATACCGATAAACAAATTTAAATTGGTCACAAGTCTAACACATTATTGCAAAACTATTGCAAGCCATGAATTGTTATCTATAAAATCTTTTTCTCTTCCAGATTTTATTTATTTTCAATAAATTGATAAAAGAAAAACAAATTTTAATATAAAAATTGAGTTTTTCTCAATAATATTTAAGGGAAAAAAAATGCAGCTAATAGAAAAGCCAAACCAAATAGTATAATTGGATAGGATAGTTCAATCAATTTTGAATAGATTTTAATATCATTAAAGAATAAAGATTAAACGTCTACTTCAATTCTTAAAAACCGACATCTAAGATGATGATTAACACAATTTATTATAAATACATAGTCGTGTCATATCTAATACGAAACCTTCCAATAAAGACAAAAAAACCCAAGCCCCACACTGCAAGAGTAACGTGGATTAGGTAACTGTAGCATGCTAGCTTAGCTGATTCTTGGAAGCAATAGAGAAAATACCGACAAATTAACGACTGACTAGGAGACTTGAACAATTGACTATATGCACCAAACAATACAGCGGGTATATATCCTCTTTCAAAAATGAAAAATTTACATCGGATATTCTATTTTGTCGGTTGTTATCAGAACGTTTTGCAATCATCACTTGACTCGTTAGAATTGGTGATAAAATTAACAAGTGCATGAGCAAATGGACAAATTCACACTATTATAATATATCAAGTGTTCTAAGGACAATAATTATAAAAAAAAACTAAAAATAGTAGCCTTGCGTGGAAATGGTAATTTTTAAACTTCTAAAAAAACAAACACAACATTTTTATATTAATTTTCTTAACTTATACGTAATTATTTTTCTACTTGTTTTTTACAAAAAAGTGTAAAAATCCATTAGAAAATCGAGAAACTAGCTAAATATCTTTAGACATAAAGCCTAAAAAATATCATAAAAGAGAAGTCTATGAAACTCACTAAACAAAAACTCCATTCTAATACAATTTAAAGAGCGTAAAATAGGCTAAACTACTAAAGTTAATCATCTAACAACATATTGATTACTCTCCCTCCATATACGACACGACATTGGACACGTCAATTTTAAAAAAAAACTATGCCCCAATGTAGAAAACCGATCCCCTAAACTTACATTTTCCTTTTTAATATACTTAATTATGTTGTGAAATTTCTCCGTAACTCATGCACGTTCGACTCCAATTAGTGTTGATTTTGACAGCACTAGATCAATAGACCCACCAGACGTCGTTGCCCTAGTCAAATGAAATAAAAAATAAAGTACACATAAAACAAGTTTGCAACATTCATGGAAATGACGTATTTTTTCGTAAAAAAAAAATCATGACATAATTAAGCACTTACTATTTAAATACACATTCCTTCAAAACAATAAGTATTTAAACACACATAAAACTTATAACATATTTATAATTTATAATTGGATTTTTACAAAAGGATAAAGGGAGATATTTTATCGGCTAAAGGGAACTAATTATCATCTTATTATTGTCTACAGTTGAACTCAATATCTTCTCAATATCTTAAAATTAGAAGACCTAATTCTTACCACCGAATAGCATATTAAGTGTTGTTGAGCTTTCTTCAATTTATATTAATCAAACTAGAGATTGTACCAAAAAAAAAATATCAAACTAGAGATTTTTAATTACATTCAATTATAAAATAATATTAAATTTTGACAAATAATATTAAGGCTTAAATATGTAAAAGATCGCTGTAAGTTAACGTGTTTTTGGTTTTAGTCTCTATATCTTTTTTTGTTCTAAAGCGACCTGTAAATTGTTAAATTTTTGGTTTTAGTCATTAACTTTAACTTCTGCTAAAAAAAATCGTTGCTGGCAAACGAGGCCTACGTGGTGAAGGCTGAGATGGCCTTGCTGGCTTACGTGGATTGACAAAATGATAAGTAAGTAATTTAAGGGAACAAAACAAAAAACGCAAATATTCAGAGACAAAATTGAAAAAATGTAAACATCAAAATTTCTAATTTAAAAACAAGATCTTCTTCATCCCTCTATTTTCTCTTGTTCATCTCCCTACCTATTTCTTTATCTCACGTAATCTCTGTTTATTTTTTATAAATGGAGGGAATCCTTACTCTGACACGGTTATGTTGATCAAAAGAAACTCTTGAACACGGAACTCATTCCCACTTGTTTAATCAAATAAAAAATAGATAGATCCCATTTTGCAATCCTTTAGGTAATAAGTAAATATTATTTTTATTTTCAATTTCATGCTAAAATTAGTGCAGAATGAGGCGTAAATTGAAGTATACCAGAACCTTTTAGCACAAATAATTTTGCGTTATTAGAACACAATTGGACAAGTAGTGATTAAATGTTTTTTTAATAAACGTACATTGCACATAGGGCTTATGTTCCACATTGACTGTTTTTCATAAATTCATTTATAGAACATACCCCACGTCTCAAATCGGGTATCTCCTTTACTATTTTTGTGTCTCAAATTATTTGTCCTTTTGATAATACTTAATTACCAATATACAATATTTATTATTTGTTACTACTAACATACCCTTATTTATTTTAATTCAATCCTATAATTACTTCACGAGTTTTAGTAAATGAAACATTTTACCATTAAAATCAATATTATTAATCATTTTGTTAATAACTGTAAATCTCATAATGAACACTTAATTTGAGATGGAGAGAGTATTAAAATTAGTTCAAAAGATCTTATAAGTAAATCATGAACTGCTTTCAAAATCTAAAAAAAAATATTGAGATGTTATTTATTTTTCAACGCACGTTGGCGAGAAAAGATATCATACATAAATGACGTTTTCACTTACACACCCTACGGACAAAGGTAAAAACCAAAGGAAGTCATATAAGTTGCTAATTGCTATACATTACAGAACATATAAATTCGAAGAACGATACAGTTTCCATGGCTGTATTAAGTCTCAGTACCTTGTTTTCTTTTTTATGTTAACAATCCCTAATGACTAGCAGGACGTAATAACTATGGAATTCGTTATTACCAATCATCGTCAAGGCTCGCTTGGTGGAAACACATAACAGTACATATAAATATGAAGAACGATACAAGCTCAATGAGCATTGCTCCAGTCTCAATCATGTGTGCATGCCTAAGGATTATAGGAATGGCTATGCTCCCCATAGACGATGCTCCAGTCAAGAACTTTGCAGCATCCATCCAACTGCAGCATAATACCATATATTATATTTACTGTGTTGAATAATAAATAACTTCAAAAATTTGTCCGTGCACTCATATTGAATTGAAAATGTCGTATAAATCAGGGAAAATCAGTTGCATAAAGCAGAATAGCAGATAAAAGTTTAACACGCTAAAATCAATTTTATAAAAAACCAGAGAACTGTAAGCAAGAGACACTTACCCCCCACCATCACGACTGATTAGAAATTGAGTGGACCCACCTCCAAAGAATAAGCAAGGCATAGGTACCAGTACATACATCAGAGCTGCAGGTACAATGTTCCGACTATTAAAATTTTCCACTAAAAACAGGACTTCCAGTTTGAGCACAAAATACTAACTCACCTGATAACATGGGCCACCAATTGTTGTATATTGCACATGCCTGCCATATAAAAAAGAAAGCAAATGGAATACACTTTAACACTTGAAAGTGAATGTATTTTTAAAATAACAGAGAAAATTCATATATGCCACTATATATGAATTCATTATATAAAACCCTATTTGTAAATTCATATTTACAAATTAATTATTTCAAATAGACCATGTATCAACCATGTCATATAGAAAGAGCAAAAAATGTAAAACCCTATTTGAACATGTCTTGCTGCTTCTTTTTCCCTGTTCAATCCAAGTTTGAGTCATAAAGTTCTACCCTATCCTCTCCCAATGAGTTTTGGGTCTGACCTGAGACCTCCAAGTTTGAGTACTCACAGCTAAAAAATAAACTCCACCCGTTCAAAATATATAGCTCGGACAGATCAAGCTGATGCATTAACACATCTTTGCTAGTCGCTAGATTACTGTTCCTATTAGGTGTCTGTTAGAGACTGTTTCTCCCTCTAATTCACCAACAATTCTAGCAGCATTTTCTAGCATTTATTTTATGTTTATGTTAGTTTTATTATTTGAACTTTGAAGGCTCGAACCTGATGGTTGTGAGTCTTGTTAATAGTTATGATGTGAGTTGGTTTTTTCTTTTGTAATTTATTTTCGGCGATATCTTTGGCATGCGAGTGTAAAATGTTTATATTCTATCTGCCATAGGCCACAAAGCTAGCAATATCTATACGCCCTATTTTTGGGTAATCACCATAGTCCACCATCTACGATTAATAAAACAGACAGTGACCTTGGAGTTTGAGGGGTCTACCATCCACAGAAGGAACATTGCAGGGTACATGGAGTTTGAGGGCCCAAGTGAGGAAACAGGACACAAGGTGGTTCAGCTCAGTCATGCCTAAGTAAGCCCCAAGGTTTAGCAAGTTCATCATAGAGGTAGGAAGGAAATACTCCCAAGTTAGTTAGCAGCAGGAATGGGTCGTATAAGGGGATAGTGGTAGGAGTATGTAGTAATTTTTTGTGTGGAATTCTGTTATTTTTTACGGTTGTAAGCTAGGTAAGGTGCTTCTATCCTCTAAAGGAGCAGAGCTCTGTGAATGCACAGGGATATATTTCCTCTTAATATTCTCTTTACATTCCCGGGCAATTCATGGTCAGGCTTAGTGGGGCCTAAATTTGGGTGTGACAAAAAACTAGGTGTAGAAATGATCAATGTTGTCAATCATACCGCTTTTGCGGGCGATCATGGAATCGTGTAGCGGCAGCGAGGTCCACTGCGACGCGTTACGTGCCGCATTCAACCGTGTGCTGGTTGCAGCCGTGTATCATGACAAAATTGCAGCCCAATCACAGGCTTGTGTCTGCCTTTAGGGTTCACCTGCAAAATCTCTCAAATATCCCTTTTTTAAGAGTTCTGTTTAATTTTTTAAGGGTATATAGATCGTACAGTATTATTTTATTTGACCTATTTAATTATTTTTCGCAACAACGAATCTCTTCTGCGACTTTTCTCATTCATAATCGAAGCTCTATTTCTCCTACTTCTGTGTGCCAAGTGTGAATCCCTTGTTTCTCCTGATTCTTCTTTATATAGATCTTAATTTTTTAAGGGTATATAGATTATATTGTATTATTTTTTAAGCAGGTTTCTACACCTATCCTGCATGATTACAAAGCCTGTATTTATTATTGCTTACCAATAATCTATTTTCAGGAGGAGGGTGTGATTTTACAGTTTCAATTGATTGATGGCTATAATACACAGGTTTTTCACCCAATATTTCAACAAGCATTTGAACAGTTTGTGTTGTCAAAATATTATGCGATACCTAGTAGACTGCTTTTCAGGGTTATGATTTATTTTAAAAGCAAAAAAAATTAAACAACATAATCCAAAAAGTTTTCGAAGTTAATACTTGAAACTTCAAAGTTTGTCAAACATAGCTTGGAGAAAACCTAACTGTGAAGACTTGAGAGGAAAAAAGAATGCAAACAGACATCACTCAGTTAATTTCAAGTATTTAGTCTAATTGTCAAGAGCATACCAGAATTTGTAGCAAAATGCTAGACGAAAACATAAAAGCCAACCCAGCAAGGCTACACATCCAAAAAACAAAAGATTAATAGTTAATTAGCCTTATTTTGCAAGATAATATCGATCATGATACAAAGCTCAAAATTCAATTTTCAACTTACACTGTAATAACAAAGACACGAACAGCCCCAGAACAACGCCGATTTGTAACATCAGATGCATGAAAGGATCAGTAAAACATTAAAAAAATAAATCCTTAGTATAAAATGTACAGAGTGAATTTGGTCTCAGTAACAGCAGTATAATCTCCAAACATAGTGAATTTATACATAATAAACTTAGCATTAGTGTAATGTCCCTAAGTTTAAGCTATAATTGAGGAAATGTAATAAAAGGTGCTCTTTGACATGATTAGCGACTAGCGAGAAGTTCCAAGTTTTGTTGCGACCTAAACATATTAAATAGTTTCAATTGAAAAAACCTCTACTGTGGATTGCTAATTGTTACAAGCATAAGCGAATTGTGATGGAGATTATTATGACCTAATTGAGGTAATAATAACGAAGATCGCGAAGAAAGATGAAATAGAAAGTACGAACCGTGTACTGTCATCGCCATGGGAGCTATCTCTCTCTTTTCGATTTCCGATTGCAAGTAACGGAACTCAACAGTTGATGCTTGCTCTCAATTTTAACCCGCTTTTATTTTCGATCTCTGTATGACTACGAGCTTAATTAATACACTTCATTATTGATAAGATAGATAGATAGATTGTTTTGGGAAAAAATAATAGAAATTTAATAGTAGTTAATATAAATTGTTCTAGGAAAAATAACAGCTTTATTATTTTTTTAATTAAAACACAAACTAATTATTAATAAAGTGTCGGATCTTGAGTTTCATTTTTTCAGTCGAACAATTTTAAGTTAGACTTTACTTACCTTTGGATTAAACTCCGAAATTCAAAATTATTCAAGCCCTTTCTCTTAAGAACTTGATGATTAACACAGAAAAATAAACTATAAAAAATAGTTTATAAATGTAGGTCAATTGGTAGCCACTCGATTGTAATAAACAAGTTTTCTTGAGATCGAAAACTTCTACCTTTTAGACCCTAATGGTTAATGAGCCATACTATAGAATGAATCGTTCATGAGAACTATAGTTCCATTCATAGGTGGAACAATTATTGGTCAAATTTGACTTACATCCCAACCGAACTCCAAATTACCATAAGATTTCAGGAGCTTCTTCTCCCTTGAAACCGGAGAGTTAACGCAAACAAAGAAACAAAAAAATATTCTGCATCCACCCGCGGTTTAAAGGTCATACTCAAAAGCTCAACTTTACAAGATTCGTATTGCACACAATTTAATTTGTTTCTTCATAGGATAACATAAAACCAACTCTTGAGCTTCTATGCCAATGTTCTATGCAAGCACTGTTGTTGTCCTTGCAAGAATAAAATTGAATGAAGAGAAAATCAAACATACACGATGATTTTCTAATGTGTCTGATGCATCTATAGATGGGTTGCCCACGGTGGTTCGAGATGTTTGTTGGTTGATTCATCAAAATGTCAATAAAATTTCAATTTAATTGGCTATGGTTGATTGAACATCATGCATCAGAGCATGACAGAAACAGAAACTCTTGCATGATAGAAACAATTGTTGTGCACAATACAACACCTATGTCACTCTTGCATGATAGAAACTGAAACTAAAGACATAAAATTTCTTTGGAACTTAAAAGTACAGTTCCAAAAGGATAGGTCATAAACATGGTTTAAGTTTTCACTGTGGCCAATCTAGTGCCAAAAATTACAATTCTTATGCTCAATCATGAAGCCAAATATGCCATGACAATTTTCCAGTCATAACTATGTCAGGGGATTGATAATAAAACTTCAATTTCTTCACATCATATCATGCAACTCGTCTCAATCCTTGACTGACGTCCGTAGTATCTTCACATCATGGATGGGCCTGAATAAGTGGAAAAAAGAACAAATATGTCAAAAAATTTAAAGTTAATAAAGATTGACCAAGAAAAAAAGATCATAACGGAAGATCAAAGAAAGTTCTTGATTTAGCTTAGCATGATCAAATAATGGTTTTCATAAAATTCCATTTCCTGGAAGACACCCTTGTAACATCAAAAATCCGATAGTTATAACTACAGTTTACAATAAGGGTGGTAAAGTGTTGGTCTAAAGAAGATATACACATTAAAAAACAAAGCCTAAATTATACATTTGGTCCTTTAACTTATTTTTGGCATCACATTGGTCCCATAACTACTTTTTGTTCTATTTTGGTCCCTTAACTTTTACCTTAGTTAGTCAAGTTAGAACTTTCCATCCAATCTCTGTCAACTTTACACAAAATCTCGGTTTTCCCCTTCTTACCCAAATCAACTACTTAACGTGGATAGTAAATTTATTTGATGTCTACACATACCCAATTAGCCCCTATATATCCAAACCTAGATCATACATGCTTTATTTAAATGTAAATCGAATATGCACGAGTCACGTTCTTCCTTCTGATCCTATATTTTTAAATTTATAGACCTTGATAGATAGGCATTCATTACCCAAAAACTTTGCTTGTAATTGAATATTGTAACAGTGCATGAGGCTCATAAAGCAATTTCTCAGATGACCAACATTTTCGAAGACACCCAACATTATAAGTATCATATACACAATACTAGCAATTTTATGATCCCCAATATCACAAAGTGTCATTAAACTGTTCTAGGCAAGATTGTTGGTTTATATATAGTATATGTAAAAAAAAAATTGAAAAATATATAGTATATGTAAATGGTTTATCTTGAAAGATACAACATACCTGTCATTGTTATCTGTTTGGACACTGCCAAGTCTTTTGATGATCTCCATTCCCCGACTTACTCTTCCGAATATTGTGTGTTTTCCTGGTTGAAACAGAAATTGAGTACTAATAGGCATTCCAAAAGTTTCACTGTATGAATTATAATGATGAATAATCTGATGCCAATGTTAAGGCTAAAAAAATACTTGACTCTACTCTAGTAGTTTGTAGCAAGTAATTGTAGGTTTATGTTAGCCTTGAATTTGGAGATTATACTAGAGAACTCACAAACAGCACTTAAAAAAGAGTCCCTTATTTTTTGCATTCTTACAAATACTAGAGAACTCACAAACAGCACTTAAAAAAGAGTCCCTTATTTTTTGCATTCTTACAAATCTAGTCAATGAAACTAATGCAATGCATGCAGCAGCATTATCTACCTCAAAACATAGAAAGTATAAGAAAGATAACATGAAGCTGTCTAATATAGTAATATCCCTTTTGGCATATATGCTTATTATAGTTCTTTTGACAAATGAAAAACAGAACAGACACAACAAGAGAGATTCTAATCAAACCCCGAGATAATCATACACATTCATATTAATATAAGGACCTCATTATCTATTATGTTTGTCATCAGTGACCTCCGATTGTATTACACAATGATTAAATGGCAATATAAAGGATTCTTTTACATGTTTTGGTGATTATATGGATCAACATATCATATCATACACAAAAGTAAAAAAAGAGAAAAGATAACAGGAGGTGAACAGGATACAAATACGAAACATTTTACTTGTCACAACTCTACAATGAGAAAATTTATATGCAATAAGCAAGGTGCATTGTCTACAAACAAACCAGTATTTGTGTACTCTTATCGTTTAAAAAATATATACTTATATGGCATTTGAAGCTCAAAATCCTCACTATGCAAGCTCAAAATCCTCACAGTGCAGAACAAAATTTAACAACAGCCTACAAGTATAAATAAATTCCAAAGCAAAGTAGTAGGAAGAAGCGCATAAATAAATTACCATCAAGAGAGGGGCACGGTGCGAGAGTAATAAAGAACTGACTACCATTAGTATTAGGGCCAGCATTAGCCATTGATAAAATACCAGCTCCAGTGTGCTTCAACTCTTGTTTAATCTCATCTTCAAATTTAGCACTGTCATAAACAACAAAGTGGACAAATTGAATTCATAACTCATAAAGTCACCCCAAAAAACCTAGGCCCCCTTTGAATAAACAACTTCATTTGCAGCTTATAGCATAAGCGCTTATCAAAATAATATAAGCTATTTCTATAACAAAAGACAAAATAAAGTCAAATCCTTTTTGTATAAACTATCTTGAAGAGCTTATGAAAATAAGCCGAAAACAGTTTAAGAACATGTCGTAAGTTCCCCCAAACAGTTTACGTCAGTTGATAAGGCGAAAATAAGCCGATCCAAACAGACCCATGTTATGATAACACTATTACAAACACAATTAACATAATGATGATGAATTAAAGCATACCCATAAATGGATTCTCCTCCTCTTCCTGTCCCAGTAGGATCTCCACCTTGTACTATGAAATCCTACTCAACAAACCACATAAACCAATGTAAAAAACAACATCTAATTTTTAAGACAAAATAACGAACAATTAAAATGTGGAAGATGAGGA
>Ga0209282_1002075_pt1 | contig 11402 bp, 5 predicted proteins | sample Mtrugardesep15_FD_187529 | JGI IMG/M metagenome (GOLD analysis project Ga0209282, IMG submission 187529) | Root nodule microbial communities of legume samples collected from California, USA - M. trunc garden sep15 (SPAdes) (version 2) | ecosystem: Host-associated > Plants > Roots > Nodule...
TTTTAAAAAAATAAGATAATCTAAGATAGATAACACCTGATTTCAAGAGCCGAAGCTCTGATACCAACTGATACGTACCGAAAGGACCGTCTCGAAAACAGGAAAGGAACTTGACTCTAACCGCGACCTGCCGGTAAAACCGTAGTTATCAAATAAGGAACTTGACCCTAACCGCGACCTGTCGGTAGAACCAAAGTTATCAAACAAAGTGTGACCTTAACCGCGACCTGCCGGTAGAACCATCACTATAAAAGTTCTTGACCCAAGAACAAAGGAAAAGCTCTCATGATAGAGAAAACTCAAATATATTAATCTTCAAATTGTGATTTGAGAATTACATGAGCTTCTTATTTATAGTCTAGGCTTGGTCCCACTATCATGCATTTACCAAATATATTGATAAGTGCATGGTTATTACCTAGAAAATGGGCACTAACATGATTAAAATTCCCACTAACCACTATAATAACTTAGAGCACTACTTTGAAGCATTTGGAGAGGTTAGAAGAATACAAAAGACCATCTAACAATTCACCCAAAAATAAAAACAAAAAATTGCTTATTAAAATGGAGAAAATTGGACTTTTAATGCTTCTTGTCATGTGAATTTTTTATAGGTTTCCTTCCACATGCTTAGTGAACTCTTGATCTCATCAAAGTTACTATTTTAGGTCCTTAACGAGCACTAGTTAACATTTTCCTTTAAAAAACGAAAAGGTTATTGGTCAACTATATGGATAAAATAGAAGATTAACTTGTTTGAGTCCTAAATTTCTATTGTTGATCCCTATTTTTTTTGACAGCTTCTTTTCCCACTCCCCTCTTTATAGAAGATTGGTAAATAAATGTAGTTCTCCTTTTTATTTCACGGAGGAGAGGCCGCTAGAAACAAATGAACTAACAAAAACTAAAATAATGGGATAAAACTCCATTAATATCCAAATCAACATTCAAAGGAAAGGGATGGGCATTATTAAATATTAACACTTGTTAATAAACACTTTAACAATACATAAAGCAGATAGAAACAAACGATATTATTACAAGAGAGAGATAAAAACAATAATGCAGTTCAATGTTCGTAGATGGGTATGAGATTCATCTCCCTCAGCTTCATCACCCAGAATTTCACACTATTAAACGTCTCAGCATACTCAAAAAACTCATAATTTTTACTCTTATTCATACTAGAAACAAGTTGAAACTCAAATCGAAAAGCTGGCACCAAGGCTTCAATACAAGCAATTTCCTCCAATTTGGTCTTATGAAGTCCATACTCCTCCACAATCTGATCCCAAACCTCACCCTTATCACGCATAAACTGCACCAAATCAAACTCTTCATTCTCATCCAACTCCACAAACTTAACAGCAAAAGTCTTACAAAGCACCTTCCACATACTCTTCCATGTGAAAACGTCACCATTTGTGCAATTAAACGCTTGGTTCTTAGCCTTCTTTGTAACTGCAGCCCACACATGTTGCTTTGCCGACACACGAGCATCCGTCATATCATATATATTCTATAGCTCAGATGGATACAATAGTATATTTTGCTAATTCTACATGCTATAGTAAATTATTATTATTTGTGAATTTATTTTCAGGCATTTTTTTATCTTTAGATATGCATGCTATTTGTCTAATTCTCATATGATAAATAAAAACAAGCTATTTGTTTATATGAGGTTGTAAAATCCTTTCATGGAGATTCATGCAATACACCATAACAACAATGTCTTCAAATTGTGCGAAAGTTTTAGATTAGAGAATTAAAAAATGTGTTTGGTTGAGGTAAACAATTTAACACATATAATAGACTTCTGCACAACAACCATTTATAAAGATAATTATGTATGCATGCATTGTTCAATTGAAAAAGGGATACATTAAAGAAGATCGAACAAAAACAAATTTCTCTAAAAAATAATTCACTCATGATCTTCAGAAAAGTAGTGATGTATGCATTTAAGAAATTCATATAGGTTATAATCTTGCATACATTTTCACAAATTCACACCAATGTAGAACTTTTGAGCAGCCGATACAAAATATTAATCTTCACCGTTTTATAGATAACTGTTTGGTTGAGGTACAGAGATAAAAAATATTATATATGTAATCTTCACAAAAATATTCCTGTACTCTTTTTTCTTTACTAAAATTTTATGAGTTTTTTCGTAAGGTTTTAAATTCTAATGCGACGTGTTAGATTATCAAACAACATAGATTTCCTATAGAAAAATAACTTTGCTTGGGCTGTTAACGAGCTTTGGGTGAGGTACTAAACTATATATAGATTATCCAACAAACACAAATCAGTTAGCTATTATGTTGTGAATTGGAATTAGGGTTACTCTCAACGAAGCAAAGGATGGAGAAGAAGACACAGCCACAGTTGTATCTGCCTCACGAATTGATCACTAAAATTTTGGTTAGGTTGCCAGTGAAGGCTCTCATACAATTCAAGTGCGTTTCTAAGTCTTGGTTTTCTCTTATCTCTGATCCCCACTTTGCAAATTCGCATTTTCAACTTAGCACCGATTCTACACAAACTACTCGTAGAATTCTAGCCAGAGTGGAAGATTCACCTCATGAAGTTTATTCTATAGATTTTGAATCGTCCCACTATTATGCTTCTTTAGTGAACCTTACTAAGTCTTGTTTGATTCCACAATCTGATCATTTTCCTTCTGTTGAAATTAAAGGTTCATGTAGAGGATTTGTATTTTCCACTGTTTTTCAAGTCTCTACCTATGGAATCCATCCACCGGACTTCACAGACGAATACCTTTGTCTCCTTTTGATTCCAAATTAAGGAAATATCATTCCAATCATCTATATGGTTTTGGTTATGACCGCTTAACAGATGATTATTTGGTGGTTTCAATATCCTATCATCCTTATAATGCTTCATCACATTTGGAGTTTTTCTCATTGAGAAATATTATCTGGAAACAAATTGAAATCGAGGGTACTCACTTATCTTACATGAATTCCACTTGTGATCCTCGTAGCAAGCGAGGGGTTCTTTTTAATGGGGCTATTCATTGGTTGGCTTTTTATTATGATTTATACGTTTTTGTCATTGTTGCCTTTGATTTGATGGAAAGGAAACTTTTTGAGATCCCTCTTCCAGATCACGATTTTGACTATCAATCTCGATATTGTCATTTGTGGGTATTTGGAGAATTCCTCAGTCTATTGGGTGGTGATTTTCAGAATGGTACAACTGAAATATGGGTGATGAAAGAATCTTGGTGGACTAAGACACTTGTTCTTCCTCCTGGTTACTTTTACCCTATATACACTACAAAAAATAATGATATCATTGGAAAAAATGGTTTTGATTCATTGGTCAAGTACAATGACCAAGGACAGCAGTTTGGGTTTCATAGTTGCTGGGACGGGCCATACCAAGCGGTCATGTATACAGAGTCTTTGCTTTCACTCCCCGACAATGATCAAGTTTAAGAACTTGAAGAATGAGGTTTTGAAATATTCTCCTTCACCATTTTCTTGATATTATGAACTCTTGGGTAGCTGCATTTGTATGGTAATATGTGTTTGACTGCATTTGTAACATGAGCTATGGAATAATTTAACAAAACTGAAAGTCTTGATACTATTCAATGAATAAAGCTAACCAAAACAACACACACACTACTTTTTTGTTAAAATATGACGCATCTGCATGTCCTTTTCTCTACTTAAGTTTGCAATGTGGTATATCCGTAAGAAATACCACTAGAGGAAGCATTCTTTTAAAGCATAAACTTCTATAGTTGGGTTTATAGTGTATACTTTTATACTACTAGAGGAAACCGTGAGTGACCTTTATACCTATGTTTGGGTTGATTTGTCATCTTAGTTCAACCACTATACAAACAAAATTATGTATTACCTTCTTGCAGCTTACACTAGAACACTAACAATTTTCTTCGTGATATTGTCGAACTCACTGAGAAATGAAGTTTTTGCTAAAATCACTGTGTCCTTTATTGACGTAGTTTGGATTACTTATATTTTGAAAGTTATGTTTTTGCTATAAGAACTCCAAAACATGACTTATATAAATGGACGGACATCTTTATGTAGTTAGGTACACACAAGTTTTAATTATATGCATAAATTTTGTTGTTTAATTTATATCAGCAATCTACTGTAAACATGTTGTGACTTTTTACATATAAGTTACTCTTTCTTTCACAAATTGATTTTAGGAGGATTTGGGAAGCATCTAGTGATTTTGAAGCTGTGGAAAATGGTGTGGACAAAGACGAAGGTGAGGATGTAGGCGACAACGAGAAGGTTGTGGTTCCACTACCCTTGGTCCATTCTTTGCTGCTATATGTCAACAGAGTTACTAGTCAACTATCAATTACAATGTATTTTTCGACTTTTGTTGCTTATAGAAAATTAGACCGGAAGGAGTAATGGAAAATTGTAACTTTGATTAAACCATTGACTGAAAAATTGCTGGAATAAATTAAAGGAAATGATCAGGAAATAAGGAGCAAATCTCCCTTTTTGATAATATTTTTTTTCCTTCTCTTGGAATATTAAGCATTGGAAACATTTAATGTTAATTTGACATATAATTGTCTGGAAAATTTGTGAGGTGAGAAATGGTATTATCTTCTAGGAAAAGAATATGAGGTGAAAAATGGTATTATCTCTTGGAGACTACTTCTTGCTAAGATGGTGGGTGACATGTTTATATTATTATTATGAATGGTTTTAAAATACTTTCACTTGTCTTCTTTTTTTATTCGATCACCTTTGTAATTTGGTGAATCGTGTGTCCTATATACTTTTCCATAATTAATGAGTCAAATACTACTAATTGTACTTCTCTCATTGATATATAATAATATTTATTTTCTCAGCACACCTGAATTAGATGGATTAACATAAAATAGTACTAATACTGGCTAGTACCCCTACCGAAGATCAAATCCTATAATTGTGTGGGTTAAAAGAAAAAAAAGTACTAGTACCCCTCACTCAAACATTTTTTGTACAACAACAAAAAATAATATTGTTAAAAGTTATTACGATACACAAATGAGAAATATATAAAAACGACAATGCAGTTTAATGTTGGTAAACGGCAAAGCCGTTTCTATAAAATTAGAAGTTCGACTCTAATTATAAAGATAGACCCCGTAGTAAACAAACCATTACTTTTTTTTTAAAAGAGAAAAATGTTACAAGTGTTTAAAAAAAAGAAGTTATATTGTGTTTTAAGGGAGAAGAGTGTATTGAAGATATTTAGAACTCAAACTCATGTTAAATTAGGCCCAATTTAAGGCACAATCATGCAAAAAAAAATTATAGTAAAAAATGGTATTTGACATGGTTAGTTGAAGTTGAACCCTAACAACAATGCCAACGCGCATCTCTACTACTAGGTCATCGTAATAAGTTTGATATATCTTACGTGTTTAGTATATATTAGATTTTTTCATGTATTGTATAAATAAATAAAAATATTTTTAGCCTCCAAATTTGGGAGGCCCGACTCGATAGAGCTGATTGCACCTTCAAAAGTCTGACCCTAATAGATGGGTATGAGTTTCATCTCCCTCAGCTTAGCCACCCATAATTTATCATACTCAAAGAACCCATAATCTTTACTCTTGTTCATACTAGATACATGTTGAAACTCAAACCGCAAAACTGGCACTATCGATTCAAAGCAAGCAATATCCTCCAATTTGGTCTTATGAAGACCATATTCCTCTACAATTAGGTCCCAAATCTCACCCTTATCCTACATGGCGACATGAAGCACTGTGTGCACTCCTTGGTGACATGTCTATTATGATAGATGATTGATGTACTGAATATGTAATCAAAGGCGCATAGGATGTAACGAGATCCTCACGCTCGTGATAGAAATTTGGGTAAGGAAGTTGTGGCATATTCTCATGGAAAGTTAGTTCGTGGCATATAAGTTTGGTGGACCGAACATGATCTTGACGGTACTCGTTAACATTTCTAATGTGTTGGTTACACAAGTTTTTATTAAAAGTTATTATTTTAAGGTTTAGAGGGTACTCAATAACATTTCATTTAAAAATATAATAATGATTTAAAAGATAGGATGAAAACAAGCATCTCAGTCATTGGTAAAAAATAGATTAAATTGGTCGTTTGGTTTCCTAACTAATTTCTTGATTTTTAACCACTAATTTTTTTTTAGGAACTAAAAGAATTAATAGAATTAAGTAAGAATTAAACTTAAAAAATTTCAATTTAATAGAGACTAAAAATATATTTAACTCTTTATTTTTTTAATTAAGATTATTGAAGTGACCAATCTTTGCTAATGTGGGACGTGGAGTACACAAATCAACTCATTTTTGTTTCTACTTATATTAGCAAAAAGACAGTTAACACTTGACAAAAAATTAAGTTAATGACCTGTACATATGCCAACGTTAATTACAGATCAGCACTTCTTAAAACTTACCCTACCATAGTCTTTTCAGATTGCGTAAAGCATTGGCAGCTTTAACTGGCAAGATACCAACACGTTTCGATTTCTAAATTCTAATTGGCCCTACAACATAAGGACAAAATCGGAACAATTTTTCAGATAAGATTCCATTGTTTCGATTTCTAATTGGCTAGTATTTACATTACTTACTCGGTTTCAAATGGGTCATTTATTACGGGACGAAGAGAGTATATAAGAATCATCTCTCTTTTGGGCAACTAACTACCCCAACGTGTAAAACAAGTAATTAAATATGTATTGGTTTGTCCCACTTTAAAAAGAAGTAATAAATTATTTTTGTATAACGATGTAAAGTTAGTGGGACCTATATAAGTAATTTTCATTGGAGTGCTAATGTATTGTCATTCGAGTCATTTAATCCTTAATATGTACTTTTATTAAAAAATTATACTCCCTCCGTCCCTATATGTAACCACCCATTTGACTTTATTTTTGTCCCTAAATGTAAACCTCTTTTCAAATTATTAGATGCATTTATTTATTTTTTTCCTAAACATACCCTTAATTAATACTACTAATTTGTCTTGAAATTTAAATAGTCAAATTTAATACACATATAAACAAATGACAATTTGGAAATATTAACACATAAAACAGACACATTAATTACACTAACAACTTTTCTTAAGAAATATGAAAAATGCAAAGGGGGCTTACATTAAGAGAATGATGGAGTAAATAAGTGATATTTACACGTGGAGTCCATTTAATGAGTCATTATCAGTGGAATACCATTGTAGATGCTCTTACAAAATAATATACCATCTTTAAATTTCTAAAGATTTATTCTACTAACATCTTTATCTCATGAGAAATGATACTTCTTGTAAAATCATTTTCTAAAAACTTTATGGCAAATCTCTATTTCATACTTACATTATGTTCTTATTCTCTCTTTTCTTTTTTCTCTCCATTATTTTTCACTAATAAAAAAAAGAAAAAAAGTTGTTATAAAAATTGTTATAGGGTTGTTCAAATATCACTTTTCTTATCTCATATATGCAAACAAACGCCTCTACACCATATACCAACACTCCATTCACTACCATAATAGATAGACAACTCTACAATCACTTCCGATACATGCCAATCTTTCTGATAAAAAAAACTTTTAGCTTCCAACACCATTATAAAAACAAATAAGACGACATTTTTATCTGAATCAAACTATAATTTCACGATAAAAATCAAACCTTTTAATACAACAGCATCGTAAACATCAAACCTACCCACAACAACCACAACCAAAACTACAACCCCATAGCAAAATTTGACATAACAGAATTGTCGTCACCATAAAGTAAATGAACAGAACAACTGTTGAGAACCACAAAGAAAACTTAATTAGATCCTCAAAGCAAACTGCTGCCACATACTAGACATGTCGGTGTCGGTTGAAAACAAATCATAACCATCCAAATTATCATCAATTCACTGACTGTCATAGTTATAGAACGAAGGTGGTGCGGAGGGCCAGCGCTGCTCCGCAAACCACCATAGGCTGAATCTACATGATTGAGAAATGGTTGGATTTTGGGGGAACGAGGAGGTTGAGGTTTTGGTCAGATGTCTCTGAGACCAAAGGGAGAGGAGACGTTAGGGGCTTAGCTGTAGTTTTAGACCCCTTATTTTTACCATTTTTAGTTAAGTAGCCTAAGAGTTAAAATTTAAACTTTTAAAATAAATGAGAAATTTGAAGTTCAATATCGACTCTCTATACATTATCCAATGTCTAAGCTATGTTTTTTTTTTTTTACAGTGTCTAAGCCATGATCACAGCACACTAAACATTATTTTTTAAATCCTAATACTCAATACATCTTTTTAAAACGCAATATTTTATAATTACTTTTTTTACCGGTGTTTTAAGCGGATTTGTTTGCACCTTTCTTAAAATAAAAAAATTATTTGCACTAAAGAAACAATTACACTCGCTCAAACTTTTTTCTTCCAAACTCCCCACATTTTATTTGGTGTAATTTATATAGATACGTACATTCATTTGTTTGATATAAAATAAAACTGTTATTACAATAGCCTAGAAAAACACTTTATCGGCACAGAATGGAGATAAAAAGAGACAATATTAGAATTATTACAATCAAAAAGCAGTTGAAAACAATAATAATGTAGTTTAGTGTTGGTAGCTGGGTATGAGTTTCATCTTCCTCAGCTTAGCGACCCAGAATCTGATACTCTTAAATGTATGAGCATATTCAAAGAATCCATATTCCTTACTCTTATTCATACTAGATACATGTTGAAACTCAAACCGTACAACTGGCATAAGGGCTTCAAAGTAAGCAATTTCCTCCAACTTCGTCTTATGAAGACCGTATTCTTCCACAATTAAGTCCCAAACCTCACTCTTATCACTCATCAACTCCACCAAATCAAACTCTTCATTCTCATCCAACTCCACAAACTTGACATCAAAAACCTCACTAAGCAATTTCCACATGCTCTTCCAAGTGAAAATATTGCCGTTTGTACAATTAAATGCTTGGTTCTTAGCATTCTTTGTAACTGCAGCCCACACATGTTGCTTAGCAAGCACGTTTGCATCCGTCATATCGCAAAAATGCTCCCATGTGTACCTACTTCCCGGATACCTAAATGGTAATCCTATGTAGCGACATATGGCAGCATATGTCGCTAGCATCATCAACGCGTTGATTGCACTTCTTGGTGATGCACCTATTATGATAGAGGAACGGTGTATCGAGTACGTAATCGAAGGTGTGTAGGATGCAACAAGATCCTCAAGCGCGTAGTAGAAATTAGGGTAAGGGAGTCGAGACATATTTTCGTTGAAAGGTGGTTCATGGCTGATAAGTTGTGTGGACAAGACTGGGTCATAAATCGGACCCATATAGTGTTTGGTTCCTGTTTGGACCGTTATATGGGTGAGAGGTGAAGACAATGAAGATTTAAGGACGGTGATAACATTAAGAAGCATGGAATTATTAATGGTGATGTTAACTTCTTCGTCTCCTACAAATTGGAACGTGAGCCAAAAGAGGTGGGTGACTTCGTTGGCAATAGGTAATAGCTTGGCATGTGTGTTAGCTGAGTCAACAGCATCAAAGTTGATGAAGCCGTCAAGAATGGAAGAAGGGAACCAATCGTCGGTGGAACGGCGAGCTGCGCCGTAAACTTTCCATGGACCTCCGAGACAATCGGGTTGCTTCAAGGCTTCAGCTAAGCTTAGCCCAGCCATTCCCGTCACTCCAACAACCAGTGCTACTGGACTTTGATGATCCATTGCATCACAATGCTATCATGGAAACTTGGTGGTGTCTAGTTTTATAGAAAGGAAGTGATTTAGTTGGTATATAAAATATGAGTTTATTGTTTGTGATAGTAACCGAAAGTTATGCCTTAATGGAGGAGGTATTAGGTAGTGAGCTTATTTTATATAATTTTAATTAATGTAGTGGGCTAGACAAAATATGTGTATTTTTTATTTGTTTTTTAACTTGATTAATTTTCAAGGTTAGTGGGATGTGATTATGAGTGATGTGGTTTAGTGGGATGCTTAATTTATTTTTAATTTAATTAATATAATTTTTTGGGAGGATTTGGAGGGAACAGTAGGATTTTAATTTATTTTCTCTTTCTTCTCCTTACCTTTATCTAATATATTTAATCGATTTTTTAGGTTTATATCTATGTAGCCTATAATTCCTTATATTTTACAAATAAATAAGTCAATTTGCTTCCTCTTTCTTATCCTTATTATCCGATTTCTTTAATTTAGTTTAATTAATTTTGTTTAGTTTATAGCTTCCAAGCCTAAAATTAATAAATATTTTGCAAACAAAAAAATAATTTGTTTTCTCTTTCTTCTTCTTATTATATCTGATTCTCTTTATTTTATAAATTGCAGACAAGATCCCCGCTTACGCTTAAACTTCTAATAGTATATATCACTAATTTAATAGGCTTTGTGGTCAATTTTCTATTAAATCACAAAATAACTTAGATGTTGTAGTCAATTTGTTATTTTATGCTATTAATTTAGATGTTGTAAGTTTGTTCGCAGATTCATCTTTCACGTTTTTAACGATGTTGAATGATATACTCTACAAATTTAAATTAATGAATATTATTTTGGTTTTTGGTATGAATGATATCCTTATTTATTAATTTTATTAAGTCTGCAGCAACTTAACCTAATTTTTTCCCTCCACTAATCCCTTATTAGGTCTGCAGCAACTTAACATATTGTTTCTGTAGATTTTTTTTTTGACAAGTTGTTGTACACTTATTTAATACGTTTACAAACAGAATATCCTAATTTTCATGTAAACTCGGCTACCCTAAATAATTTGTTAGAAACCATGAACTGCATTAATTTTTTATGTTTAACTATAAAAGTAATAAATAAAATTGACCCATGCAACAATATAATTTTGTATCTTTTTTATCTTTTTTCTTTATAATTTTTTTTATTATCATTTGATTGCAATATTGTATCTTTAATAATCTAATTTGCGTTTATTAATCGACCCATGATCTTACAGGTTAAAGATTATTTATTGGTTTCTATTATAGTCGAAAAAACACGTTACACTACTAATTATATAAAAGCTATTAGTGTCGTGTATTGACCGATGATTAGTGATGTTACACTACTAATTATAAAAATGAAATAAGGTCCCCCAACTAATGGAATCTAGATGTCCCCTCCCATCAAAGATACTTAAATTACACTTCCCTCCCCTCTTATGTTAAAATATACACTCCACTTTCCTCTTATTCAAAATATATTAGAAAATATTTCACTCCCCTCCCCTAAGAGAAGCTTGAATTACATTCCCCTCCCCTCTTATGTTAAAATCTACACTTTAATCCCTCAATATTTTTTTTTATTT
>Ga0209282_1002077_pt1 | contig 11401 bp, 6 predicted proteins | sample Mtrugardesep15_FD_187529 | JGI IMG/M metagenome (GOLD analysis project Ga0209282, IMG submission 187529) | Root nodule microbial communities of legume samples collected from California, USA - M. trunc garden sep15 (SPAdes) (version 2) | ecosystem: Host-associated > Plants > Roots > Nodule...
CTAAAAAAAAACATTAAAAAAAAATCATATATAAAACAAAAAACACACTCTCTTTCTCTCTCTTCTTTCTCTTTCTTCTTCATTCTTCAATCTTCAACCTCTCTCTCTCTCTCTTGAGGAATTCACAATGAACAGGTCTCAAGATCGAAGGTCAAGACCTGCAAAACCAGCCACAATTCATACATGTGCTCTTTCAGGCGACTTCATTGGTCTTCAGAAGCTACTTCGTGATAACCCTTCTCTTCTCAATGACAAAAACCCTGTTGTAAGATTATTTTACGACCCTTTTGTTTTTTCTTCATTTTGTTCAAATGGGTGTCTTCAAAATTTCATCTTTTTTTGTTATTGTTGTTGTTGGTGGTGTTTTTGAGATACCTTTTGTTTGATCTTGCTTATGTTTTGTAAAAATTGGATCTTTATGTTGTTTTGTAAGTATAAATGTTTATGTTGTGAATTATGGATTTGGAAATTGGAATTATGTGTATAGGGTTTAGATCTGATTTTGTAATAACTTGTGGATTAATCAACAGGGTTTAATCTGATTCAATTTTTAATTTAATAGAATTTCTTGATATATGTGATGAATGGTTGTCTTATGAACGATTAGATTAGCTTGATTTGATTTGATTTGATTACTTGCTAGCTATGATATGAAGCACAGATACAATATTGACATGTTGGCACTAGTAATAATTTGAGAAAGTGGTGTATTGAATGTAATCACAAATGTCGGTGTTCAATCTGAAGTATCGGTACACTTGCTAGTCTTGCTAATTAATCATTTTTTGCTACACTTGTACTCTTTCAATGCAATATGCCTAATACATTAATTAAAAAAAATGAGAGACAAGCATGGTGCCTTGGGTTTTGAGAGAAACCCTGTTGTAAGATTACCCCTTTCCCGTCATTTTTACCGAATACGCATCTCCAAAATTTCATCTTTTTTGTTTTTGTTTTTTGTTACTGTTGTTTTTAAGATACCCTTTTGTATGATCTTGCTTAAGCTTTGGATTTTTTTTAGATCTTTATGGTTTTTTTCGTAAATAATAATGTTCATGCTCATGTTTGTGTTGTGAATTGAGGATTTGGATTGATGTATGTGTATGGGATTTGGATCTTTTTAGCACTTGTGGCTTAATCAACATGGTTTAATCTGTTCCGTTTTTTAATGGAAGATTTGTTGATGTAATGAATGGTTATGTTATGAAAGATTAAATTAGCTTGTTTTGATTTGATTACTTGCTAACTATGATGCACATACACAACACTGACACCGTAAAATTTGAGAAAATAGCATAGTGAATGTGAACAGATATTTCAGTGTTCAATCTGGACGAGTATCGATGCTACATTGATTGCTAGTCGTGCTAAATAATATATTTTTTTTTTTATCAATGCTACACTATACCCTTTTGTATGATCTTGCTTAAGTTTTAAAAAAATTAGATCTTTTTGGTTTTCTGTGAGAAAAGATGCTGATGGTTGTGTTCTGAATTGAGGATTTGGAATGATGTGTATGGGAATTTGATCTGCTATTGTAATATCGTGTGGCTTAATCAACAGGGTTTAATCCGATTCATTTTTTAATTTAATTGCCACTTTTGATGTATGTGATTTTTTGATGTATGTGATGAATGATTCTCTTATGAAATATTAGATTAGCTTGGTTTGATTACTTGCTAGCTATGAAGCACATACACTACCCACACTGACATGTCGACACCGGTGAAATTTGAGAAAGTGATACAATTGAATGTAACTACATACATTGGTGTTCAATCTGAAACGTCGGTGCTACATATATTGCTTCTTGCTAAGTTTTGCCAAGTGTATGTTTGGATTCACGATGAGAATGGTTGAATCACAGCGAGTAACTGCGATTTTGCCAGAAGCTACATGTTGCAGCTTCAACAAAATCATGTGTCATCGTGGTTTTTCCAAACTCACCGCTAATCCGAACATACACTAAATAATCATTTTTTGCTATACTTGTACTTTCTCGATGCAATTTGCCAAACTCACCCTGTTGTAAGATCACCCTTTTCTTTACCCTTCATTTTAACCAAATGGGTGTCTCCAAAGATTTTGCTTAAGTTTTGAAAAAAGTTTGATCTGTATGTGCATTAGTTTGTTTTGATTACTTGTTATCTATGAAATATCATATTAGTTTGTTTTGATTTGATTACTTGTTAGCTAAGAAGCACATACACGGCTCTGACATATCAACATTGGTAATAACTCGTGGCTTAATCAATAGTGTGTAATCTGATTCATTTGTTTTATGTCATTCTTTTGTGTTTTTGGTTGAAGAGAAATTCATTAGATCTTCAAGTGGAAGACTTTATGTTTAGAATTTTTCATGGGAAGGGTTTATGTGACAAATATGTTAAGGGATTGAAGGGAATTATTATGTCAATCCTTTTGGGTTTATTGCTCGGCCTGCATATGTAGTTATTGATCTTGGCTGACCGATCTCAAATTGATGGCTGAGATCGGTTCATACATGTAACTGCGTGCTTATTTTACTGCAGTGGATCCAGATCTATGTAGTTCCGGTCCATTTAGTTATGTACCTACATTTTGATTTCTTACTCTAGGATTTATCTTGAATTCAAATTATATGCTGAAGCTCAAACCTGTTTTATATGCAGATGGCACACACACCTCTTCATGTTTCTGCAGGAAACAATAGGACTGACATAGTTAAATTTCTTCTTGAGTGGCAAGGATCAGAGAGGGTTGAGTTAGAGGCTAAGAATATGGTAGGCACCCATCAATTTTTTTATTAAAGTTATTGTTAGAATTTAAATATGTTTGATATAGAATTCCAGTTATTGTCTCATAATTGTAATTTGTTTTCGTTGTATTGCTTCTGCAGTATGGAGAAACTCCATTGCACATGGCAGCAAAGAACGGATGTAGTGAAGCCGCACAGCTGCTTCTTGCACATGGCGCTTCTATTGAAGCTAGAGCAAATGTAATTTCTTTTCCGCCACTTCATTTATCCTTTAGTTAAGAGCTTATAGTCTAACTATAAACACTTATCATATAAATGGTTATGTATAAAATTAAGTCAACTGTTTTCATAAGTTATCTTGGAGAGCTTATGATAATAAGTTGAAAACAAGTTATGGAAATATGATAAGCTATTTCCATATGCTCTCCCAAGCAGACTCACAAATGCTTGTATCAGTAGATAAGCTCAAATAAGCCAATCCAAATAATATAGTTGGAAAACAAACAAGAATTATCTTTATGCTTTGTAATAATTCATATAAAAGTTTGTTCTGACTTTTTTTCTTGCAGAATGGTATGACACCTTTACACCTTGCAGTTTGGCACTCGTTAAGAGCAGAAGAATTCTTAACTGTGAAAACATTGCTTGAACATAATGCAGATTGCAGTGCTAAGGACAATGTATAGAATTTTATCTCTATTTATGTTGTTGCTTAATAGCTTTTTGGTCAAATCATAGTAGATGCTTAAAACCTATGAATTGCAGGAGGGAATGACGCCTTTGAATCATCTTTCGCAAGGCCCTGGAAATGACAAACTTAGGGAACTATTAAACTGGCATCTTGAAGAGCAAAGAAAGAGGCGAGCTATTAAAGCGTGCAGCGAAACTAAAGCTAAAATGGATGAACTTGAAAAGGAACTTTCAAATATTGTAGGTCTTAATGATCTAAAAATACAACTACGAAAGTGGGCGAAAGGCATGCTTTTGGATGAGAGGCGCAGAGCTCTTGGTCTTCATGTTGGCACAAGACGACCCCCTCATATGGCCTTTCTTGGGAATCCTGGAACAGGTAAAACTATGGTAGCACGGATTCTTGGAAGATTACTTCACATGGTGGGAATTCTACCTACTGATAAAGTGACAGAAGTACAACGGACCGATTTAGTTGGCGAGTTTGTCGGTCATACCGGTCCGAAAACGAGGAAGAAGGTATGTTATCAGCATTGAAATTCCTTTTCTCTTACAGGCTACATTTGCTGTAGATTTTAGAAACTAGACTTGTTTGCATTGCTTAACGAGTTCAAACTTTTTTTTTCTATGGTTTTCGATAGCTTATGATACATACTAGTTGTAAATTGATTCAATACTAAATTGAACCTAATCGGTATGAATCTCTAATGTGTATCTATTTGGACATGAATCCAATCTTAAAACCCAATTCATTGATTCATTCTAACGAATAACCGCCTAAACTTAGTACAGTCAACCACTATATTTTGTCAACTTTGTATAACCAATAACTTTTCTTTCGTCATTTGTTATATGACTTGAATCTTGAATCATTTTAAGGCTCATATATGATATATCAGCTTGTAATTTTGTTGTCACTTGTCTTTTTTCTTAAAAATGTCATTTTGATTGGCAATGTATCATTATATCTTACGATTCATTCCTAATAAGATTCTATTCACGTTTCAAGAAAAAAAATCATCTGAGTCGTCCGATTCACTATTTGAAATTCTATTTAATAACTAAGTATGCTATTTATACAGATCCAAGAAGCAGAAGGGGGAATTCTTTTTGTCGACGAAGCTTATAGACTGATACCAATGCAGAAATCAGATGATAAGGACTACGGGTTGGAAGCCTTGGAGGAGATTATGTCTGTCATGGACAGTGGAAAAATCGTAGTAATATTTGCAGGCTACAGCGAACCAATGAAACGAGTAATAGCTTCTAACGAAGGCTTTTGCAGACGGGTGACTAAGTTTTTTCATTTTATCGATTTTAGTTCAGCGGAACTAGCGACAATTCTTCACATCAAGATGAACAATTTAGCAGAAGGTAGTTTGCTATATGGATTTAAGTTGCATTCCGATTGCAGTATAAAAGCCATAGAAGCGTTGATACAAAGGGAAACAACCGAAAAACAACGTAAGGAAACAAACGGCGGTTTGGTAGATACCATGATGATTAATGCTAGAGAAAATTTGGACCTAAGACTTAGCTTTGACTGTATAGATACAGAAGAACTTCTTACCATTACATTGGAAGATTTAGAAGCTGGTCTTGGCTTTTTAGCACAGTAACCATTCTTTGGCAATTAGGTGTTTTGGATTTTGTTGGAATTCGGATTGTGCGTAGTCACGCAGTTAGCCACATTGATGGCCGTTGGATCAAGATCGGATAGTCCAGATAATGTGGATTTTGATATTTTTAAAAGAATAATCAAAATACCAAGCTTAAAAATCCGGACCGTCTATCTTGATTCAACTGCTACCAATGTGTCTGACCGCACGACTGCACAAGACTGTGACTGCGTACAACTCAAATCTATTGCAAGTTTGCAGCTGCACAATGAGGAGCATGTCATGAACTGAGTTTGCCACAATAGGTGAATCCTTCTTTGGGAAGGGTTTTGTGTAGTTCATTATGTTATATAGATTCTATTGATGCACTTTGCTTTAATTTTTTTTGTTACTGGCCTTTCATTGTATTCTTTGTATGTTATTCATTCTTATAAGGCAGTAATAATTCTCTCTTTTAGTTTGTGGCTGTCCTTGAGTATTTTAATTAATTACTTTACATTTATGGTTTGTTAAGTGTATGATACTGATTATTTTTCTTCTTTTTGGAATAAATAGTTTATAAATATCAAGCTTTTGGTGCTTACTAATTAGTAGAATACATTTTTTTGAACAATTTTTCATTGTATTGAGGCTAAATTTTATTTGTACATTATTACCACAAAACTGTACATTGGAATTTGGATGAAGATTTGAATTTAAAATAAATCTTTTAATAATTATCATTTTGATATGTTACGAGGCTAAGGCATGACAATGGGGTGAATACTACTTTTCCTGTATTTACTTTACATCCATGAATACTGATGCAGATGATTATTAGGATTGTTTTTTAATATCTATCAGGAAAGATGTATATTAGATTAAACTCAAATGATTTGAGTAAAAAATAAAAAGACTAAATTTAAATGATTGATGATGGGTATTGAATCCAATAAGATATAAGAGTTGTCACCTAATAATAATCTATAAGTATTCTGGCTGTTTAAGAATTCAAAATATACCCCTAAAAAAATGAAAAAAATATATTTTCTTAATTTGAAATAGATAGAAAATTTAGAACCCAAAAAAACAAGTCATAGAAAATCATTTAATATTTATAATATACTTATTTTTATTTTTTTTAATATTTAAGCTTTCGTGGATACTAATCTTGGACATTGCGTGCAAGTCAATAATATTACACATGGAAAAACATGCATAAAACAAGATACTTTTTCCTTAAAAAGAAAACCAACACGCTTAAACAAACAACAATTTTAGGTAATGACAACATTATATTAACATCCTTTAAAAAAACATTATTTTAACATCTTGACTAAATATAATAGTAAGTACTAAACTAAGTGGGATAAAATGATAGGAGACTACTATCACAACTTTATATTACCACTCATTCACCTAAGGTTTATAAAGATCACTTAAATAAAATAGGAGGAGATCTTTTCTGGTTTAACCATAGAATTCGGTCATAAGAATGTAGCAGCGTTAGATTTTAAAAAAGAGTTTTACCAATCAAAAATAAAACCTTAAACCAAATAGTTAAATAGTTAAATCAGACAAATCATACAAAAATCAAATTTTAACTAAATAGTTAAATAAAATGAACCTTATACAAAATACCAAATAGCTAAATCAAACAAATCATAAAATAAATAATTTCAAAATCAAATGCTCACAAAGTTTAACAAATTGAATCAATTAAACCACAATTCAGAGGTCTCACCCATCTTACCTCCGAACCTATTTTTAAAATATTGAACCAAAATGTTAGTATTTAACCGAAATAACCATAAGTATAAATGTCGGTTTTCCCTTATCAGTGAATTCCAAAAAAATCTAAAATTTCTGTCTATCCACACACACTGACACACATTGTTCCACACACATTGTTCCTTCGTCAAAATCCAACAATATCATAGAACAACACAAAAATGGTGTTAACTTCAATTTCAACAATACCTTCACCACCATCATCATCATCATCATCATCATCATCTTCATTCTTCTCTGACTCACCATCAACTTCAAAAGCTTTTCCTTCTTTTCTCGTTGGATTTCCAAAACCTCCCTTTTCAAATTCCACCCTCAAAATCAAAACTTGTTTTGCTTCATCAACTCTACAAGAAAATGGGTCACCAGAACAGTTTCTACAAAACAATTCCATTGCAGATTTCATGAGGTTCAAGAAAGGGATTGATGGTTCTACTGGTTTGTTGCAGACTGCTGTTGTTAGATATAAGAAGAAGTTTCCTTGGTCTCTTTTGAAGCCTTTTCTTCAGGTTGGTTTAAAGTTTGTGTCTTTTTTGTTTTTTCTCAATTGGGTTTGTTTTGTTTTCTTAGAATGGTTTCTTGATGCTATTTGTTGTTGTTGTTGTAGGTTGATTTGATTTCAACAATTCACATAGCTGATGAAGAGTATGTATTGTTTATCTTGGTCTTTTTACTCTTATTGATTTTTGGATTTAGTAGTTTTCAAGAGCTACTTAGGCTTTGTTTGGATAAACATCTGAAATATAAGTGCTTATTTTTAAGTTATTTCTATAATAAAAGATAAAAATAATGCAATCTGTTTTCAATTTTCATATATGTTATAAGCTGTTATGGAAAGATTATGGAAATAAGCTGAAAACAGCTTATAAAATGTCTAAATAATGTCAATCTGTTTTCAGTTTTCATATAAGTTATAAGCTGTTTTGATAAGCTGTTATGGAAAGATTATGGAAATAAGCTGAAAACAGCTTATAGAATGTCTAAATAATGTCAATCTGTTTTCAATTTTCATATAAGCTGTTTTCATAAGCCCCCCTTTTTTTTCAAGAGAAATTTAGTGGCTCTTTGTTTATATTGACTTATTTGAGCTTATATACTGACATAAACACTTATTAGACTGTTCAGGATGATTTATGGAAATAGCTTATGACATGTCCATGAGCTAATTCGACTCTGTTATTATTGGGGGCTCGTGGATAAGCAATTTAGTCAAGTGTTTATTCAACAAGCACCTATGTTTAAGCTCTTTTTACAATCAAAGAGAGAATGCGGATAAACTCTAGATAAGCTCTTTATATGTTGTATCTTTTAAGTTATTTGAGAAAGTTTATGAAAATAAGTTGACAATGACTTCCATGAGGTGTCAAATTGTGGTTAGTCTTTGACTTTGTATCATCAAAAGACAAAGTTCAAATTCCATTTGGGACAAAATAAAACGGATGAACAAAATGATCATCCTAACATTCAATTGTCGCGAGGGAGGGGGGAGGGAAGAGAGACACATACAGAAAGATAAAAAGAATAATATCAGTTGTACCTTTGGCGTGTTTTACTGAACCGCGTCTCAAGCAAACTGCAAATATGCTAGCTTTTGCGGTAAACTTTCTACTTTTTGTGAAGTCATGAATATGACTACTTTTCTAGTTTTGATCATTCTCTATGATTTTCTTTTGATAAGTATGTTATGATTCTCACATCGGAGAGTCTCACGTAAGTGAGGCTTATAAGTGTAGGGATTCTCTCACCTAATGGACTATTCTTTTGGTTTTGGGATAGGCTCTCCCTTTGGACTTGTGCTCATAAGATTAGTGCTCTCATTGAGAACAATGACTTCTCGGAAAGGGCTACTTACGAAGGGTTCTGACCATTGAAGAAGTTGAGTGAAGTGTCGGAGTAAAGTGTCATTGAGTGAAAATTGTCGTAGGCATCGTTCCTCGAATGATGGTGCATTGGTGTGAGTCACACACTGTGGAGTCTCACCTAAGACGTGAGACTTAAACGTCTATGGGTTCTTTCACCTAACGGACTAGTGTTTTGTGATGAGCGTTCCCTTTAGGCTTATGCTCATAGCTAAATACAACTGCACAAGTGCTCATTGATGCATGGACTTAATTTGTTTATCATATTTATTTACATTCTCCCCGAAGCAGTATTAACTTTTAATTTTGATGATCCTAATTTTACGAGCAGGTATTTTCTGGCCCTCCAGAAGGAGCTTGAATCCTACGATTGTGTCCTTTATGAAATGGTAGCAAGCAAGGAAACTTTAGAGAATATGAGAAACCCTATGGCTAAAAAGAGGTTAAAAGGATCACAAACTAGAGGTTTTAACATTATTGGATGCATCCAAAGACAGATGGCTCAAATTCTCAGGCTTGATTTCCAATTAGATTGTCTAAATTACCAGTCTGAAAATTGGCAACATGCAGATCTTGATTATGAGACCTTCCAATTGCTCCAGGTTTTGAGTTGCTAATTTTATTGCTAATTTTTGAGTTGATTTTGAAGTCTAATGAATAATGATCGTTATTTATTTTCATTGTTGAGATATAATTTTTCTCTTTATTTCAGCAAGCAAAAGGTGAAAGCTTATTTTCTTTTGCGAAGGATATGACTCTTAGATCTACAAAGGCAATGTTGCAGCCTTCAATTCCGGAAGATCTTGATCCATGGAGATCGAAGCTTTTATGGGCTTCACGTGTACTTCCTATGCCGCTTGTTGGCCTTTTTCTCATCGGAAGCGTTTGTGCAAATGTGGGAAGTCCAGCATCAGAATATCCTGAAATAGAGGCATTGTCAAGGCTTGATGTAAGTGCTGCCATGAAGGTCTTCCTTGCAAAGAGACTAACGTCTGAGTAAGTCCCTCTCATTTTTGAGCTACGAGCTTACTTTTGATTTTGTCATTTAAGTGCATATTTGGATCCATGGTGAGTTTGGCTGAATCACAGTGTGCCACAATGATTTTGGCAAGATCTTCAACAAAATCACAGTGCCGACATGATTTCGTCAAACTCATCACGATTTCAAACACGCATTGAAAGTTGAAAGAAGCTAGCAAGATGCTCTTTTATACACTCTTGACAACACAATCTCTCCTATTAGCTTATAGGTCCCTCCAGATTTATGTGGGACCTGCATAATTTTGTGGGGCTCATTTCGAAAACAGTGGGATCTTAATGAATTTCAACAAATAAGAGAGTGTATTGGGAACTGAAGAGTATTTAGCTAGCAAACTTTTTGAAAGTATAGTTCAGGACATAAAACTTGGTTGAAATTGTTGACTCCTAGAGATTGCATAAACATAATCCTATTAATTTTCATTTGTTGAGTCACCAACTTGTGTACTGATGATAAAACTATTGCTGTAAAGCTTGACACAAAATACGGCAGATGTGGAGGAGAAATCTGTTATAATCGGTGAGAGAAATCGAGTTGCAATCGAGAACCTCAAAAGAGCATTGGACAAGGGACAAAATAAGATTGCCATACTTTACGGGGGTGGCCACATGCCGGATCTTGGAAGGAGATTGAGGGAGGAGTTCGATTTAGTCCCGTCTGGTGTGGAGTGGATAACAGCTTGGTCCATAAGGAAAAGAAAACTTGATACAAGTTCACTTCCGTTTCTAAAGACAGTGGCTAGGGCTTCAGGTTGGCCGTTGAACCGCTATCAGACATTGGCTTTGCTCATCTTTTCGTCGATCTTGGCGGTGGATCTGTGGTTTTGGGAGCTTTTCTTCGGCACCACGGTGAATTGGGTCTCTGATGTTACCACAGAAATTCTTCGGTATGTTGGTAATTAAAAGATGATATGATCATTGGATTCAGAAAATTCATTTTAATTACTAATTAAGATAAAAAAAATTGTGTGTGACAGTGTACAAATGAAAAGTTTTATCAACAAATGTAAAATTCTAGATATTCCCATTTCTCAAAGTTTTAAGAGCTACCTCTTTGGGGCGTGGAAATGGGAATATGCATGTAATCATAAGAAATGGAAAACATAAATTTCCTCTCCCCATTTGTTTCACTCTGGTCCTAGATTAATTATTACCTTATGTTTTCCTGATTTACAAATCCTGAAATGTTGTGGATTTGTTCTATTAGTTGATATACCTCAACATAGTTTTAGTAAAACTCAAGTGTTCTAAATATAAGAAACTATTAATCTCATTTTGCAAATAATCTTGTATATTATTATTACCAGTATGATTTACAGTTCACAAGAACACCAAGTTTACTATGTTACCGCCTCTTGTGTAAAGCTGTCATGTTTTTTTGTTTGTTTGTAAAATACGTCTTGTTGGGTGAAGGAGTGCGATAGTTGTTTATAGATTACCTTTAATCTCGATTCTCAAGCAATGTGAAGCATTTTGGTGTATTAGAATAATAGGTTTTTAGTCGAGACTAAGTTGTGGTTAAAGGGCATGTTAGAGTATGACATAGATTCAACCCTAAGAATTCTTACTAATCTAAGACATGTGGAAGCTCCATTTTATTGGACATGGACATACAAATATCAAAATAATACAAGCTGATATCAAATATATAAGAGTGAATATTCAATTTGATCCTTCAAAAATAATAT
>Ga0209282_1002078_pt1 | contig 11396 bp, 5 predicted proteins | sample Mtrugardesep15_FD_187529 | JGI IMG/M metagenome (GOLD analysis project Ga0209282, IMG submission 187529) | Root nodule microbial communities of legume samples collected from California, USA - M. trunc garden sep15 (SPAdes) (version 2) | ecosystem: Host-associated > Plants > Roots > Nodule...
AAAAAAAAAAAAATCATAAATGTAAGAAGTTCATTTACTCAAAAAAAAATTACCAGGTCCTTTTCCTTAAAAAAAGAATATGAGAAGTGCACGTGACAAAAGGGGTGTAAATTGTGTTAAATAAACGACGAATAATGAGAAATGATTTATTTTTTTGATTTATTTTAGGAATAGTAGTGTAATTATTGGTTGGTGCATACATAGATGTCTACATTTCTCTGATCATAGACGTATTTTTCCCGTGTGAAATCTGTTACATTCTGTGTCGGTTTGTATGTACGTGTCTGAAATTTTACATAGCTTTAAGAACACTCAAATTTGACACTGCAGCTGAACTCTCAACACATATACTCTCTCTAATTCTAAAGAGGTGAAACGTCCAACCAAGAAGAATCAGGTTGCCCCATCTCCACTCTTACCCACCACCCTTTTCTACTTTTTTCTTTTCTTAATTACTAATTTGTGTTTTAATTCATTACAGTAGTTTTCTTTACTTAGTACCGATGTAATAATCTCAGATTCATATATAAAATATTAATTAACTCTCAAAGGAAACCACAGTTACGGTTAAAATGTGAACTTTTATATTATGGACAATTGGGTCAGCCTAAAGCACTCCAAACTTCTAAAGCAAGGGTTTTGACCTAAAAAAAACTCTATGGGAAAAACATCCAAACAAAGTTTATGCTATTATTAGTTATTTTACAATTTTTTTTGTTAGCTCAGTTGATAAAATCTGAAGGGCATGTCCTCCGTATATAGTCACAAGACTTATATGATAAGTCTTGATCATACTCCTTAAAAAAAATGTGTTAAGCACCGACAAAAATGCAAAATGTAGAATTGATTTCTTAATATTTTTAAATAATTAAAAGAATAAAAAGTTGAATTAATATTTTGTGCCTAATGGATTTATATTTAATCATGTGGTCTAAAAAAGATATATTTGATCTTGTGAGCATACAACAATCATTTATGTTCCATTGTTCGAATACTGGCTAGGTTACTATTTTATGTTCATATTAAGTTTTATTTTCAATGTTTTAAATTTATTTGTGAAATAGTATTATTTTCATGTTATTATCTTGCATTTGAAAAGGACCTCATTTAAAAAAAGAAGATATTTAGAGACCTTTTTTCTCCTCTAGAAAAGGGTCCCTTAATATATGTTGGACCGACTTTGCAGGTGAGTACAACTAATGTGGCCACAATTATAATTATAATATTCTTACGAAAGTTAACTGCTAAGTCGTTTAAGGAAAATTTGTGAATAAGTTACCCACGCCTAATTAAAATCAATCGCGTGTACGCCACTAACTCTTTTTTAGAATTTTATGTTTCACACTTAATAAAATACACGCGGTTAATCAAAACCCCTTCCCAAAGTGTACAAGCTTCTTCCAGAGCATACGGCTTTCTGGATGTAGATTATGATATCTATACAGCTGGATCTAAATAACTTACCCAGAATATTTCAAAGACATCATAGGTCTTTCCGTTGCCAAAACCTAACATAAATTTGTATTGCACTTCTCAATTGTAATTGCAATTAAGGAGTATCATTTATATCCGTATTTCTTTAATTTTCCTTTACCACCTCATCTCTTTCCTTATCTTTATTTTCTTATCACATCACTAATCTATCGCATCAGTCTCTTTATTTCCTTTCACACTATTGATAAATTGAGTGTTTGAGTGTCTAAAAAATATTTTTGAGAGTACATTAATTTAGAAATACTTTTTTTAAAAGATAATTTAGAAATACTTAGCAAACTCATTTATTCCATGATATAGACAAGCGTATATACGGGGACACAAAAACAAGAAAACTTGGCGTTCAAGCAGCCTTTTCCTTATATATTATATGTAGAGCCCACTTGAGTCCCACATTTCTTTTCTTTATCCCTTACGCCCCCTCCCTTTTCCTCATTCCTTCTCAAATTCTCTCTCTCTCTATATATCTATCTCTCAACAACAAGTTATTACCTCTTTGCACTTCAATCATATAGAATAAGTGTTAGGATTTATTCCATTCTCTTCCTATAAGAGGTGATTCAGGGAAAACATGTTGCATAAGAGACAAGCTATATATAGCTTTCCCTTTTTCTTTTATTTTTTCCTTTTTTATTTTGTTATATATTCTTTCTTTCTTGTTTTGTTTGGATTATTACTAATTTTGGAACTGAATCTGTGATATTTGTTGTAGGGTGGTGTGGAAGAAATAAAGAGCTTTGTTTTTATGTTGCTAGAATTGGAAAATCCCAACTAAAGAGATCATGACATGGTGCAATGACTCAGATGATCAAGATAGAGGCATTGAACTAATAACATCTACTGTTATTCCTGGAACTAGCAATGAAAGTACTCTTGTTACAGATGATGAAACAAAACCAACCGAAGTTCGAACCCTAACTTGCCCTTCATGTGGCCATAACATTGAATTCCAAGATCAGGTATTTTAATTTTAATAGTATTATTTATTACCCTTAGTGTTTGTGTTTTTTTAATTTTATTTATTTTATAATCAGAAATCGAACTCGATACTCTCTGGACTTTCAACACTCACACATCTGACGCACCAATCACTTACGTTACAAACTTTATCTATTTTTTTAACTTTATCGATTGTGTGTGAATGATTGAATAGGGTGGAATCAATGAACTGCCGGGTTTACCGGCAGGAGTGAAGTTTGATCCGAATGATCAAGAGATACTTCAACATTTGGAAGCAAAGGTTCTGTTTGATGTGCCAAAACTTCATCCTCTTATTGATGAGTTCATACCAACACTTGAAGGAGAGAATGGAATCTGTTATACACATCCAGAAAAGCTACCAGGTCTTAATTTCATTTTACTTTCTAACTTTTTCTCTTGTTTGATGCATGGTTTGGATTTTGGAAATCCCGTTTTATGCATATGCTACTAGGGAAAAAATCAATTAATCATAAAAAAATTGATGATATTTGTCTTAACTCTTTGCTTACTTAGTAAATTTAGAGACAAATTAATATTAGAAGTACGATTTTTATGTTGTATCTAAAATTTAGTGGTTTTTTTTATTTTTTTTATAATGAAAAGTTGATTGCTAAAATTCTAGTTTTTTATAACACTTTTTTTTAAGGAAACGGATTAGAGAGTACCCCTTGCATTCTCAGTGATAAAATTTGGTTTACCAAAAAATACAGCTTTTTTTTTGTTGATTATAAGAACTAAATTGATTGTTATTGTATACAATATATACTCTTTTTTTGGCGAAGACATTATAATATATAGTCTACACTAAATTGCTGATTTTAAAATTATATATATAGATGACTCAAAAAAAATTATATATTTTTTTTTAAGGAAAAAAAATATATATATAGAGAATCTCCTGTGAAATATATACCTTATATGTCTTGATAGATCCTGAAAGTTTAATAACTCGAATTTGGGGGTTGGTTTGTGAAATAATTACTGAGAAATCTATTTAATAAAGACCTCGAATAAGATATTTTACCAGTCAAAGGAATAACGTCTAGTTTGCTTCATGTTTAGTTCTTGCATTAATTTGTAACGTGATAACGAAAATTGTGTGTGATTATTCTTTGGAGATTCTATCTTTCGAAGAAATTAAGCTAATGAGAGGACTGATCACATGACTTTTTAACCAACTCGACAAGGAATTATTATATAGGATATCTATATGCATGCATGAAAATGAGATTCTATCTATGTTTAGTGCGGTGGCATTGAAATGTAAACGTGCACACTATTCCTTAATCATGGGCATTAATATTTCTACACCTGAAAATTAACATGATACAAATGATTATACCAAATAGAAGATTGTGTAAACAAAATTTCAGATGATTTGATTATATTTAACTCATAAGGAATCAAAGTATTTGTTTTCTATTCCTTTTCTTGACGATCCTTCCAAAAATTAAAGATGACTTCATGACATGTACATTGAAAACTAATTTTGTTTTTATTATTTTCTTTGTTGCTGTTTTTATGTAACTCAAGTACGTAGAATTTTATTCCCAATGAAAATAAAGCACAAGGAAGGAGACAAATATGAGAAAGGTGTCTTGAATCTTAACTACCCTAAACATTAATCACATGTCAAGACGTAACGTAACTGCACATAATTATCAAAAGGCAAAAAGTAAGAAAGAACAAACCAAAATCCTGGAGATGCAATTAATTTTTTCTTTGATAAGCTTTTCATATCTTCACCAACAAGCCATTTATGTCAATCTGTTACTTGCAATCCATATGCATCATAGTACTTGTGTTAGTTAAATCTTTCGGCAGTCGTGTTACAAAACCTGATCCGGCCGACACTTAAGCTTTTGGATTGGGATCGATCCTAATCCAAAAAAATATAATAGAGATAAAACACGGACTCGGGTTGACCGTTGGGTTACCTGGCCCGTTCCAAAATATTAAAAGGATATGTGTTTTTTTACTTGTTAATTTTATAATTTCATTCTCGCACTTAGTCTCTCACATTTACTATTTATCTCTCAAAAAGATAATGTCTTACATTTTCACTTTCTCGTTCTAATTCTGATTTTTATGAAACTTAGTTTTCTGTTTCTTTGTTTTAAATGATTTTTTCTTGATTTTAAATTCTTAGTTACATGTTAGTTAAATTTATTTCCAAATAAAATGTTCATGTATTACTATTTAACAACTTGTTTTGTGATCATTCTAGTTGTCTCTGTATCATCGCGTCTTTATTGAACTCGTACCTCATCGAGTGTGATCGGATTAAGAAACGGGTTTAGATCTAAACAAATTGGTTTAGTCTAATGTTAGGGCCAAGTGAGGGACACATCCAACTCACTTTTTGTACACTCAGTCTTTTGTTGTAATATCTATTAGAAATTAAGAAGTCTCACATAGACGAAATTAAAAAAAAAATAAGGTGTTTATAATGAGTGAAAAATTTGAGTCAATTGGTTTGAACTAAAGTACCTCTAATTGGACCTATGCAATAATCCATAATCCATTTAAATGCATAATATAAAGTTCCTTTACGAAACATGCACTATAATGTGAACATGCAGGTGTAAAAAAAGATGGACAGATCCGGCACTTCTTTCACAGGCCATCTAAAGCATACACAACAGGAACAAGGAAAAGAAGAAAGGTTCAAACTGATGAAGAAGGAAGTGAGACAAGATGGCACAAAACAGGGAAAACAAGACCAGTTTTTATTGACGGTGTTATGAAAGGTTTCAAGAAGATACTAGTCCTCTACACTAACTATGGAAGACAAAAGAAGCCTGAGAAAACCAATTGGGTGATGCATCAATACCATCTTGGTAGTAATGAAGAAGAGAAAGATGGTGAATTAGTTGTTTCAAAGGTGTTTTACCAAACACAGCCTCGACAATGTGGTGGAAATAATTCCAATATTATCAAGGATGCTACTAGTTATGAAAATGGACTGATGATAAATCAAGGAAATGTTCAAGATGATAATGAAGCTCCTCCTATGGACTACTACAATTCTCATTTCATAAATTATGACCATGTTGGTCATAATTTGGGAAGCTCTGAACCCCAATTTATTCCAAACTTGGTTATGCAAGGTGATGGCTCTTCCTTTATTCGATTGGCAATGGATGCAAACAAAGCTGGGTTGAACAGAAATTAGCTATGTGAAAAACTTCTTGGTAGATGATTATGATGTATAATGGTGACAATATAGCTACATAGATGTTGATGGTTTATTATTTTTATTTTTTTTGGTACAGGTTTATTAGTAGTAGTAGTAGGAGTAGTATTTTATTTGTCCAATGATATTATTATTACTATTATTATCATGTATATTTATTCTATAATTGTAAAAAAAAAAAAAATTGTATATTTATTCTATATATATGGATTTATATTAGAGAAAATTGAGCCTCCAAAAACATGTGGAAGAACTGTTTACATATTATTAGAAAGTTTCTCACATTTATATAGAATTGCCAATGCAGGTTTTCTTGTTGATGGTTTAGTTTGGTGGGATACCATTCTAAATTGTTTTAGAGAGATTTGATTGATCTAATTATCATTTATGTTAGCATTGTTTTGATTGGTATGGTTTCCGCTCTCACCCTTGTTTTCATTTTTATTATGAATAATACTTTTGCAGATGATATTAGTGGTTCATTGGGGCGACAACATAGTCAAAATGTCCATGTACAACATTAAAGGAATATCACTTTAGATATTTATATACACATACGGTTTTGTTAACATAATTTCTTCTAAAAACATGAAAGAGTAACTTAACAAGCCTACTCTCACTTGTTTTTGACAAAAATACTATAATCTACTTTTTGGTAAAATTACTTTTTAAAATGACTGATAAATATAAAATGACATGAAAGTACACATATGTGTAATATGTTATAAATTATAACATATACAAGATGAAACCAAAGAGATTATTGATTCAATGAGACAAAAAGCTGAGAGACTCTGTGAATATGTCATGATGCATGAAAATCAACAAGTTCAAACCTAGAATTGAATAGTCAATTTGTCTTGTACCATGCTTAGAACACATCCACTGCGGTAAATCTACAATTCTAGTATATTAATTATTGATCGTTATGTGAAGCATTGGTGCAGCTGTTAGGTAGTTAGATTTTGTTGGTAAGGCCTATTTTTGAGTTTAGTTTATGTCTTATAAGCTCATTTAATTAAAAAAAAAAACTTTATTTTTAATGAGATTATAACTTTATTTAAATGAGTTTATTGTGGTTTGTGATAAGATAATTCAAACAACTTATAACTTATCAATTTTATCTCAATTTTACCCCAGTGAACATAATTGAAAATAAATAAATATTAATTAAATACATTTTTTTTACAAAAAATACACATTTTTTATGTCATTTCATATTTATAAGCTACTTTAACCACTAATTTTACCAAATACTACAAATTCAATGTTAGTTTATCTGCTATCAGTAATAAGTTATCTTATAAGTCACCCGTTATAAATTCGTCCATTATAAGCTAGTTTATCAATTATTCATTTTTTTTTTTACCAAAAAGGGCTTTGAGTTGTTTTGTTAGATATCACTCTTTTGTTATTCTGACATGACTAGTGAAGTATCAAAAAAATTAGGAGAATGTTAACTAGTGTCCTAATGGCATTGATTAAGGATCCAAAACAAGTAAGTTTTTGTGAAAAAGTTGTGTAATCAATATTTGATCAAAAGTAACATCTTATATTTTCAAGATAAAATTTATATTTGTAGATTCCTTAACTAGTAACCTGAAGACACTGATTAGCAAGACCCAAAAAATTATAGTCACTATTGTTTTGTTTTCTTGCATCCATCAATGTTGTTTCTCTTTGTTGCTGGCATCTTTCGATGTTGTTTCTCCCTTTGAAATACGGACCTCTTTAGAATGAGGAGTGTTGCGGTATCCAACACATGTCAATGTCTGATACTGTTACAACACTTGTACGACACGTGTTGAATAAAAACCTTAAATAAATTGTTTTCATTTTTATTTCGACACTCCTTAAACCGATGTTGAATATAGATTATTAGAATTACTCGAAGAAAGATTGGAATGTTAGGCTTCCCCACATCCATCGTAAGTGAAATGATTGTGGGCATACACTATTAGTTAGATTGTCTTGTTGTTGTAAAATAAGAATAAGAATAACAATAGCTGAATGTAACCGGGAAAGTTTATATTTCAAAAAGAAAATCGAGTCGTTGGGCAAATACTCATCACCTCAATCCTCCCTTCCAAACTCACTCTCTCACTAAAATGGAAAAACAACAAGAGGCTCCATCTCTCACACTTCAAATCCTCGCCGGTCCACGTAACGGCGAAACCCACCAATTCGAACCCGGATCCACCATCATCAAAATCGGTCGGGTCATCCGCGGCAACAACCTCCCCATCAAAGATCCAGGTATTTCCACCAAACACCTCACTATCCATTTCGATGATTCCGGTAATGGTAATTGGATTCTCACAGATCTCGATTCTTCAAACGGCACCGTTTTGGACACCAAACCCGTTCCTCCGAATACCCCTTTTCATCTCAGCGATGGTTCCACCATTAAGATCGGTGAAGTTACTTCCATCCTCGTTAACTTCATCAATCCCCAAAGCAACCCTACGGAAAAACCTATGAAGGGTAAACAAGGGAATGGCAGTAAAAGTGTTAAATTTAGGGTTCCGGTTCAGAGTATTGATGGAGATGAAAAGTTGAGTAGTGATGATGAATTTGGAATTGTGGATCGACCTGAACCGATGAAGATTACGAGGAACACGCGGAGCAGGAGAGTTGTTTCTGAGTCTACTGGTGGGAATTTGGATGTTGTTGTATCGAAGAATGTGAGGGTGTCGAGGAATTCGAAGAATAAGAAAGATGCTGTTGAAATTTGTGATTCGAGTGATGGTGATTTGGATAATGTGAAGGAGAATGTGAGGGTGACAAGGAATTCGAAGAATAAGAAGAATACGGTTGAAGTTTGTGATTCGAGTGATGGGGATTTGGAGGGTGTGAAAGAGAAGGTGGAGGAAGTAAAGAAGAATGTGAGGGTGACAAGGAATATGAGGAATAAGATTGATAAAATGGGGACTTCTGAATTGAGTGTTGGGGATTTGGATGGTGTGAAGGAGAAGGTGGAGGAGCCGAGGAATGTGAGGGGGACGCGGAAAATGAAGAATAAAGGGGTTGTGATTGAGGAAAATTTGAGCTTAATGGATGGAGTGGAGAATGTTGGGAAAAAGAAAACGAGGGGTGGTAGTGGTAAGGGGAAGAAGAAATTAGAGGAAGAGATTGTTGGTGATGCTGAAGAAAAGGAGAAATTGGAGGAAAAGTGTGTTGGTGATGGAGAAAAAGAGAAGGAAAAATTACCGGAAGCATGTGTTGGTGACGAAGAAGATAAAGAAAAGGAGAAATTACAGGAAGAGTGTGTTGGTGATGAAGAAGATAAAAAGAAGGAGAAATCACAAGAGTGTGTTGGTGATGGAGATGGTAAAGAGATTTGTGATGCGAAGGAAAAAGAGAATTTGAATAGGGATGAGAATTGGCCTGATTTGGAAAAGATGAATTTAGGTGAGTGGTTTGATTTCTTGGAAGTTTATTTGCCAAAACAGATACATGATGAAACGGAAGAGATTATTGATTCCATGAGACAAAAAGCTGAGAGACTCCGCGAGTACGTCATAATGTATCAGAATCAGAAAGCTGGAACTGCCACTGAATGCTAGTATATGTAGTTAACTGATAGTTATTTGGCATTAGTACAACTGTTGTTGGGTAGTTAGATTTTGTTAACTGAATGAGTTTTTAGTCAGCACTCTTTTGCTACTCTCTCCCTATTATTGCTTTTAGTGAAGTAACTCAAATTTACAGAAACTATTGTTTTCTCCCTTGCATCTTTCAATGCTGATTCTCCTTGTCAATAACATTTTTACTTCCTTGTCGGTGTTACAAGGTTGGTTCACTTTTTAGTTTGTAATTATTACTAGTGTACACTAACATAAAGCATGGTCTTGATCAATTTAACTTGTACTCAACACGTCATAGTTCGTCACAGATCAGCTCGTCACTCCTCTGTTGAAACAGGGGCAGTGATTCACACATGGTGCAGTATAGTGTAGCAAAAAAAGCTGATGATAGTTTGCGTCTAAAGCAGAACCGAGAACAAGAGCCACCTGCTAACACTTGTTGTAAAATAGAGAATATTTCTGTTAATGTAAATATTTGGAAGCCAACACTCTGGTGATAAAATTGGATGGTCATAAAATTTTAGACAATATGAACTGGAGATCCCAGATCGTACACGCAATTGGTGAAGGAGAATGCAAATGCTCCTAAAATTAGTAATGGGAATGTGAGATGTTCATTTATGCCAACATTCTGTGTACTGGTTTTCTGTTTAAAATTAGTGTATAATATATTTTCCTCTTTGAAACGTATACCTTTCTCAACTTAACTCCTACTTCACATTTTATCACTTAACCCCTTAAATTGAGTATGGAGGGGTAGAGTTTGTTTTACATGAACAATTAAAAGTATAACATGCCTGATTGTTTAGATATTGATTGTTTTCATTGGTATTGTAACATGCCTGGAGTGAGGTTTGAGGAAACTGGAGTGACTGTTAGTGCATAATCTGCAGAGGATGTGTGAAGTTGAAATGCTAGCTCTTGCCAGTAGTGAGATCCCAATATTCATTATACTTTCAGTAGTCGTGTATACTATAAATTGTGCGCTAATTGCATTTAAGTTTGAGCACTCTAATAGACGCGCTTAACTATGCGAGAGAGGATTTTCTCCTGCGTCTCCTCTCCAGCAGAAAAGTACAACAGGGAGAGGATGGTAGTGAAGGAGAGATGAGGGGAATCAGAGGGGCTGAAGGAGTTTTGCTGGAGGATCCAAATCTGTTTGGATGTCAGGTATAACTATCGCCAGTGCAATGAAACTGAGATGTAAGGTTTGCTCTATTGCACTTGTCTGTATTATAAGATTTTCTTTAATATAGTTGTATCTATTTACATACTACCAGCCTAACATTTTAATCTGCATATTATGACCTTTTATGTGTGAAGTGTGTATCATCTCAAATTGTTTATCTTGCCTTGTGTCATTGTGTTTTTGATTTGGGTTGTGAGAGAGGAGTTTTCATCTTTCACTTTTTAACACAAGCTGTTTCACAAGTCAATATAGCTTGCATGTTGTAATTCCAGCAGTTGTGCAGTAAGCACTGCAACGTGAGAGAGTGGTGACTGGTGAGTAATAGTAGGCTGTAGGAGTGAAGATAAATCTATACAAAATCTTGAGAAATGATAAGCTTATCCTATCTATTCTTCCATTTCAGCTTGATTGTTTGAAACTGACTTGTTGAGATACTCAATGTTAATTAAGAAGTTCTTGGTAAAAAAATAAATTGTTATAGATTCTAGGCTTTTTAAGCTAAGGTGCTTGCTTACCTTTGAGCACCTGTGGAGTAATAATGTAATTAAGTTTATAAGTGAAATATAATATAATTACTTATGTTTTCTTTTTTGATTATATAAGACATTATTTAATACCAGTGGAAAAAATAAGTTGTGATATTGACATCTTTGTCCTCATAGAATAAGAGACGTATTCATTCTGTCAATTAAATTGAGTTAGCTAATGAGACTTTTCATGGGCCAGCATCCTTGTTTTCTTTCTGTCCTTTTTGTCTAATGGTCAGAATAGACGTTTCAAAGTTAAATTAATGCTTTACACTATTTTTTCAAACAGCGGTAGTATCATATAGTTAAGTGATCAAGAAATTTTAGAAACATCAAGTAACTGCAAGGTTATCATCTAGGGAGAAATGGAGGTAACCCAAGGGACTCTTCCTCTCAATACCTGCCATGTCCAAAAATTGTTG
>Ga0209282_1002079_pt1 | contig 11396 bp, 7 predicted proteins | sample Mtrugardesep15_FD_187529 | JGI IMG/M metagenome (GOLD analysis project Ga0209282, IMG submission 187529) | Root nodule microbial communities of legume samples collected from California, USA - M. trunc garden sep15 (SPAdes) (version 2) | ecosystem: Host-associated > Plants > Roots > Nodule...
TTTGGCAGTTGGTTGTTCTGTTGGCTCTGTTTAGTTGGTTTTGGCTTTTGTATTCAGCTGCTATTATGCCCTTTAGATACTTCTTGTACTGGGTTGTTTTAATAAAATAGGCTGTTATAAAAAAAATATATAAAATAGCCTAATTGTAGACCACAAATGAAAATGAATACCTGGTAGCTTGTTCTGTGTAGAAAGTATCTGAAATATAGCATAGTATCATAACTATCATTATGTTTATAACTTTGAGGAATGAAATCAAAAGTCAACAAAAAAAGACCAAGTAAATTGATGAAGGGAGTGTTTATAATTTCAGGATGATGTGCAGTGTCAATTGACTTTGGATCACTTGATTCATTTGTACTGCAAGGATTGGATGCAACCATATCCAAGGCTTAAATATGTATGTGGTTAACTTATCAACAATTAAAAAAAAATACACAAACATTAAATTCTATTTACAATACATGTTTTTTATAATTTATCAACAGATTTATGTTCCAATTAATACTGCTGAGGATCACTGGTATTTGATGGTCATATCTTTGCAAAATGGAGTTGTATATCAGCTGGATAGCTTCTGCGATCATGAGGATATTGCACCAAGAAGGGCTATCATGTCTAACCTTGTTAGTAACTTTTATAATGTTAATAGATATATTAGTCAATACATTTTTCCTGTACGTGTATTAAGTTAATGTGTATCATTATCTACAGTGCAAAATATTGCAAAAAATGGTTGCTTCAAGCTTTTATGGCAACACTTTTCTTGGAAGATCACTTAAGTTTGGTGAATGGCCGATTGAGGAAGCTAGAGGCATTCCTAATTGCGGTCGAAGGTATATCGTACATACTTAAACATTATTAAGAAGAGAAAAATACTTAATTATGTGAAAATACAATGGAGATGTAAATTAATGTGGCAACTTTATATTATTTAGTGACAATGCTGTTGTTTGGTTGATAAACTGGATTGATATGGACGTGACTTTCACACCTAACCTTCACGGAGAGGTATTGATATTTTTCACATTAAATAAATTAACAAACAATTGTAAGTGTTCTTAAACAATGGCTAATTATATTTATTTTTTTGGTTTTATAGCTCGAAGAAAACATAGTTCGTGTTAAGACAGCAGCAAACATGTTGATTGGTCTCTACAATGAGATAAGGGACAATCTTGTGGATCAGTCACAAAGTTTTTGGGATATGATTTTCCCTTAGAGATGTTCGAAAACATAGTTCGTGTTAAGACAACAGCAAACATGTTGATTGGTTTCTACAATGAGATAAGGAACAATCTTGTGGATCAGTCACATAGTTTTTTGGGATATGATTTTCCTTATTTTTTATTCTTTTTATTTATGTCATTTCCTTATTTTCGTTGGATCACCAAAACATTGGAATTGTTCCATCCATTTTGATGTCATACATGGGGCATTAAAGTTTTACGACATCTGCAAAATGTGACCATATTTTGTTGGTCCTTTTTTTTTGTACGAGCAGAAGTCCTTTTGTGTATGAAAGACATCGTTAATTTGGTATGAGATTTGCAATTTTATGTCTGAGTTACTATTGAGACCAACTTAAAAATTATGTGCTGTCTGAGTTACTATTGCAATTTTATGTATGAAAGACATCGTTTGTGTATGAGTTCAAAATACTCAGCAGCTAAATATAACTGTTCGAACATTTTTCAAATCCTAGAAGAAGACATGAAAAAGTAAAAATAATTATCAAAAACACTAACTCTATTCTACTCTGAATTAAAAACAATAGATGCATTAGACAATGATCTTAACAGTGGCATAAAAATGAACAAAACGAACTCAGAAGTTTAAGAGGTGGTGATTACCTTATGTTCCATGAGACTTCAAGTCTGATAAGAATATAAGAATTTATAACTTTATAGATGGTCTCTGGCGCAAGGCCTTAGTCTAAGACTTCAAGTCTGATACAATTAAACAGAACCACAATACATACAAACAGTGATAAAGTAAATGGTCTTTCGCGCAAGGCCTTAGTCTAAGACTTACATCAAGTCTAATACAATTAAACAGAACCACAACACATACAAACAGTGATAAAATAAATGGTCTCTGGCGCAAGGCCTTAATTTAATGATAACATATTTGGCCCATAATGATACTCATAACCAACATCACCAACACATTTGCATCTTCAATGCATGTCCTGTAAAATCACAAACATAAACAGGGTGTAAACAACCATTTATAACAATTACAAAATATGTATAAAAAATATTGATTAGGTATATTAAAAATAACTAACCATATCAACATTTCCTACATCGCCAAACACCTCGCACTCATCATCATATCCATTGTTAATGGCATTGGATTCAGCTTGATTACCAAATCGATTCTGAGATTGAACCGGACAAGATTTTCGATTATGACCTTCAATCTTACAGATGCCGCAAGTTTGTGCTTTCTGACCACGGTCTTTTCGCTTTCTTTGTGCAGTTGACGGTGTTGCACCACATCCTTTAGTTCTAACCTTATCTGGGTTCAGCAATGTCTCCTCAAAAAAGACAGGATGAGGGACGTAGGATGAAACTTTGTTTGTGCATGCATTTTCTAGAACCTTGGTTTGCTCATCAATTAAATCAAACGTACTACGCAAAAGTTTAGGCTTCTGACACTTCACAGCTGCTACAGCCATCCTTTTACATCTTTCAACCATGTTAGTAAACTGACATGTCATGGTTGGATCATTTGAAACATCATTTATAGGTGTACAAACAGAGATTGAATCTTTTGCATTCTTTGTCCATCTCTTTAAAACAAGGCTATCAGGCAAGGTTACAATGTTTAAATACACTAGAACAGCTACCAAGTGTTCACATATGATGCCTAGGGACTCAAACCTTTCACATGAGCACTTGAAGGTGAGACTAGTTGGAGAAAATGAAACTTGCCATTCAACATGTGCTTTTGGGTACCTTATGACCGTATAAATATAACAAGAGACAGTTTTCCTAGAATAAACAACAGTGCATGAGCATGCTCTACGTAGAACTGGTTGGAATAAGAGAAACATCTCCCTCGTATACAATTCACCAGCAACTCTCTCAAGTATAGGCAAAGGTGTTTCTAAAACAGGTTCACCATGATTAGAACCAAAATTTGCCTCTAATTCTCTAAATCTCATGTAATTCAAACATCTAAAATATTGTTTCAAGAACTCAAGCAAATTGTTTTGGTAGTTGACATACCTTCCAAATTGTGCATGAAGGCCTTCACATCGAGAGGTTGTACGAAATCCAGCAAAGAATTTCCCACGGATGTGGGCAGTAGCCCACATATGACGCTTATCATACATTTCTTTAACCCATTTATGGTTTTCTAGTCCAAACTCAATGACCATCATATCCCACTTACGCTTAAACTCCCCAACGTCGTAGTCACCCAACATACATGATCTGAATTTTTGCACAAATTGAAGGTTGTTGACATTGGTAGAAGCGTTACGTATCAGATGCCATGCACACAATCTGTGGTGACACTTGGGAAAAACTCTTTTAATAGCATTTCTCATTGACAAGTCACCATCGGTTATGACTGATGTTGGAATTTTCCCACCCATTGCTTCCAATAGTTGTTCAAGCAACCACACGTATGTAAGTTCTGTTTCATCACAAACAATAGCAGCACAGAATACAATACTATGGTTGTGGTGATTCACTCCAGAAAATACAACCAATGGACACATATACTTGTTCCTCTTGTATGTAGCATCAAAGGCAACTACATCTCCAAAAATCTGGTAATCTCTTTGTGCAGCACCATCACACCAAAACAAATGTGAAAGTTTTCCCTTATCATCAACCTTATGCCGCCAAAACATTGTTTCATCCCTAACACGCATGCTTTCAAGCCATTCACACGCGGCTTTGGCATCTCCAGAAGAAGTTAATCGTTGTCTCTCTTGTTCATTGTACATGTCTTGCCTCCGAAAACCAACTCTTTGAAACCCACCAGCTTCACTAGCAGAAGCATAATCTATTAAATCCTGCAAAACGAATGCAGGCTGTATATAGTGCAAGTGTAATATCAAGGATCAAAGCTCTTCACAAATGATTTTCATTAGTATATGAATTGTCATAGTTATAACGAATTTCTATTTATAGACTTTATAAACTATCATAAGTAAACGAACCCTTTTATGAATTTCATAAATGTTAACTATGGCAGAAATGCACTGTGATAGAATAAAGAAGGGTGCCTTTTAGTATCCCTATATGCGCCATTCAATACAAGGTATTGAATCAATGGAAAGCATTAAGTTTTCGTGTTGGTAATAGATGTTGTGCATATCCAAACTTAGAAAACAAGCACGGTGCTCAGAGCAATTTATTATTATTATAGCATTGGGAAGCAAACTGTAATTTAACTAAAACTTTATGATTCCTATTCAAGCTTTACAACTTTGATATCTGCATTGCATTCAACTTTGTTTTCTCCATTGTTCAGATCAATATACAAAATGTTGCCCAGCAAAAAGCGCAAGACAAATGGAGGTCGCAGTCCGTTAACTGACATTAGCAACAGTGAGTGTCTTTAAATTTGTATGTACTATAAGGATCAATTGTAGGTTCTAAAATGTTTAGATAACAAAATTAAGGTGGTGATTATGCAGCTGAGAGCTCAAACCGCAACAACAAGGTTGTTCATTCATCTCATCTAACAAGGATTTCCCCCGTTGCTCCTGGAAAATTCGTTATAACCAGTCGAATTGGACACCATACATTGGACGAAAAAGGTGTCCCGTTGCAACTACAGAATCCGAGTAAACGTAAGAACAGAGATGAAAATCCACAATATGAAATTCTTGACTCATTTAAAGGTATGGTTGCAAGGTTTCAACCTTTTTTTGCCTTATGTGTTTCTACAAAATTTTATGCTGATTTTGTTGCCACGTATGTGTCGTACGTCTATAAATTTAAATTTATTTTCAGGGACAAATATTTCTAATCCAGATTGTAACATGAGTGATCCTATATACATTGTAATTGACGATGATGAAAGTGAAGGCAACTATCATGATTGCAATGAAAACGGTGAAGATTACGATGTTCCTGATAACGTCCATGGTATGTTAAACATTATATTGTTAAAATTGAGCAGATGCCGCATATTCATTATCATATATGCTAATTATAGAAAATCTTCGATTACTTTAAGTTCACGGGAAATACGACTCGGTCAATACACAGTCATTTATGCACCATCCTGCATATACATATATAAAAACACCGCTTTAACGATTATCATATAGTTGTTGTTTTGTCTTGAATTAAGTCTGATGCTCCAATATTTATTACTCGATAATTATGTTATAATTACAGTTTTAGCATCATATAAAGTGCCACAATTTATATACGTAAGTGATAAAGAGTTCAATGACCAAGTCAGTGTGGAGCACTCTTTCACACCTTCAGATACCAACTTAGATGAAACATTAAGCTTGCAACAAGGCTCCAATCCTGTCACAGTTATGTCTGGTCATCCAATATCAGGTATCATCTTATGAGTTATAACGAAACTCTATAAATCAAAAGATACTTTTTATGGTACAAATAGTATTTTATCACATGTTTCTAAATGTTTGAATGCTTCATGATTTCTGATAAAAGAAGTAGGATGTGATATCCAAAATGGTTTGGAAGAAACGACATGCAATGAAAATGCTGAAGCGGATGATGTTCCTGATTGTTATTATGGTGCGTTATTTCTATTATATATTTTGAAGAAGTAGGATGTGATAACAATCATGAAATCAATTACTTCAATTTCTTTTTCATTTCGCAGACTATGAAGACATTGACGTGGAAAATGATGTTTTGGATGAGACTGATTTTACAGGTGCATATTTATCAGTAACAATGTCTTCTCAATGCCATTTAAAAATTCTATTATATTAGTTTGTTAACATCAAGTGTGACGATATCATTGCAGAATATTTTGACGCTGGAAAGCCTCAATTTAAATGTCCTAAATGCAAGGCATTGATGTGGTACGAAGAAAGGGTCTACAAGTCACGACATACATCAAAGCCTGAGTTTTCGATGTGTTGTATGCAAGGTAGAATTGAGATAGCACCATTCAAAAAACTGCCACGTCCATTGTATAATCTATATCACAAGAAGGATAAGAAGAGCAAAATTTTTTTAGAAAACATCAGATCCTTCAATAGCATGTTCGCATTTACCTCTATGGGAGGAAAGATAGATAAAACAAAGAATAATGGACATGCCCCACCTATATACGTTCTGAATAGAGAAAACTATCATCAGATCAGTAGTCTACTTCCACCAGAGGGTAACGGACCCAAGTTTGCACAGCTTTACATTTATGACACGGACAATGAGTTGCGTAACCGAATGGCAGCTGTGGGGTGAGATTTCTAATAGCCGAAATTAATTCATAATATCATAAATTATCAGCCTTTCCTTTTTTTATATGACAATCAATCATAAGAGTACTATATGGTTGTATCTTTTTACATGAATTGTACATGTGTGACTAATTTATTAAATTTGGTATGTTTTTTTGCATAGGATGGACGATGATAAGAGCTCACTAAAATCATCTATTGTTGAAGATCTACGACATGTGCTGGACAACTACAATTCATATGCGAAATCATACAGAATTGTTAGAGACAAACTTCTTGAAAGTAATGCCCCTTCTATTAAGTTACGTATATTGGGAAAGAGAGGATACGATGGTAGGAGGTACAATTTGCCTTCTGCTTCAGAGGTCGCAGCTTTAGTTGTGGGAGACTATGATGCTGCTGATTTCGAGAGGGATATCGTGGTGGAAGAACGATCTGGTCTATTACAGCGTATTTCGGTGTTTGAAACATCCTACTTGCCATTGCAGTATCCGTTAATCTTTTCAAGAGGTGAAGATGGATACCGGAGAGACATTAAATTCAGCGATAGTCATAACATGACCACCATTAAGCGGCTGTTTGTTTCCATGAAAGAATGGTTTGCTTACGTAATACAACATAGAGAAATAGAAATATCAACCTTGGTTTATTCTAGGAGGTTGTTTCAACAATTCCTGGTGGATGCTTATAGCATGATAGAGTCTTGGCGGTTGAAGTGGTATAGAGATCACCAGAAAGAAGTAAGAGCGGACATGTACAAGGGATTAGCTGAGGCCATTCTTAGAGGAGAAACTTCTGCAGCCTCTACAGGCAAACGAATAGTTCTCCCATCAAAATTTGTCGGAGGTGCACGCTACATGATACAGAATTACCAGGACGCCATGGCAATTTGTGCATGGGTAGGATATCCCGATCTCTTCATCACATTTACTTGCAACCACAAATGGCCAGAGTTGGTGGATTTTTTGAAGGAACATAATCTAAGACCACAGGATAGACCTGATTTGGTGAGTAGGTTATTCAAAATTAAGTTAAACCAACTTATAAAGGATATCAAGAAAGGAAGCATTTTTGGGAAGGTTAGATCAGGTACGTATATTTATTTTGCAATATATAAAAACATATTAAAGTGAATCATCATTATGTATATTAGATCCAATGAAGGAATGGAATATTTGTTGTTTTGTGTTTATATAATGACTTATGCTATGTTGTCGATATATATTTTATATATATCGATTCACCTCTTTTTTTTCAGTTATCTACACTATTGAGTTTCAAAAGCGGGGATTGCCTCATGCCCACATTTTGGTGTTTTTGCAATCTCAATTTCGCTGTGATCATCCTAACAAGATTGACAAAATCATATGTGCTGAGATTCCTAACAAGCTACACGAGCCACACCTTTTTGATATTGTTTCATCTCTTATGATCCATGGACCGTGTGGTGATCAAAATACACATTCCCCGTGCATGTTAAATGGAAAGTGCACCAAATACTTTCCAAAGAAATTTGTTGACAGCACAACCATTGATTCTGATGGATATCCCGTCTATAGAAGAAGAGACAATGGTGTCTTTGTTAAAAAAGGTGAATCTTTTGTTGATAATAGGTATGTCGTACCATACAATCGACAACTTTTGCTCAAGTACAATGCTCATATCAATGTAGAGTGGTGCAATCAATCAAGATCCATCAAATATCTATTCAAATATGTCAACAAAGGTCACGACCGTGTTACTGCATCTTTTTACAATCCCAGCAATGAATGTTACGATGAAATCAAGATGTACTACGATTGTAGGTATCTCTCTGCTTGCGAGGCTGTATGGAGAATATTTTCCTTTGACATTAATTACAGAGAACCGTCGGTCGAACGCTTAAGTTTCCATTTAGAAGGTGAGGAACCTGTGGTATACGAGGATAATGAGGACCTTGAAGAAGTCATAAAAAAGCCGAATATTCGTGACACAAAATTTGTCGCATGGATGGAAGCAAACAAGATCTATCCCCAAGCAAAAGATCTGACTTATGGTGAGTTTCCGTTGAAATTCGTGTGGAAGGCAAACGAACGAAGATGGTCTCCTAGAAAGCTCGGTGTATCAATTGGACGGATTCACTTTGTACCTCCTGGATGCGGTGAAAAGTTTTATTTGAGAATGTTACTCAACCATGTGAAGGGTCCTACGTCATATGATGAGATTAAAATAGTGGCTAATTTCAAGTACAATACATTTAAGGAGGCTTGCTTCGCTCTTGGTTTGTTGGAGGATGATAAGGAGTTCATACATGCACTTAATCAGGCAGCTCAATGGGGCACCGCAAACTTTCTCCGTAGATTATTTGTGGCTCTCTTGGTGTCTAATCAATTTTCGCAACCGGACGTTGTTTGGGAAAAGACTTGGGAGCATCTAAGTGACGATGTTTTAAGCCGTCAAAGACGTGTTTTACGTGTGCAAGGTACATTTCAACTATTAATTTCTTTACTGTGAGTGTCCAATATTTATGCCAGTTATAAAATTTCAACTGTGTCATACAATTCATCTATGTTATCTTCAAATCCAATACTCATTAGGTTAGCACTAATTGGGCATTGCCACTAATTGAAATTGCTTTTATTTTACAATCTATATTATATTTTGAAAATAAAATACGATTAAATGCATTTGTTATGGAACGAAAAAATATGGATTAAGCTAATAATTTAAATTCAACTGGTATTAAACTTCACAGAGTTTAGGAACTTTATTTTATTTGATTTATCATTTAAGAAAACATTATGCTACTTAAAAACATATTTAATACATTATGTTATAAACACCGAATAATAACTCTACCTAAAAACACATTTTACTACAAGTTCTCAGTCACAGTAACTTAACCATAATTAGTACACGATGAGGTAGATGGTACTTTAGTTCATATACTAACTTAATGGAAAATATCAGTATACATATTTGAGACTAGAAAGCCATAATTCCACTGTTATACCAGCGCTATAACTATATACCACTGTTGTACTTAATGCTAATTATCATGAGTGTAAGTGAATTATATATGTAGCAGCTTTGTTTGGTTCAAATTAATGTCAATGAAACTTTATATGATCCTGGAACTTCAGTCATGATATTGTATTCACTTTTTTGTAGAACTGTACAAGATGCAAAAATCATTATGAGTATACTATAAGGATACATATAAGTAATTAATTCCTTTTACCAAAAGTAATTCCTTTTATGCTCATTAGAAATATTTAAACTACACAGTCTAGAATTTTCGCTGTTTCTAAATTAATATATTTTCGTGTTTCCACACAATTGCAGATTTGGTGTTGGATCAATCACAGTTGAGGAGCTATGCCCTCGCCGAAATTGAACAATTGTTGCGATGTCATGGTAAAACTATGAAGGATGATTATCCCATGATGCCTCAGCCAGATGTTTCTTTAATCCAACAAGCAAGCAACATGTTGTTGTACGATGAGCTGAGATATGATAAACATATATTGAGAGATGAGCACAGGCGATTGATGGAGACCATGACTCAAGAGCAAAAAAATGTCTACGACACCATAATGTCAAGGGTAGATTCCAGCCGTCCAGGTTTATTCTTTGTATATGGATATGGTGGAACAGGGAAAACTTTTATATGGAGAGCGTTATCATCTGCAATTCGTTCTAGAGGTGATATTGTGTTGACAGTTGCTTCAAGTGGTATTGCTGCATTGCTCATACCAGGTGGAAGAACAGCTCACTCAAGGTTTGCAATTCCTTTTATTGTTGACGAGTGTTCAACTTGCACTATACATCCCAAATCAGATCTAGCAAAATTAATTGATATGGCAAAGCTTATCATATGGGACGAAGCTCCTATGATGCATAGACATTGTTTCGAGGCCCTTGATCGCACACTCAGAGACGTCCTCAGACATCGCAACAATGATAGACTTGATATTCCTTTCGGTGGAAAAGTGGTTGTTTTAGGAGGTGATTTTCGACAGGTCCTTCCTGTGGTACCCAAAGCTACAAGACCAGATATTGTCTATGCTAGCATTAACTCTTCACCACTATGGAATCACTGTGAAGTGTTAACTTTGACCATAAATATGAGGCTCTTGCACGGATGTTCAGATAACGACTTTCAACAAAGAAAGGATTTTAGTGAGTGGGTGCTTGGAATTGGTGATGGAAGCATTGGTGAAGAAAATGATGAGGATATTAATGTACCAATTCCTGAAGATCTCCTTATACATTGTTCAAGTGATCCTATTGCAGCCATTGTTGATTGCATTTATCCATCTCTTTTAATGAATATGCACGACACTTCGTTCTTCCAGGATAGAGCTATATTGACACCAAAAAACGTCACAGTTCAAGATATTAATGAGTATGTTTTATCTCTTATTCCTGGAGAAGAAATAACATATTTAAGCTGCGATTCCCCATTAGCTAACCCATCTATGGTGAATAGGCCGGATGATGTGCACACACCAGAATTTCTTAACACCATCACTGCATCCGGACTACCTAATCACAAAATAAAGTTGAAAGTTGGAGTCCCTGTGATGTTATTGAGAAACTTGGACCAATCCGCAGGCCTATGCAATGGTACAAGATTGATTATTACAAAAATGGGTAGATATGTTCTTGAGGGAAAGGTGATAACAGGTAGCAACATTGGCGATAAGGTATATATACCGAGGTTGTCACTAACATCATCAGATACAAGGCTACCTTTAAAATTCAACCGTAGGCAATTCCCTATATCTGTGTGTTTTGCAATGACAATCAACAAGAGCCAAGGACAATCTCTCAAACAAGTCGGTGTGTACCTTCCTCAACCCGTGTTCTCTCATGGTCAACTTTATGTCGCAATATCCAGAGTGACCTCCAGAAGTGGTTTGAAGATTTTAATGACTGATGAGAATGGTGCTAGCATGGACAACACTTCAAATGTAGTTTACAAGGAGATATTCCG
>Ga0209282_1002080_pt1 | contig 11392 bp, 8 predicted proteins | sample Mtrugardesep15_FD_187529 | JGI IMG/M metagenome (GOLD analysis project Ga0209282, IMG submission 187529) | Root nodule microbial communities of legume samples collected from California, USA - M. trunc garden sep15 (SPAdes) (version 2) | ecosystem: Host-associated > Plants > Roots > Nodule...
GTGTGTGTGTATATATATATATATATATATATATATATATATATATATATACACACACACGCACACTACACGCAAATTCTGTATCGCCCATAAAATGTTATGGATGGAATTGGAGTAGGACACAAGGGAATTGAAATCCATGAATCCCATAACCAGCACCATCAATCTTGTTAATCTTTTCAAGTCACTAACAAAAATTCGATGAGCACGTTTTAAGAACACATGATCACAATTGAGTCCCCATATCAACATCCACAACACAATTCCTCACATCACATGTATGGGAGGAAAACAAGTCACGTTCAACAAACACCATTTTCCAATCCCACACCTTCACGCATCATTGAAATGTTCAAAAACAAGCCATTCAAATTTTTCCACAACACACACCAGCATGAGAATGGGGAAGAATGAGATCAGAAGTTTACGCTCTGAGACAAAATTGAAGTGTCATTCTTTCTGGTTTTCATTTTCTTTCATGTTTAAGCAAAATATGCTGATGAAGAATGGATCGTTCAATATGTATTTATCAATAAATCATCTGATAAACTGTCTATGCTGATTATAGAGTATCGCTAAAATACCAATATCCATAATAGATAATAGATTTTGTTGTGATTATTTCGGATATATATGCTCGAAATTAAAGCTAACTTAGGTTTTGTTTATTGAAAATGTTGAGTTAGAATCATCCTCATTTATTAGTCTCTATTTCTCTGAGATAAAGATACAAAAAAGTTTGAAAGTAATTAATAGTGATGCTACATACTTTTTATCCATTTCTTAGCTCATATTGAGTTTTAGTAAAAAAATTCACTACATACTTTTTTTTGTATCTCTTGGATCATATTGAGTTTTAGTAAAAAATTTGGTTAGCTTTTTGAATTAGGCTTTGAGTATTGCAAATAACTGTGGTTGTTGTTTGAAGGAAGCTATAACAGACAACCTCAATTGTTCTGCAACACTTAAATTCCAATTCAATTCAATCGAGTGTTTACAACCAGAAGGTTCGTATGCTTTCAATTTATAACCATCTCCACCACTGTTTCAGTCAATCTCCCCGATGTGGGACTCTTTCTTTATGCTATGTAGTACACTACCTCTGTCACTTATTATAGAACCCTTTTAAAAAAAACACGGGGATTAAGAAAGTTGATTATTGTGTTAAATTTGTTAACAAATGATATTTCTTTCCATGTTTACCCTTCTAATAATTGATATCACAATTCATTATTTTCTTATGTTAATTACCCACTACTACTTGAATAATGCACCAAATTAATTTATCATTGTACCCATAATTGAAAAGGAAGCGTGAATGTACCTCTGGATTGAATGTAGACTTGGAAAAGTCATGACACAAAAAATATGGAATGTGAATAACCATTCCCTTTCTTTTTTTTCCACAAAAATTTGGAATCACTCTTTTTTTTCCCAAAATTTAAATTTTGAAGCTCCAAGTTTAAAATTTTTTAAGAATTATTTCCAAATTTCTGGCGCCATTTTTTTTAAGAAAAAGGAGCATGAAACAAGAGTATATATACATATAGAGAACTAAACATGAATGGGAGTTACCACTGTTTTTATTTGGACGTGGATATCATCATTATAAAGGCAGCTTTAAAGAATGGTGTATGAATCAGTTACTACTCTTTTGTTTTCCCACATAAACTTGTTGCTCTTCTTTTATCAAAGAAAAAAAATAATTTATTGCTTTTCAAAAAAATTATGTAGAATAAATTGGGGTAATTTTATAAAGAAATAATTAATGCACTTGAAAATATCAAAATGGTCTTATAAAAATAGACAATTTTTTTTTTTAAAAGGTCCTATAATAAAGGACGGAGGTAGTATATGCTATATGTTGTTACGGATTGAATTGAAACCCATGAATCCCATAACCAGTATACCATCAATCTTGTTAATCTTCAACAACAATTCGATGAGCACGTTGTAAGAACGCTTCATCACAATTGAGTCCCTATATCATTAATCTCACTCTTCCTCCTTATATAATAGCTCATCCACAACACTATTCCTTACATGTACGCATGGGAGGAAAACAAGTCACGTGCAACAAACACCACTTTCCAATTCCCACACCTATGCAGCATTGAAATTTACAAAAACAAGCCATTCCAATTTTTCCACAACATACACCAGCATGAGATCTGAAGTTTACACTTTGAGATAAAATTGAAGTGCCATTCTTTCTAATAAACTTGTTACCAACATTTACTTTGTCAAAGGAGGAAGATTATTTCCATACTTTTAGGATAACAACATTTGTTCATGCCGATAGTAATCAAAACTCGATCACTAGGTTTGGTTATGAGAAGACATAATTATGACATGATTATTTTTATTTTACCATCAGCATGAATTTCAAAACACTTTCAATGCCAAAACAACTCGAGGGACCAGGTTTTAGTGCAGTCAGATGTCACACACTGCATACATTCAGGAAGCTAGTGTGATCATCAGATCTTGATCAGATTATTCAAAATTTAATATGGAAATTTTATAATAAACAGATCTAATGGTTCTAACCTGCTGACTGCATCTAATTCAATCCAATCCAATCCAATTACAATTCGAGACTCAAACAAACACTGTACACTCTATTAGACGCGTAAAAACAGTTCATCAAATGTAATAACTGAAGCCAAGGAAGCATGCTTGGATATTTGCCTGAGCAAAAGTTTAATTAATTAAAGTTGGTAATATCTGCAACATAGCTTATCCTATGAGGATATGAAATGCAGAAATAGGCAATCTGACGAGGTTACCGACAAAACCGATGGGAAATGGCATTATGACAGGCAGGTTTAATCAGTCATTGATGCTTGTGACCATAAGTACATTATACAATTCCAGATACAGAATCATATTTGGCACATAGATGATACTTTACACAAAATGGACTGAAAATAAGCAACTAAAATGTTACACATTTTTGCATCCAACAGAAGTGCATACAGAATAGTATTCTTAGCTCGATGTCCAAATATAAATCTGGCCTCCACTTGTAGCTCCTGCTAGCATCCCAACCTCATAAGAGTGTTTATCAAATCTGCATGGAATTGCAGATATGTGTGGGCTCTGTAGAGTCTTTACTGTTGCCCTTTGAACCGTGGAGACAACGTCAACTCCTCTTTTCATATTTCCAATGAAGAGGTATGAACTGTCCCAACCCCATATTGCTCTGCTACCACAAAACCAAGATAATAATGTCAACTAGAATCAAATAAATTTCCTTTTTTAATAGGAAGAGTGAAATATTAATTGAAATGTAAAAATTATCTCCAAACATCACAGTTTAGAGTTAAGTCCCACAACATTTATATCGATATTTTTTTGCAAAGTGGGACAAGTCAGCAAATGGCAAAAGAGAGGCATCACTAATACTATAACAACTTAAACATTCAATACTTCCCTATAAAGTTTATAGTACAAACCGCACCTGAAAGTCGAAATCCATCTTCCAGTCTGATTGTCATGATAAACAGAAATCTTATCCTCCAAGTCAACTCCACTGTATATACCAATAGTGTTGTCCAGGCTACATCAAGAGATAGCATTAACTCAATCCATCAGTTTCACAATTAACAAAAACCCGGCTCAATATAATTATGAATCACAAAAAAAAATTGGAATCTAGTTAACATGCTGACTACAGTTATCAAATAACAATAAGTAATAGGCCATACAAGTAAGCATATTCACATAGTTACTTATTTTAAGTATTAAAAAATAGTGATATTAAGAATTGATCACAGGCCTCATACCTTGTAGTGGCAAGGCTGCATCCAGAAGGAGAAAAATAGGCTGATTGCACAGACCTTTTGTGAGTAAATGTCCTCAAGGATGTGTGCTTAGGCCCCCCAATAGATCTCAAATCCCAGGTACATGCAGTTCCATCAGAGGAACTGGTAGCTACAATATGATGGCTTTGCGGGTTGAAATCTATTGTATTAATCCTACTTTCATGCAAATCCCATTGGAATGAACATTTTCCTATCCTGTTATCCCAAACAGAGAGACCCCCAGAACCCTCAGCGAAATACAAACAGTTATAATCATTCTTTGGCTGTGAGAGAGCATATATACTGTTTTCACTGTTGTATACCATATCAAAGATTTCCTTCTCAGCATCCATCAATCGAATAAGTCCATCATAACAACTTGTGTATATCTGTATACAAAATCGATGATCACACTATCAGACAATTCTGCTACTTGCAAAAAAAGTAAAGATATGTTTGGATGAATGATTTTGAAGGAAAATGCTTATTTTTTTCTTTTCTAAATTATAGAAACTAAAAAATGTTAATAAAAATGAAATCATTGTGATTGAAATGTTATATAATCATCCATCATATTAGTCATTCAGATTAATATAAAAAAAATCAAATATATATCAAAATTTAGACTCAATGCTTCAAAAGTCAAAACACTCCATGCAAACATACTATCCGCGAAAATAACTAACTGTTTCAGAAATCGGAATTAAGAATTTACAAACCTTTGATAAGCAATGCGGTTGAAACAAGATCCCAGAAATAGGAGCCTGATGTGGATGATACAAAAAAATTTCACTTTCTCCAACATTCCAGAACCCAATATCCCCAAATTTGTTACCCGCTGCTACCATCTTGACATCATTAGAAGGACAAAACTGCATTTGGGTTATCCTTCCAGGAACAACACGCGCGATATTTTCCGGATCCAAATTCAAAGATTCCAACTCAAGTGAACACTCAATTTTCTTCTTCTTTTTTGCAGACCCATTAAATTCTTCTTCTGAAAATTCCTTGTTGGACATACCAACAAGCGATTCGATGAAAGAACGGTCCGAATCATCGACGCCTTTATAAGCATCTTTCATGGGAATAGGACCCAAATTTTGAACAAAATGATCAATTTTTTTAGGGGAATTGTGAGTGAGAGTGTTAGAATCAGAGCCTTTGGAATCTGGTGGAATACCTCTGGTTCGAAGTGAGCGTCTGATAACAATTGGGGTTTCGGTTTTGGGTTTCACAGTATAAGATTTGGTAACGACCCTGTGAATTTAGGAAAACGAAAATTGATGTTAAATTAGAGAAAAAGTTGGTAGTAAAAAATAGTAGTGAAAAAGATCGAAAGAGAGAAGAAAAAGAATACTTGGGACGAATGGAAAGTTCGGCGGCTTTGGAATGGACTTTGAGAGCAGCCATCATTTCATTGTTGCGGCGAATGTTTTCGAGTCGTTTGCGTTCATACTCAGTCAGTTTCTGAGACGCCATTGAAGAGAAGTGAAGAAAAAGAGGAAATTAGGGATTTGGTTTTTCCGAATTGAATTGGAATAGTGAGAGAGAGAGAAAGAAAGGGATTTATTTATTGCTCACAACAAATGAAGGTGGTTTGCGCGGGAACTCATGACCCACAATGGCGGCAAATGGACCGATTTTTTTTATTATAAGATAAGATAAGAAGGGAATTTATTTATGTCGCATTCTCGGTTCAAAGACCCACAAATAATACATTTATATATATACATGTTCAAATACCAAAATAAATAAATAGAAATTTGAGGATGTGTTTATAATTCTATAATGTCTCACACGTTTAGAGATCAAAATACATTATTTAACAACGATAAGTTTTTTATAAAACAATCGACAATAATAGATATTCCTTGTTAGTTAGGCACCATTAAAAAAATCATAAGACATACATGTATCAGTAACTTTATTATATACTTTGTTGTAGAGAACTTGTTGCACATGTTAAGTATCTGTGAAATAATATTTATACAATTATTTATAACAATTTTTAAACAACCTCATCTTTTATATGGGTAGTACTTTGGTGACTTTGAGTTCAGTGACTTTGGTGACTTTGTTTCTATCTTTTTTTTAATTAATATTTCTCTTTCATCAAAATAATTTATTTTAATCACTCATCTATCATTCTCTCTCATCTAAAATACACTAAAGTCATTGAAGTGCTACCCCTTTTATACTCACATCATGTTTTTACTGTCTCTCTTCTTTTTTCTTTCTATATTATTTTTGACTAATAAAAAGAGAGAGAGAGAGAAAAAAATGTTGTTATCATCAAATGTTTTTAGTGATATTAACTCAGGCATTTTTGTAGGTACAACCCACTTATTAGGGCGGCCGATTGTTTTTCTATTTCTAGAGAAACAATGAAATCTCAACCCGATCAAAGAACCAAAAATAAAAGAATCCTGCTCTACGTCCTGCACGTTTCGCTCCCACCCAGCTGACTGGACAATAATGCCCCTGCGTTGGTTAAGTCACGCAACGTGACTTAACTAACACACATTATGATGTTGCGCGACTTAAGTCACGCCGCGTTAGTTAAGTCACGCAACATGACTTAAGTGTTTATACAGAAAAACAGAACCAAAACTCTCATATTTTCAAACTTCTCATATGATTTTTTTTCCCTCCAAGTACGAATTTCACCAAACTCAAGCAAAACATCATCAAATCACGCTTGAATGAATGATGAAAAATGTATGCTTGAATGAATGATGAAAAATGTATGCTTGAATGAATGATGAAAAATGTATGCTTGAATAAATGTATGAAAGAAGGATTGAAAAATTAGGGAAAATAGAGGTTTCTGCCTCTTCTAGTTTTTTACACAGACTTGGCGTGACTTAACTCACGCATGTGTTAACACTTTGCGTGAGTTAACTCACGCAATGTTTTACACTTGCATGGCTTAAGTCACGCAGCGATAGTTAACTAACACATAGTTTTACACTTGCATTAGTTAACTAACGCATAGGTATTTTGGGCAAGGCTGCAGGGCGCGAGTGTTTTGTACTGGGAGGAGAGCAGAATTCAAAATAAAAAGTCTACATGCGAGAAAATGAACCTTTGACCAAAAGGAAATGAAAGGCCTTAATCATGTGAGTGCAGCAGATATAGACTTGCAGTATCTATTATAGTTCCAAAAAAAGCGCGATACTGTATGTTGGTTACAATGATGTTTTTCAAAAAATACTTTCATTTCCTGGTGATATTGTAATATTTGGAAGGGTTCTTAATATTATAAGACCAACCCGGCAACCACTGTAATGCCACTTTTGGTCATGGTTATGACGATGCTATTTTCAGTTCGCTAAGATTACAACAAACAGAAGTACATTATAAGCAGCAAGAGAACTGCTAAAATTAAAAGAATGGCTGAAACTTCTCTTTTCAATTACAAGCAGCAAGAAAGTGCATTACAAAACAAGCATTGTCATTGGTGCATTATGAAATCCATCTTATCATTTGGAACATTTTCAGTAAAATAATTTTTGTTGATCCAGCAAACAAACATGTCTAAAGGCTGCCAGAACTTCAATTATGCTGCAACCAAAATTTGAGTAACCTATATAATTATACCCAGTGTCTACCAATTCCGCCTTGTCTAAGTTTTGAGCAATTTTCAGAAATTGACGGTACACCACATGGGATACTTTCCCGTCCTAGCATTTGCCACATCCAGCGGACATAATTGGCATATAGATGATACTTTACACAAAAAGGCATGAAGATAGGCAAATAAAATGGTATAAGTTTTTGCATCCAATAGAAGTGCATATAGAATACGTATATCTTTGGAATCATGGTGGGATATTCAAGAAATGCATAGCCAGTCAAAAGTTTGTATTTATAAAACTTCATACAAGTTGCGTCCAAAAACAGCGTAGGGACTCGAGAATTTGTGCTGCAATACCACATCCAAAACAACACGGGGACTCCAAAATTCGTGCTGCATATTATAGAATAAAAATCTTAGCTCAATGTCCAAACATAGACCTGGCCCCAGCTAGTACCTCCTGCTAACATCCCAACCTCATAAGAGTGTGCATCAAATTTAAGTGGAATTGCAGATATGAGTGGGCTTTCTAGAGTCATCACGGTTGCCTTTTGAACTGCTGAGACAACATCAACTCCTCTTTTCCCACTCCCCATGAAGATGTAAGAATCGTCCCAACCCCATATTGCCCTGCTACCATAAAATCAAGATAACAAATGTCAACTGCTTTTGTTATGAATCAAATAAATTCCTTTTTAACATATGAAGATTGGAAGCTTAATTGAAATGTCTCAAAGATTTGATGTAAAAACATTTCAAACAGCAGATGGCAAATGGGATGCATGCAAACTCAACAAAGATCTGATGCTTCCTCTAAAATCGCACCTGAAAGTAGAAAACACTTTGATACTTTCATGATAAACAAAAGCTGCATCCTCCAAGTTAACTCCGCTGTATATGCCAATCGTGTTCTTCGAGCTACATCAAGAGATTATATAAACTCAATCCAATCAAATTCACGATTGGGTAAATAAAACCAAGGATTGAAATCATCAAGAGATTATAATCGAGGCTTGTAAAATAAAAAACATACTTTTGGAATCAAGTTACTATGCAGAACTGAAGTTGGCAAATAAAAATAAAAATAAATACAAGACCATGCAAGTAAGCACATTCACATTGCACCTCACTTATGCTTTGTTTGCAAGTTTGGAGGGGAGAACTTTCAAGGGGAGGGGAATATAAGGGAAAATGGTGAAGTGTTTACATTTTTTGAAAGAATGTTTTTTTAGAGTGATAAATTAATGCTTATGATCAATATACTTTTAATTTTAAAATATTATAATAACATGGATTGAATTTGAAGAATTCATATAGACCCTTCAAAATCCTCCTCCAATACAATTTTTGAGTTCCCCCAAATTAAGAAGATTTTTGTATTATGAAGAAAAACGAACCCCCAAAGCCCTTTCCCCTCAAAGTCCGCTTCAATACCTTGTGACCTTAAAGTATTGAAAAATAGTTACATTAAGAATGGAACAAGTGCTTCATACCTTGTGATTGCAATGCTACGTCCAGAAGGAGAGAAGTAGGCAGATTGTAACCCCCCTTCATAGGTAAATTTCCTTAAAGCAGTGAGGTTACCCTTACCCATACCACCAATACATCTAAAATCCCAGGTACATGCAGTTCCATCAGATGAACTGGTAACTGCAATGTGAGGGTTTTCAGGGTTGAAATCTATTGTATTAATCCTCATTTGATGCAGAGCTAAGCGGGACGAAGACGAACATTTTCCTATCCTATTATCCCAAACAGTCAAACATCCAGAACCCTCAGCTAAATATAAACAGTTTGCCTCATTCTTGGGTTGTGAGAGAGCATATATACCTTTTTCTTTCTTTTTCTGGGAATAAACATCTTCATCATTACTACTATGATATACCATATCAAAAACTTCCTTCTCAGCATCCATCATCCTAACAAATCCATCATTACAACTTGTGTATATCTGCGTATTAAAATCAATTATCACTGCTTCAGAAAATTCTGTTATTTCACAAACATGTTAATGGAAAATAACTATATGAAAATAGTTTTATTTTAATGCATCTTTTGCCATAAAAATAAATCATATATAAACACTTAATTAAGCTCTTTATCCAAACAAAGTCGAACTGTCTGAGAATTCACACACCTTTGACAAGCAATGTGGGTGAATGGAGATCCCAGAAATGGAAGCTTGATGTGGATGGTACACAAAAACCTCACTTTCTCCAACATTCCAGAACCCAATATCCCCGACTCTGTTACCGGCTACTACCATCTTGAAATCATTGGAAGGTAAAAATCGCATGTGAGTTATGCTGTCAGGAACAACACGTGCTATATTTTTACGATCCAAAGACAAAGATTCCAACTCAAGTGAACACTCAATTTTCTTATTTTTTGCAGTACCATTGACTTGTTCCTTGTTGGACATACTACTATCAGCTAGTGATTCAATGAAAGAGCGATCTGAGTGCGTACCCTTGTAAGCATCCTTCATGGGAAGAGGATCCATAGTTTGATGGAGAGGTTTAGTTTCCAGAGTGAGAGCTGGAAGACCTGTTACAGTTACAGATAGTTTGAGATTTGTTAGAATGAGTTGAATACTCGTTCTTATTTTATTATAAGTCGTCTTGACGCTTTCACACGTATCAAGAAACGTAGTTAATTTTGTATTGAAAAGTTGAATTACAAATTATTTTACAAAATTATCCTTCATTAATTACATGAAAAAGAGAGATATTAAAAGAATTGAAAGAGGAGAGAATAATAATACATTGATATTGTAAAGTGAAACATAATAAAACACAACCCCCCTCGAAAAAATAAAACCCAAATATTTTTTCCAAAGTGATATACTATAATAAAACACAGAGAGAATATTGTTTAAGGTAGTTACAAGTTAGTTATCATTAGTTGATAGCTGGTTATATTTGTATAAAACAATCATACACACTTCTCTTTATCTTAGGATTTAGGCCGTAAGGTGGGGGTTGTCCCCACTTATAAACATATGCTTAAACTTTATTTCGACATATAAAAGGTGACTTGGTATCTTGAATAAATTATGATATCATCTTAAAAAAATTTGGACCGGGTTTATAAAACTGGCTTGTAAGTGAGAACTACCACACTTATAAACAAATGTTGAGGTCTTAACTTTTTCAACGTCGGACTCTTAACACATTGTAAAGTTTGAAGAATACAGATAAGGAAAATACTAAGAAGTGCCTTTATGCACTCTTCAAGAACCTTAAATAGTACTAAGCTCAGACACTCCTCAAATTAGGCATGTTTCGGTGTCATGACACCGACGCTTGAAATTACATTGAATTAAGTGATTTTTTCAAATTATTAGTTGTGTCGGCGTGTCAATGTTCGTCTCGTGTCCGTGATTCATAGGTAATTCCTCTTTCTCAAATTAGTTGTATTCGAAAAGATAATACCTCTAATTCGAAGGGAGCTCCTGATAGCAGAAATGGGGTTTTCGGTTTTAAGTTTCCTCTTCTTCGGTTTGGTTACGGCCCTGTAAAACGAAAATTACAATTAATGCTAAAATTAGAGAAAATAAAAAAGAGAAATAATAAATACTACTTTGAGAGTTGAGAAGCTTTGGAATGGATTTGGAGTGCAAGCATCATTTCTTTGTTGCGACGAATGTTTTCAAGTCGCTTCCGTTCGTATTCGGGCACTTTCTGAGGAGTCGTCATTGATATTGGAAGCAGAGCTTTCCCGCCTACACAGTCTGTCTAAAATGTCAAATGTCAAGTAGTTTGGTAATTACAACTTACATAAAAAAGAACAATTATTATATTAAAGCTCAAAAGCATTTTTTTTTTTACCGAAATAAGTTTAAATAATACCGAAATACTCTAGTACCAACTTTGGTGGACAAGTTCATACATAACTTTGTTCTGATTGGGAACGGGCTTCCCGCGAGTGGGCGGTGGAAATGGACCTCTCGGATTAGTCGGTCGTTGGACTGAATTTTTTTAAAAAAAAAAATACCAAAATAAAAAAT
>Ga0209282_1002081_pt1 | contig 11391 bp, 6 predicted proteins | sample Mtrugardesep15_FD_187529 | JGI IMG/M metagenome (GOLD analysis project Ga0209282, IMG submission 187529) | Root nodule microbial communities of legume samples collected from California, USA - M. trunc garden sep15 (SPAdes) (version 2) | ecosystem: Host-associated > Plants > Roots > Nodule...
ATGTACATTTTGGCTCCTACTTTTTATGGTATAGTTTTGGATTCAATTCACCAAAAGAAAATGAAGTGACCAGCCGGTACTTATTTCCTTTAAAAATAAAATAAAAAGGTACTTACTATTTATTTCTATCTATCTAGCTGTGATTTCGAGAATAGGGAAGCATTCATGTCCGCAACTGCTAGGTTGTGCATGTTCTTAGGAATCCAATGACATTGCTAGCAAGCAAGCATATAATACTCCCATTATTAATTCATTTTTATTTTACTTCAGCGCGTGCTTGATTGGCTGCATGAAACTGATATTGAAAAAATTTGAAATTGAGAAGGTGAAGTATCAAGGAAACTGACAATAAATGGCTATATTAAAACAACAAACAAACAAACAAAAGAGTGATGTGGTCAACAATATATTCCGCGGATCAGTAGTCAAGCAAAAAGTTACAAAAAAACATTAGTGAGAGAAAAAAGAAAGAACAGAAAAATAGAGACAGTTAGTCAATGACACAACGTGCAAGGAGATACTAGTACTCTTTAGTTTTATGTTTTCAATTGTTTATGGCATTCGATACACCAGCTCAGCAGTTTGTTGGCTATCTTATCTTGCAGGTTTGCACTTTGTCAACCATAAAGTAAATAAATAAGGAGAATGTTAGTCATGTCCAAGGGCATTGGTTAAACAACAAAAACTACAATCCAGTGATATACTAAACCTGGATGGAATCCAAGTGCAAAATTTCCTGGTTATAAGCTATATGTTTTTGGTACAGCAGTATGGTTTTCTCTGACTTCTTGCTACAGCGTACAAAATTCAAGTATTATTGATCAAGTCAAAACTTTGGTATTATGTTATAAAACATAATGTGCAGCGGTTAAATTCTGAATGCAGAAAGAAACATGCAGTATGACTATGCATGTGTTTGGTTTTGTTAAGAATCACCACGTTAACTTATATTTACCCAAAAATGACCGAGGGTGCGGTGGCAGTAGATAACTGTATTTCCAAACAAGCAAATACCATGAACAATAACAAGTCCCTTGCATTCACCAAATAAATAAATTAAGCACTATTGTGAGCTCTGCTTAAGTGCAGATGTGTACATGTAGACATTCTTGCAGTCATCTATTTCTTACCTCGTGAAACTCCTGTGTAACTAACTAGAATGCAAATATATAAACTTAGCAAACCTGACATATTAATCCTAGTGAAATAGTATTGCATTGTTTCCACAATTTCTGACAAATCTACAAGTTACATGCCTAAGGATTAAGAAATAACGAAGTAGTGATGTGAAGCAACTCTCCAAATGATACCACACTTCACAATCAAACTTGTGTATTGATTAATTATTCACAAGGGTTCCTCTGATCAATATTTTGTATACGTCGTAAGCAGGGATTCTCTGTAAGAGACATCCCTGTAAAAATGAAGTCAGTCACGGTAAATTCTTGCCATCGCGAGTGAGCACCAAAAATTATCCTGCAGAAACTGATCGAGACCTTTGTTGAGGTGGTACACCAAGCCAAGCCTTCATCATGTCATATGTGGTGAAACTAATTGCAGCTGATGGAACAATCTGGAAACAGCAAGGAATGTTAAGAATGGAACCACCACTTCAGAGCCAAACCTAAACATAGTTGCCTCCAAGCAAATGATTAAGATTCTTCTAACTTTTAAAGTTACAATAGAAAATTTCAGGAACCAGACAAAACATAAGGAACACAATCATTCACTTTGAGAGTTTCTCATCTTATTGGCAAGTTGAAATGAAAACAAATTTTCTAAAATGAAAAGAGAAAATATTTTTGCAAAGTAAACGGGTCCAAAGGATATATAATATGGACATGCTTTTCAAACTTTAGATGGTTCTATAATCAATGCATCAATTATCTAGTTTCTGAAGTTTGACAAAGAAACTATCACCATTCACTCAAACCATTATTTTCAATCCTTGGCTCATTAGTCATATGGTTTAAAGAACCAAGCTTTCTCGAATCTCTGTATATAACATCTATTTGGTACCAGTTAACTTGCCATATTTATGAAATGTTCACTCCTATCAATCTAACACTGTAATACAATGACATCAAATTCCAATCCAATTTATTCAAGCCATTTTATGCAAATCAATTATACGATTGATAAACTACTTTGCACTCCCAAACAACAGCGCAGTGTGTTATATAGAAATTTGATGATTGATAGCATCCCAAAATTTAGTGAACAAGAGAAATGACAATGGCATTTTTTCAACACAACCTAGAAAGTGTACTTTAGGCGATATTTGATCATCTTATCAAAAGTTTAAACAAATACCAAAACTTGAAGAGATTAGGGGGCATATATTGTCCAAGTAAATCAGTTTTATACTAACATCCAATGAGAATTTTATATTGTGCCACATCATAACATTAATTTTAAGATTTCGTTACAAGATTGGATAGATTCTTATGGATGCATGTATAAAGTTGGTTTACACTTCCAGTGCATCTCCTTTAAACTCAAACTTGAAACATGAAAAGTAATAAACAACGCTAACAATAGTATAAGGTAGATATATGATAAAGTGAGCATTACCCTTATGTAGTTAATGCTTACGCCTGCAAACAACTGCCTCCACCCTTGATTTCGAACAATCTTCCTAAGCCCATCAAATGTATTTTTGTATGCGGCATCTCCATTAGCTCCATTTTGCAGGCTCCCAACCTGCATTTGTCTCTTAACAACATCCAAAGGGTATGTTAAAGTCTGCCCAAACAGTCCAGCAAGAGCTCCACAAGAAAGGCGCATCAGAATGGATTTCTGATGTTCTTCAGGAACATGCATTTTCAACTTCTCATACGTATAGAACTTTAAACCAGCATATGGAAGAATTCCAGTAAGGGTTGGACCTGATGATAGAGAAAGTGTATTCAAAATATTGGATAATATAGTCAGATGCAAGAAATGATAGTTAAGGCATGCTTTTATTAGGACCTATGTATCCCTATAAATATGATTAGGGTTTAGTCTTTTGTATCAAGCTACTATCGAGTCAATATAAATAATATTTAAGGTTCTTATTATTTTCTCTCTTCCTTTTATCTGGTAGCCCTCAACTTCAAGATAGGAGCTATATGGAAACATATGTTCCACAAACAAGAATTCCAACAGAATTCTCCAACAAGAACCAATTATGATTGCCAAAAATAAAGGTTGCACTGGTAGATTCTGGGACATACATACCTACACCTCTATAAAGCCCACGAACTCCAGCTTCCTTATAGGCACTTGTAAGTACACCTTTAATGCCATTATGTACAGGACCTACAGGTTGAGAATGAACTGCTTTAATACCATCTTTGATACATCCTTTGGTGTCCACCACCTATAAAATTGTAAACAACAGAAACATGAATTATAATCTGATTGAAAATTGCATGCAATTCCTACCTCAGAAAGTATCCCTCCCTCTCACCACCAAAGGTATATAATGGAACATGATACACGTTCACCTCATACGTTCATACAATGGAAAATGACCAATTTATTAGACACAACTAATAGTGCTAGAATCGCAATATTGTAAATGTTTCAAAAGTTGCAATGAAAATCAGAAACAAAAGGGTCTACCAGTTGAATATTGTAAGTAAAAATAGTTTATCGGTTGAAATCCATGTGGACCAAATTATTTGAAAAAACATGACACAGTTCCTTGAAGAGATTACAAATGAAACCGAGTTAATAATGAATTATTCTTTAAGAGGTGTCAGCTAACCTCAAGGGACAGGGTTCGAATCCCAACTGGGACAGTTGCAAAATGGCCATTAGTGTCATTATGTTTAACCAATGCAGATTTTATTTCAATATAAATGCACTGGTAATCACACTTTCTATACAATTATTATTACTTTTTCTAGGATAGCTCGTGGACCATATGTATTTTATCTTAGTATCATGTGGATCATATATTTTCTCAGTCCCTCTTTTGAAATTGGGAAACTTAATACTATTCAGGGTTCCCTACTATTTATAATCTGTGATTCTATCTTTAACTAATCCTGGTTATACTAGTTGTACTTTTTACTAATCCTGATTATACTAGTTGTACAATGATCCTTTGAAATTTAAATTAATTAGGTTTAAATGACAGAGAATAGCGGAAGGTAAAATAAAAGGTTTTCATTACTGTATAAGATATAGGTGTACAGTGTACTAACAATACACCCTCTCACACTCTTTTTAATACACTCTCCTATTAGTTGAAATTCAAATGAGTCTAACTATTTTAGAGCAGGTCCCACTAAATGGTATTGATCACACATAAAACTGGTGAGACTCGTGAGTTTCACTCAATGCCAGATAGTAGTATACTGGATAAAAAATTTGTTACCACATGCTACAATTTCTCATATAGGATATGTGTATTACAGGTTTCAAGGATTGAAATATGGTTAAAGGAAATCTTTACCTGATAAGCAAGTTTGGTACGGGCAAGATCTAAGGGGTATGTACATAAAACTGAAGTTCCCCCTGCTGCTGAGCCAGCTAAAAGATCAATAGAAGGACCCGTTCCTAACATGGGATAATTATTCAGGATCCAACTTTTATACCGCTCATATGTCATAAAATGCAAGGCTGCATATGGAACAATCCGGATAACACTAGCTCCATTTCCTCTGCAACCACCACATAAGCATAGGTTATCACACAAACATGAATTGTAGAGCAAAAAGAAAAATCATATAAAATAACTTGAGTCTTACTTATATAATCCTAGAAAACCTTCATGCTTTAGCAACTTATTCACAGATTGACACACACCAAGAGTATGGAATCCTCCAGTCCTTGTCTGCAAAAATATAAAATAAAAAACAAAGATAAAATGAAGGTTAAAGAGGAAAATTCATCAACAATAGCAACAGCAATCAAATCTTATCTGAGTTATATCACTATTGAACACCGTAAAGAGGAACATACACCCATTTAAAAAATAATGTTGGAGCCATTGTTTTTGATCACGTTAAAATCATGATTTTTTCGATTCCTGCTAAACTACAGTGCTATAGCATTACTGTAGCCGCTACTTACAACACTTTGTACTAAATAATGTATCACAGAACAACGGTGATTACTTCAAAATTCAACTAAGCTATAGCCATACTTGACTACAATGCTTGGAGTAAATAAGGAACAATGAAAGAAACACCACCATTGATTATTATGTATTATGTAACATCAAACAATGGAGAAATAACTTTCTTTTGAAAAAGTCTCTATGGGAAGATTCAAACATGAAAGAAGGCAATAAGCTCACTCTACGTGTGGAAAATTGCAAGGATTGCAAAATCATGAACTTGAAAAAATCCAGCAAGAGCCATACAAAACAAGGAGCAGAAACTGATGACAACATAGATATCCCTCTCTCTCTAGCACAGGTAACTCGTGATCTTTTTAAATAATTTTACAGAAAATTTATCTAGTGTTGGTGACGAAGTTGATTTTTTATAATTGATTCTAACAAAATGTCAGTTGAAAATACATTGGAAGCAATTCTGAAGACGAAATGAAAATGAAACATAAACATGTACCTGCCAGAGTATCTTAACCCGTTCGAGAGGCGCAACAGAAGTCTTAGCAAGCGCACCAGCAAATCCACCAGCAATTAACTCCTTAACATATACAGGAACGCGATCCAAACTAGATTCATCTCTCTTAATTGAAGCATTTTTCACCAAACCAGCCAACGTAGAATCTTGAGAAGAATCCATTTTTATTTAAACCAATCTGAAGCTGAGAAAACTCGTTATCCCATCTGCTTCTGGAGAAAGATAACGGCGTATACGAAGAATTGGCTATGTTTACAAGCCAATTCAGATCAGAGAAAATTAGATTCATCAACAACACAAAAAAGCCTTTGAAGGATCACCGATTTGAAAACGGTGGCGGCGTTTAAGGGAGGAGGAGAACGGGTTTGGGGAGAAAGAAAAGAACCCGTTCTCCTAACTTTGCTTTTAGGTTTAGTTTGTTATGATTTGATTTGATTTGATTTGATTTGTAGTAATAGTATTGTTGGCAATTATGGCGTATCTTCCTGACGTGGGAGTTAACGATGGGCCTGTTTCTTCGCTTTCGGCTTATATCTCACATGTTTTCTCATTTGTCCACGTTCATTCAACTGGAAAATTATGGCTTTATGGTTGAAAATAATGTGAATTGAACACACATACCATTGACTCGGAGACTAGTATTTTTCAATTTTTAAATAGTATTTTTTTTAAAGACAATAATAATAGTATATTTTTATTTCTTGGTTAAAAAATTAAATCGGAGATTCTTTAAATTATTTAATAATAATAAGTTGATATTTGTCCCATGAGCATAACTCACTTGGTAGAGACATCAAACATATATTGTTATATGTAGAGGTTTGAGTTCGAACTCCAGACACTCAACTTATTCACTTTAAAAAAGTGAATTTTAGCCACTATAGTACTTGATAAAAAAAATTGATATTTAAGTTTTTTTTTAACCACAAATTAGTCTTTTAAGTTTTTTTTTATGCAAAAAATGAGCGAAACCAAAAAATAATATAATATATTTCATATCAGCACTGTTGCCGCATGAGCGAAAATGAACTGAAATTGGTGCGGGGGGTAAAATTCCGAGTTTTTTGTGTGGTCGGGATTCGAACCTCAGACCTTGCATATATTATGCGTTGTCTATACTAACTGAGTTAAGTTCATGAGGACAAAATTTTGAGTTTTAAAATAGGAGGATAAAATCTAAATTAAACCAAAATAGAGGAATAAAAATGCATTTAAACCTTCTTTTTTGAGGTGGTTCTTAGTATATATGTGTCGTTTGTTATTCCTTGAAAAAAAATGTTTTGTTTGTTATTAATTATCATACTACAACACCAATAATAGATTGTTCTTTTTTTGTTTTTGTTTACCAATAATAGATTGTTCAAGTGCTATAGGATTTAGATCTCTTAAATTTTTTGATGAAAATTTACGATTTAACCGATAAATTTAAAAAGTTTTAAAGACCATCGAAAAAAAGGATTTAGATCTCTTAAATTTTTTTATGAGAATTTACGATTTAACCGATATATTTAAAGATCATCGAAAAATCAAGAAGTTGAAATTAATTAGAGTAATCTAGATTTTGAATTGATCCTTATTATTGTTTTAAATTATGCTAATTGACTTCTATTTGTTTGTAAAATTTACATATTAATCACTTTTTATTTCAAATTTTACAAATTTATTTCTATTGTATAGATTTAAAAAAAAATTGTAAATTGGTCTCTATAAATTTTAAATTTTTTATAGGTATTGGTCTCAGCAAATTTTCATATTGGTCCCTTTTCTAAATACATGCTTGTTTTTAATTTTTTATATTTTAAAATTGTTTTCTGAACTTTTTGAAATTTCAAATTTCACTTAATTATTTTAATTTCCATATGTTGTATCTTGTGGACGTAATTCTTTTTGAGATAGTATTGATCACCGAATGTGAATAGCTCTCTATTCAAGATTCAAACATTGATATATCATATTGTAGTACTGTAATGTAACATATTTTGTTGTATTCAAACCCCATTGGTTTAACCTCAATCTTATAAAGTTCATTTTTTTTATCACTTTTCATTAAATATTTATTAATTTATGCTTTTATCAAGAAACCTTTAAACCTTGTAAAAATAGTCTAACAAAATTTAAGAATAAGTTTTTTTTTTATTCTACTGATGTTTTAAATTATTGTGATTCTTGTGAATTACTATTAGATGCCTTAAATGAAATAGTTCTCATGAAAAACAAATATGAAATGTCACTACCAAAATAAATTCTCTAGAAAAACAAAAATGAAATGTCAAAACCAAAATAAATAATGGCCCTTTGAATCTATGATCATGTACACTTTATTTCTACACATTTCAAGCGGCGTGTGTTCTGGCTTCGCTACTTGTTCATGCTACAAGATAGATACAATCATACAAATTTTGCTTTCACTTCGTTAATTAACGCTACGCGTTCATACATTCCTTAAACAGCAGAGAATAATCAACAATCATTTCACTGCCAAGGCAGAGAATTAAATTCTCTGCATGCACCTAAAATACTACCAAATTTACTTTCTTATTTTGTCCAACATGCAGAAAAATTATGACCTATTTGTCCATGGTGACAAAATAATCGGACACACTCTTCAGATCAGGTGTATCTCAATGTCGGATATGTGTTGCCCCAACGCATATAATTAGTGATTTTCTCAAATTATTATAGCGTGCCGGTGTCCGCATTGTGTTCCAATCCATGTTTGTATTGGTGCTTCATATGCACTAACTAACAAACACAAGAAAAACAAAACAAAAGAAAATGTTAAATGTTATTGATTTTGTCTTCTTGTGTATGGGATTGTGATGCACACAACGCATCAGAATCAAGAAAAGAATTCTGTCTAGAAACCGACATAGACATTGAGCTAATGGTTTTAGGATGATAAGCTGATATTTTCTTCCCCTTCCCTTCAAAAATGACAGGGTCATCTTCTTCATCAGGAACACATTTATCACCTAATATAATTGTTTTCATCCAAACAGATTCTTCTGTTTTCACCAACGGTTTAAATTTCTCCTCCTTTAGATGATCCCAATTTTTCGCAATTGACAAATTCCTTGGCAAAGTTGGCATTTTAAGGCTTAAACTAAAAGAAGTCTTTCGTTCAGAAGCTGCCCTTTTCATATTATTTGGAGTAAATGATTCCTTAGGATGCAACATTGCAGGTGGAAGAGGTAACTCCTTTATCATAAACTCGTTGTTCTCTGTTTCTGATTTTTGTTCCGTTTTTTCAATAGGAGGAGAATTTTCATGTTCATGTTCATGTTTTGATGATACAGATTCCTTTGTATCTACAGCGGTTTCATTTGTTGTATCTAATGGTTCAGCTTTCGGTGGAGTTGGTTCCGATTTTCTTCGGAATCGAAAACTACATATAGTTGTGATTATGGCAATGGTTGCAGCAAAACTTGCTGCAAGAATTGAGAAATGAAGAAATGGGTGTATTAATGAGATGTTACCAAGAGGTACTCTCCTTCCCATGACAAACAAACATTCAAATTTGTGTGTAATGTGTGTATTATTATGTGATGTTGTTGTTCCTACAATTTGTGAATATTTTTTTGTTTTGAGGATTATGGAATTTGAATGAAGAGTGAGGACTGAGAGGGTTTCATCTGCCTGCAAAGTCCTAAGGGAAAAATTAGAAGTGGGAGAAGAAATAGCAAGATTTTGCTTTCTTTGGTTTGGAGGAAAGGAATCCGAAAATGATTGCTTGAATTTAGGTGTTGAAGGATGGGATAAAAACATGTATTCCTAATTTTGGTAAAAAGAAGTCAACATATATACATTTACCCTTTGAAAAGCTAAAAATACTGCTGTAAAAATTTGTAGAGGTAATGACAATAACCTCCACATAAATTGTTTCATTACCTACATTGGAGGCAAGGCTAACTATATCTCTTAAGAGATTTAACATTCTTACATTTTTAAAGATGATTCGAATCCATGCATATTGTTAAGCTTTTACACATGTTTTAAATTTTAGGGTCAAATTATTTATGTAAAAAATTTCTTCAATTTATGGCCCTCCAAATAATTACTTTTGGACTATGTTTTTAAGTCAACTTGTATCTTTTTATTTATTTTTTTTATATTTTTTTCCAGTCATGTTTAGTACATTATAGAACCCTCTCTTGCAAAAGTTTATTTAAAAAATTAACAAAGGATTAATTAAATATGGATTTTTATGCTTTTGAGGCTTAAAAATTTATATTTAATTCATAATCTGTTAAAAAATTCTAAATTGTTTTGGAAAGATTCGTATAATATTCTAAATATTTTTGAAAATTTTCATTCAAAAGTATAAAGGGTTCACATGACCTGACTTAAAAGCATGAAGCAAAGGGATAACATAAAATATTTGGAGCACAAAACTGAAGATGAGTTTTAAAGGAATCGAAAGTAAATTTAAAATTCTATGGAAACTTGCTTAAAAAAAACTATAGGAATTAAAAACTTATTTAACCCTAAATTTTAAGATAATTTTTTACAAGATCAATATTGTGCAAGGTCATCTTTTCAACTTTGTTGGTGCCTTAACACCACTTATATGGGATGGAACAATTTTTTTTTACTCAAAGGGACGAAAACTATAGTAATTTTTCTCAAATTCAACATATGGAAATGTCACAACCTTTTGACCCTTCGGTTTGTGAGAAACGGATTCTTGTAATCTGAAGTTTGGTTGTAAAATGAGTATAATATGACTAATAATTATTCCATTCAATAATCAAATTCAGATTATCCTGATCAACTCATCTTTTGATGAAACTTATCAAACATTTGAGTCCAATTACTTAGTTTAGAACAACGTCATAGTCTATTGCTATGAGCACGGTGTCGTACTCATTTTATTTTTCCATATGCGTTCTTAGATAATTAAAACATGAGAATGAAAGCAATGAGGTAGAAATTATTTTTTTGGTAGATAAATTTCTAAACAAATAGGCTCACTTAAAAAGTTACGATATCTTAATCCGTCAAATTCTGATTTGGTTGGAGGCTACGGTGTCAAATTGAAAATCTTTTAGAACCAGACTATTTAGTTCAAAGTAAAAAAAATTGATAGTCTGAGTAGAAATATTTTGTTTCTCAATGTAGGAAACTTACACATTTATGATATATGAATCTAATTAGGTGTGGAAATTCATTTGTTTCTAATAGATGAATCTTTTAGAGATCGCTTAGAATTGTCCAATTCCCTTAGCCCCCCAAACTCTTTGTATCTCTTTCGCTTTTATAACTAATTTTTTGAGTATTTGTCAAAAAAAATTGAGTATGCTTGCAAGGTTACAGATATGTCAACCTAATTGGGATGTGTATTGATACATTGATGCAAGTTCATACCTTTGCTTTATAAAATAAAAAAATAAAAATAAAAAAGAGTTTTTTTTACTCAAAAGAAAAAAGAGATTTTAAGTTGGTTTAATTTGGTCTTATGATAATGGTAATGTATCTTCATTTCACTCTCATTCTAATTTTTCCACTTCTCTTCCCTAAAACAAAACTTTTACTTCTCTAGTAATTCTTGATTTCACTTAGAATACGTCGACATCATCAACTTTTCAGCTACTATTATGTATTTTTTATCTAAAAAAAAGAATTGAATGGGAAACTTTGGATTTGGATTTACTGCACTTGAACTCCTTGCAGTCAGGTGCAATCGTGTATATTTTGTGTGTGAAGAGTGTTTTTTGGGCAAGAGAAGAGAGAATACATATTTCAAACAAAAATAATACTCGGGCGAAACTTTGTGCGTAGACTTCAGAAACTGCAAAAAAAAAAAAAA
>Ga0209282_1002082_pt1 | contig 11387 bp, 10 predicted proteins | sample Mtrugardesep15_FD_187529 | JGI IMG/M metagenome (GOLD analysis project Ga0209282, IMG submission 187529) | Root nodule microbial communities of legume samples collected from California, USA - M. trunc garden sep15 (SPAdes) (version 2) | ecosystem: Host-associated > Plants > Roots > Nodule...
AATAAAATCATAACAAGAAACTAAAAAAGATTATGATGTATTATGTAAGGGGCCTTTTTATCAAACTATGCCTAAGGCCCCAAAAATGCTAGGAACGGCTCTGCTTTGTTGGATACTTTGCACCAGGAAGAAGTTGTGAAATTATGAACAAAAAACAATTTTTTTCTTTTGGAAAAAAAAAATCTATCTTTGTGTGTAATCAATTCAATATAATGTTTTTTTGCCTTTTGTAACCAAAAAAAATTCAATATAATGTTTACTATAACTTCATATATTTTATTTTTAGTATTAAAAAAAATTAACTGCATTTTCAGACGAACAAAATTGATGCAAAACTAAATCAAACTGAGCCGCAATACTTGTAAGGTATCGTTTGGTAAAAATAGTTGATAGCTAATGATTGGTAAATTGATAAATTAATTGAAGTGTTTGTTAAAATTAGTGGTTCAATTGACTGATAAATATAAAATGACATACAGACATTATTAATTTATAATAAAATTAATATCAATTATTATTTAAGATTTTTAGAATTTAGATTATTAAATTATAAAGGGTGGAAAAGAATTTTAGATAAAATAATAATAGTAAATGAATAAAAAAAGATAAATTATAAACTTAAACACTGTTTGAAATAACGTTCGAAAAATAAGCTATAAATTAATGAAATAAGATATAGATTCATGATAAAATGACACTTATAAACATCTTTTATTTTGTGCTACGAGTTTATAAGCTATAAAGTAACGTATTGGTCTTGTCAAACAAACCTAACTCTAACAAAAAGGAATGTCGGGGAGATAGATATGGATCCACCAGTTACCACTTTATCGCTTTTTCAAATTGAGCAAGAGCTGAAAGCCCGACCCCTTCCCAATGTTTTCAAAGCGGAAGGCAGAATCTCGGATAGTTGGTTCATGCGTTAGGTCAACCATTCCTCTAGCATTCCGAAGTGAGAAGCCAAGTAAACGAGTCCTTTCGAGAATGCAAGTTCCATTCGCAGAGCCCAAGCCAAAAGCGAGTAGACTGAACTGGAAGTGGTCAAATGTAGTGCAGTTAAGCAAGTAATTGAACTAAGTGGTTAAAAGCTTAATCAAATGACAAATCATGAAAAACCCGACTTCGATTCCTCCAATTTAACAGGCGAACTTTGAATTACCAAACCCTCTTTCCTTGTGAAAAATAATTGTGAATATACTAAGACTTTGTTTGCGAGTTTGGAAGAGAGGAGAAGGGTAGGCTTCGAGAGGTGAAAATATGAGGGAAAATTGAGAAATCTTTCAAAATAATTAAAAGAGTTGTTTTTTTAGTGAATGATGATTAATGCATATGATTACTATATTTTAAATTTTAAAAATAATATAACGACAAAAATTAAATTGAAAGAATTAAGGTAAACACTCTAAAACCCCCAAAAACTCTCCTCCAATGCAATTTTGTAGTTTTTCAAACGAGGATGGTTTAGTATCATGAAGACCAATTAACCCCAAAACCCTTCCCTTCCATTTTCCTCTATTTCTTCGACTTAATCATTTGTTCTTTCCCAAACCTTCTCATCTCTTCCTTTCCAAACTCGCAAACAAAGTCTAAAGTGCTATTAGTCTGGTCACATACGAAACAGGATATCACCACACCAATACACAAGCAACACAAATTACAAAACAAAAACCCAGCCCCAGTCATTTCAATTTCCATTCATTACAATACCCACACACACCAAAGAAAATTCAGGTTGCATTAAGTCTATCAGTTTCAGTTTTGTTGATTCAACCAAACAGCCAGTTCTCCAATTATGTCCAGTGACTGAGTGCACGCCAACTGTTCGATGTTTTGCTCCTGTGAACATTGTTCACATTTCGGTCTGCAAAAATAGTTATCTTTGAAACTTGGGCATCTTCTACTTGTTTTTACTAATAATAACTGCTTTTTTTTTTCCACAATTGTGATCATGATGTTGTCCATGTTTGCAAGAAAACACACTTCCGTATACAATCAACGGATCGGTTTGAAGTTGAGTGCATTTAATCTATGCTTCAAGTCCCTTACCACTGTTCCCGATAAGGATGATGGCGCTACATCTGAGCCACCCTCTGAATATAATCCTAGTAGTAGCCTTCATCTTTCACCGTTTTTCTCGAACTCCAATCACCCGTCAAGTGGATTTGACATCGAGCTTGTGGACCGTGATGCTTGGGGGGTCTCGTCTGTGGTGGCACAAGCTTGGCGAGGAGGGGATTTGGCTACAGCAGGAGCAAGTAGTTCTTGTGGTCAGCGTGTCATCGATGAACCCCTTGATGCTTGTTCCTCCGATGTTGAGGATGAACTTGATTTTGAAGAGATAGACAATCTGAGAGTTCGTGGCAATCTGTTCTATAAGCTTGAACGCAGTTCCATGGAGTTTGAAGAGTATAATTTAGAATTTCACAAGAAGAAATCTTCCAAGAAAAAAAACGACAAGACTGAGGTAACCAACAAGGCTAAAGCTAAAGATAAAACAACACCAAAAGCGACTTCCGAGGATCAGAAGCTTCCCAAAGTTGATGAATTTGGAAGAAATGGTAAAGTTGTTATGCCCCGGATAGATGGAATCAATAATTCGTCTCCTATGAACAAGAAACAGAGGGTTCCCACTTTTAACCAGCTTACAGGGCCTTATCATGAACCATTTTGCTTGGACATTTATATATCGAAAGCATCTGTTCGTGCCTGCATTGTTCATAGGGTAACTAGCAAGGTGGTTGTTGTGGCACATTCCATTTCCAAGGATCTCAAGTTTGACCTGACTTCTACCAAGAATAAAACCACTTGTGCTGCTGTGGGAAAAATTCTGGCTCAGAGAGCATTGGCTGATGATATTCATGATATCATTTATACTCCAAGGAAAGGAGAAAGGGTGGAAGGGAAGCTTCAGATTGTTCTTAATTCCATCATTGATAGTGGCATTAATGTGAAGTTAAAGATTAAACAACGACAGAAGAAGAAGTCTTTCAGCTCACGTTTTACCTAGCTAGGGTTATGCTTGCACAATTGTATATTGGCCGTGGTTATAAGATGATATATGTGGGAATGAACTTTTGCATTTTAAGGGGATCTGAACTTGTCATTTAGGGTATGTTTGAGTTGGTGGTATGGAATATAATCGAATGAAATGGAATAGGCTAGTTAGTTTTCAATAAATGTATGTTATACCATTCGATACCATTTCACTCTTTTAGGATTTTAAAGTACATTTTGCAGGATATAACATGAAGCAATGCTGCCTGTGGCGGGATTGCTCGCGCGACTCAAGTGGTACTTTCTGTTAGGCTTTTGCAGCAAAGGTGTATTTATGCTCTATGATTCAAGCTGGTTTGGGGGAATTTGTTGGGAATTGGAGATTGCTAGAGACCAAGGCTACTCCAACTTGATTTTGCAGACTGATTGCAAAGTTTCTGTTAACTTGCTGGAAGGGAGCTGCCCCCATACTCACTCTTGTTTTGTTTTGGTGTCTAGAATTAAAGCCTTAGCTAGTTCAATTAATACTGTTCAGTTTTCTTGTGTCTAGAGTTGCTAATTATGTTGCAGACAATTTAGCAAAGTTCGGTTTGTCTATTGAGGTTCAGAATGTAGTTTATAATACTGTGCCATTGCCGGTAATATCTGAATAAGGTTTAGTATTTACTAAATGAAGTTGTATTATATGTAATAACTAATAACCCAACAAGTATCCACACATGTAGTAAATTAAGCTATGATATCTATTCTGATTTGAGTCAAATGTTCTATTTCATCATATATCAATAAAAATCTACATAAATGAAAGTAACTGAACAGAACAGAGATACAGTATGAATTATTATAAGAAACAAGCAAAGAAAGACTCAATTCCATCGATTTTTGACAATTACATTCAAAACTGAAAACTAGATTTAGTCATTGGCTGTGGCTAACTGCATTGAAAGTAGCTCATCCTCTGCTATAACCTTAATATGACAATCAGAACGAGGGTAAGAGGCACACAAGAGTGCATAACCACGCTCCACAACATCATCACTGAGCATACCATCACTCTGATCAACAGTGCCACTGATAAGACGAGCAGGACAAGTCATGCAAACTCCAAGCTTACAATCATGAGGCACATCCAAGCCAGAATCCAATGCCTTTGATAATATGGTCTCATCAGGTTCAACTTCAAGCTGTGTAGTCTTGCCCTCATGTTCAATCACCACTTTATAAGAAGACCTCACAGTGAAAGTGAGGGGTGATGACGGGCTTGAACCTGAACCAAGGCGTGGCCTTGTGTTGAGATGAAAAGAAGAAGGGAACTTAGTTGTGGGGTGCTTCTGTCTGAAGACAGTTAATGGTGTAAATTGAAGAGTTGCCATGTTCTTGTGATTGGTGTTCCAAGACTAAATGTGAAGTGTTTCGGAGGTGTGGTTGAAAGGATAAGACTTGTGGTGATGGATTGGTGGGAGGGCTTGTGGCAATTTACTCTTTTGTACACACCTGACAGTTTAGAGCCTAGTAGAAGAGGTGATCTTTCGAAGGGAGTAAATAGTGAAATACATGGGACATGGAAAAATTATTTCGAAATTTATTGGATTTTTTTAAAATGAAAATTAAGAAATTTTAATTTTTTTTTATATATATATATATATATATATATATATATATATATATTCATGAATAAATGTAATTTACTCCGTTGATAACAACGTTGTAATATGCATTGAACACTAGTTTGAAATGTTATAAAATCATACCATGATATTATTTTGTAGTAGGTCAAATATCATTTACGGTCATTTATGTTATACATTTATAACAAGTTAGTGAGTGTTTACATTGGAGTTTGCATCGTATTTCTCACTTTCCATCGCACTTTTGATGTGATTTTTTGTGAAGATACATTTGCATGCTTATGCACAATCCTATATTTGTGCCCTTTTGGTCGCTCTTCCAAACATGGGCTTAGTTTTTTACGGCTCTTTTGTTATTCAAATTAGTCATTTAAGTTAGAAAACATATGCATCATGATCTTATTTTCATCAAACCTAGTTAAAAATTATTTATCTGGACGTCTAATGTTAAATTGATATGTACAAATTCACCGCTCTCAACTACGGTTCATAGCTTTATTATTCAATATTGATTTGAAATAAAATTGATCGGTTATTTTTTTTTTTAATCGGCAAATATTATTCACGTCAAGAAAATGCTAGATGCATATAAACTCGTGGATAGAACAGAAGAATACAAATAGATGCCGCATATATACGAAACATCTTTCGAAAACAAACAATGAAAACCTCCCAAATAATGAGGCTGGAGTATACGAGCGGGCAATGCACCAACCGCATACCCATGCCTCGCAATCCAAAAACTAAACAAAGTCCCTGGAGCCCGAAAAACTAACACAGCCACGCTACCAAGACTAAAATAAGAAGAAGAAAATGTGAGTAAGTAAACATGTTTTATGTCATAAGTTAAAAAGGTCAATTTGAAAAGAAAAAAATTCATGTTTTTATTTTGAGAAAAAAGGTAATAGTCATTTTGACACAATAGTCTATCAAAATTTTAAAAGTCATTAATTGTTGATTTTGTTAGTCAAAATAGTCACTAACGCTGGAATAATTTCTCAATACTAACGATAACTTTTTTCATATAAAAACTAAAATAACAATAAATAAGTATTTATAAGGACTTATAAGACGAAAAATAAATATATGGAATATGACAATATCAACAAAATATTTTAACATGATTATTTTAACTAACGAATTGAACTGTTAAAAACTATTTTTAAATTTCGATCCATTCCGCAAGTATTGTTCTACTTCTCTTTTGTTGGTCAAGTAGTCTAGTAGTTATAACTCACATAATTTAATTATAGAGAAATGAAGTGTCCGAGGTTCAAACCCCGATCCCTACATATAATATGCGATATCCCTACTTATCTAGCTGCTCACGAGTATAGTATTGTTCTACTTCTACCGGTAAGTTGGGGACCAAAATGACTATAAAAAGATACTCATTTTATTACATCCATTTCTATAATATATATGGTGGGGTAGCCGTCTCTAGTACGCAGTTGTTTGTCCTCACCACGTCTGCTCATCTCGGTTTCATCATCATTTCTCAACACAACACAAGGTCATTCTTTTCTTCTTAGTTTCCAATACATTCATTACTATTACTATATATTAATCAATTTAATTAGGGTTATTTGCCACTAATATATCATTAGCTGTTAAGTTCCTCATTTCACACACACCACCTTTTCCACTGCTTAAACGGTGTGTTATTCATTCTTCACCCGATTTATTATCATAATTCTTCATTAAATTAGTTTCATAAGAAATAATCCTTACATATTTTATTTAGGCACTCATATTTCATATATAAGTTTTATATTTTCTCCTTTTTGTGATCATCTCTTTGTTTTTTTTTTGTTTTGTTTTGATTAAGGTGATGCCAAGAAAATATTGATATATAGCATTTCTTATTAGCTGAATTTGATTGAATTTTGTGTTTTGATAACCTTTGACTTTTCAAAACTATTTTTTTTTCTTCCATTTGCCAAGAAAAAGAAGTAGCTTTTTTGTTTTTCTATGTTGAGAAATGTTTTGAATTCCTTTTGCTGTGTTGGGAGATTTTAGCTTTTGATTGTTATGCTAATAGATTTTCTCGTTTCTTCGTTTTCTGCAGTTAGTGAGCTGATATCATGGCAGTCGAAAGGTCTGGAATTGCTAAAGATGTTACAGAAGTGAGTTTTGTGTTCCTTGATGCTCATTTACCTAACGCTATTTTTAGCTCGGCTTTTCCCTTAACATATTGTTGTTTGATATTTGTTTGTGTAGTTGATCGGCAAAACACCGTTGGTGTATCTAAATAGACTTGCGGATGGTTGTGTTGCCCGAGTTGCTGCCAAACTGGAATTGATGGAGCCATGCTCTAGTGTAAAAGACAGGTAACTAATTTGCTCATTGATATGAGTATTGATTTTAGGTTTTTATACATGCTTTTGCTAGAATTTTGTTGACATTGGTTTTCTTGATTATGTGCTTGTTTGGTTGGACTTATGTTATATATTTGACATGCAGGATTGGCTACAGTATGATTGCTGATGCAGAAGAGAAGGGGCTTATCACACCTGGACAGGTTGGTATACCTTGATAATCAAAGAAAAGTGAATTCTCTGAAATATTGTGGTTTGGGAGCAAAGTGGTGCTGCTTATTACTATGATCACTTTTGTTATGGCGTAAATGGTTATCTTTATTTACTCATTGTGTGTGTGAAAATCATGACTTCTTTGGTTCTATGTTGAAGGTTTATATCATATGTGTGGAGTTTTGACCCATATTAAAGTAAAATGTCGATCTTTGCTAAAAAATAGTTGGAGAATGAAATTTATGTTAATATCGTAGCTGTCATTTTAGATCTTAACGATACATCATTTAGTTTTGCAACTGATATGTATAATGTTTGGAAGTGGTAAGGAATATAAAGGAATTCTGGGTAGTTTTAGTTTATCTCATAGCTGACCATTAATATTTGTTTTGCATGTGGGTTTCATATTTAACTGAAGAGTGTCCTCATTGAACCAACAAGTGGTAATACTGGCATTGGATTAGCCTTCATGGCAGCGGCCAAGGGATACAAGCTCATAATTACGATGCCTGCTTCAATGAGTCTCGAAAGAAGAATCATTCTATTAGCTTTTGGAGCTGAATTGGTTTTAACAGATCCTGCGAAGGGAATGAAAGGAGCTGTTCAGAAAGCTGAAGAGCTGTTGGCTAAGACACCCAATGCCTACATACTTCAACAATTTGAAAACCCTGCCAATCCCAAGGTATATAAACTCATTTGTTCTATGGCTGGCACAATGGATTCTTGACACTTTGAGCAATATATATATATTGTTACTGTTGTAGGTACATTATGAAACCACCGGTCCAGAGATATGGAAAGGCACGGATGGGAAAATTGATGCATTTGTTTCTGGGATAGGTACTGGCGGTACCATAACCGGTGTGCTGGGAAATATCTTAAAGAGCAAAATTCCAATATAAAGGTTAGTTTTATCTCCCTAAGTGTATGTTTGGGACAATATTTAATCAAAAAATGAACTTATCTATAATATACATGTGTCATTCTCTTTTACATGTCTTTATGTAGCTTATTGGTGTGGAACCAGTGGAGAGTCCAGTGCTTTCAGGGGGAAAACCTGGTGAGTTAGAAACTTTTATGTATTAATGTGGTTTTTCAAATTTACATATGAACCACGAAATTCTTGCATTACAAGTTGATGTTATTTAAGGATCAAATGGAAGAGGATCTGATTAAAGGGGCAGAGGAAGACCTAACAAACTTTAGCAGTTACTATTTAAAATTACGAAAAAATATGCACTTCTTGGGTTTAACTTTTTGTTATTTGAATCCACTTTCTGCTTTCTCTGAAATTGGGTCATGGATTGATAAGTTTCTTCATCATTTTACCATGCAAAAAGCTATTAGCTGGAAGGACACTGTTGGGTTTTATCCTGCCTGTCCAAATATTGAAAGAAGATTCTCACTTGGTGTTTTTAGAATACAGTATTCATTGTATCTTCCTTGTGATTTTTTCTCGACACCACTTCATGATTGGTTGACCTAACTGATCCTTTGACTAATCACTGATCCTTTGCTGCTGTGAATGTTCAGGTCCTCACAAGATTCAAGGGATTGGTGCTGGCTTTGTCCCTGGTGTCTTAGAAGTTAATCTTATTGATGAAGTCGTTCAAGTAAGCTTAAACAACTTGTGGATAATCATTGCATTATTCAAGAGATTATGTGTGTAGCCATCCTTAAAAAAATATAGTGATGTATGACATTGATTTTTTTAATTTGTTTGAAAATGTTGTCTACAGTTTGATAAGGTGGGAAGATTCACATGTTCATAGTTTTTGCATCTAATTGTTGATTCTGTTTTGACCTTTTATGCCCTTAATTCTTAGATACACATTTGATTTGGCAGCTTATTGTCTTGTATATTTGATAATATTGATACGATATTTACCTTGACTTAGTTGAAGTAGTATTTTGCCACTTATTGGCCATTTCCAGTTTGAGAACCCTTTCAATTAAATTGCGATATAAACTTGAGGTAAAGCACTATGCTTATCCTCTTCCCTAGGAAGGTTGAGCAAAGTTCCAGTTTGCTCCGTGCTCTTAAAATCACTTTTCAATTAGTCTAATAGAAGTTCAAAGTCCGAAAATAAAATTGTCATTGATGTGTTGTATTAGAAGGATACTGAATATCTCATTATTTTGCAAAAGTTTTTAACATTTAATGTTTCATTTAACCATAAATGTGTAATTTGGCAGATATCAAGTGATGAAGCAATAGAAACTGCAAAGCTTCTTGCTCTTAAAGAAGGCCTATTTGTAAGTTCTAATGGGATCTGAGGGGCAATAATGAACTGATCCTAGATTTCTTTTTTCCAGTTTTGTAGTTTACCAAACATCTTTACTTTGATATTGTTGTAGGTGGGAATATCTTCTGGAGCTGCAGCTGCCGCTGCGATTAAGATAGCCAAAAGGCCAGAAAATGCTGGGAAGCTTATTGTTGTAAGTTGATTATATCCCTAAACTTTTAGTTGAAGTATTTAGAAATGTCAAGTTTCATAAAACGACAAAATTGGTAACATAATCATTAAGCATACGGTTCAACCAAAGAGCTAGTCCCAGGTGAGCTAAGGGACGTTCAAGGAGTTTGAAGGAGGAGGTCTCGGGTTTGATCCCCGGAAACTAACATTTCTAGCTACTAACATTTGCCTATAAAAAAAATTAACTACAGAGCTTGTGCCGTTAAAAAAAACTGAAGAGCTAGTGATATTTTAGACCACAATGACGACAACATGATATTACGGATGTGAAAACCTTTTTGATATGACGATTAAAAATTAAGGATTGTGAAAAACTGATGCTTTTTCTTTTATATTTTTATTTAAGAAAGATCAAGACAACTAAACATATCCACTATTACATTTAGATATGATTGGTTGTTACTTTTCAATTTCATACTATCAATGAATTCGGATCTCCTACCGCCTTTGATTCCACATAGTCAGCAGTTTGGAGCTGTTGGATTAAGATCAAGCAGCTCAAACTGAGTTCGTTTTTAAATTGATCTACAAAAACATAAAATTATAATAAGCCTTGATCCAACAACTCCAAGTTATTGACTTTCTAAATGTGTGGAATCTCTATCTAACCACCGAAAGTTCGAATTCAATAAAGAAATGCTGCAGGTGTTATGGTTATGCACCTTAAGAACCCTCTAATGGAACTCTGATTAAACGTTAATCCAAAATATGGTCCTGCAGCTTAAGAACTGGCTAATATAATTCCATCTTTTTGTTTATTCACTTGCGTGCTTCTTTAAGGCTGATTTTTCATTATACACGATTATGGTGCTCATGTTGAGTTAATGTTCCATTTTGACATGGTGCAGGTCGTTTTTCCAAGCTTTGGCGAGAGGTACCTATCCTCTGTGCTATTTGAGTCAGTGAGACGGGAAGCTGAAACCATGACTTTCGAGCCCTGAATCATTGTTTAAGGCTTTAAATTGCTTCACTTGTGTTTTTTCTTGAGAATTTTCATGGATATTGACTCAAATAAAATTTGCTGTATTCTGATTCTGTACTAAAACTTGCTGTAGAAAATTCGGATGGAATAAATATGGCATTTGAGATTGAGAGTATTGTACTGTTTTTCTAAGTTCGAGGTCTAACTAGAACAAATCCTTAACTAGATTTTACATGCCTTCTAACCAAACTCTAGTGGATTCTGAGTAGTCAATCCCCTAAAAGCCAAAGGGTTATTAAAAAAAAAAAAATACTGTTTTTCGTATTGTAATCAATGGAAAAATATAAGGTGATTGTTCTATGGGTCCCTTAGCTTGCTCAAAAGTACCTCGGATTTATCGGATCATAACTGAAATTGTGGCAAAGAAAATTATATTCATTTTGGATCCTCAAGGTTAGAGTAAGGAACTAATCCTAATTCCCTTTGCCTGTGAAGTCTCTGTCAGAAATAACATGAAGAATGAATAAGAAACACTATAATATGTTTATAATTGTGACTGGAAAAAAACTCATTATATATTCATGATGTTGTGAAAGCAGACCGAGTAACAATGAAAATAAAGAATGAGAACTTGAAAACTGAGTTTGGACTCAATTCAGAACATGTTTAGATGATTATAATAAATGATTAAACCACCAAATTCGTTGATTTTGAATGACATTTTCTCAAATAGATCATTAACTTTATAAATATATTTACTCCTATTAATCATTTAGAGAGTTTGAGAGGACTAAATTTAAATAAAATTGATATTAAGTTTTTTTTTTTTGTTTTT
>Ga0209282_1002083_pt1 | contig 11387 bp, 7 predicted proteins | sample Mtrugardesep15_FD_187529 | JGI IMG/M metagenome (GOLD analysis project Ga0209282, IMG submission 187529) | Root nodule microbial communities of legume samples collected from California, USA - M. trunc garden sep15 (SPAdes) (version 2) | ecosystem: Host-associated > Plants > Roots > Nodule...
GACTTTGATAATGGTCCTGTACACTTGAATAAATATTTAGCATATCCAATTGATAATTTTTAATACTTTGTTATCATCAAAACTTAAGTGGTATACTTGTGAAACACCCTTTGTTCCAACATAACATTTTCCAACTTAGTGAATGGTCTATTTTCTTGTTCAAATTCTAACAATAATTTTTTTTGGTAGTGTAAATTGTAACAATAAAATTTGAATTAAGGACAAACCTTATGAGTATTTTACCTATATGATGGTGTAGTCTTTAACTAAAATACATATTTTTTTGGGTTAAATATTTTTTTTTCTTATAAATATGTCAATTTTTCGTTTTAGTACTTTTAACAAAAGTTTCAACTATTAGTCTCTCAAAAAATTTCTATCTTCACTTTTGGTCCATCCTTTAAAGTAAACTCATATATAGAATTTATATTTTTGAATAAAATTCAACAAAACATGAATTTTTATATTTTTTATGGTTAAAAATTTATATTTAATTTGTGTTTTGTTAAAAAATTCTATTTATTTTTTTAAAAATATTTTACAATATTCTACACATTTCTGTACAATTTTATTAAAAAATATAAAAATTAACTTAAAAATAAGAACCAAAAGTAGTGATTGATAATTTTATAAGGACTAAAAATTTAAAGAAATTTTTTAGAGGGACTAAAACGAAAAATTGATATATTTATAGAAACTAAAAACATATTTAACCATTTTTTTAACTAAAATAAACTTTAAGAAAATTAAATCGGAAATATAAATTTTTCATTTTGTCAATGTAAAAGTGCTACATATTCTTACACAAATTTACTTCTTTTAAAATTTCAATTAATATTGCTGAGAAAAACTTTAATTAATATCTTAAAACATTCGTTAACATTCTCCATTAATTTTTTACTATTACCTCGTGATTTTTTTAACCTGTTTGAGAGCGACATGTGAAGCAACGGGATAAAGTAAATAGAGGGAATGGAACAGCGTTGATATAAAAATCCTGTTCATGATAAAATCAGTTGAATTTGAAAGTATTCATGATTCATATGATTATACCACAAACTGATTGAAAGATAGAATAGTTATACACTACCATGCAGTTTCTTTCTGTCGACGTGGGACTATTTCTTATGCTTTTTTCTATATAATTAGCAATTTTTTCTCGTTTAATATATATACACAATGAACATGTGATATTTCATTTCATTTAAATCATTGTCACAAGATTAAGATTAGTGTGTTAACCCGTACATTAAATTATTTTAATTTTTTAATTTATTAATGAAGATTATTCATCCCGAAATTTTTTAAATCTATCAGTATTTTTTTGTCGAAAAAAATATGTTAATATTTTTTTTGCCACAATGATGATAAATATGTGTCACATGATTTTTATGTTTATTAGTGATTTTATGTATTAATGAAAAATATATTTATGGGTTTCAGATCGTCATCGATGAAGCACTGCAACGACTGTCCTTTCAGAGTCTTGGTGTGTGTTGATTCTATTGTGCTCACTGGTTTCGTTCAACGTCGTCGTTGTCTTGTAGAGCTTTGGTGTTAACGCGATTATGAGTTAGTCCCGATCTGGTTTTTGCTATGTTTTTTTTTCTTTTTCATTTTTGCTTATTGACGTTTGTTTTCGTTTTGTTCCGTAGAGATGAAAATGGGGTGGTGACTTTGTTTCGGCTCTGTGATTTTGTCTGAAAACCATGAATCTGGTTTTATGGATTGAAGACATGAGTTCTTTAGTTATGGTGTTGTTCTGTTGGATGCGTATCTCGATTCAACATGACTAGTTTATCCTAATGTTGCTCGAAAGGGCTAGGTGCGTGGATGCTCCATGTTGACGGTAGTAGTCATTCATCATACCTAAAAGATTTTATCCACCGTGGTTGCTTCTTGCACCGTTGGTGGACAGTGATAGATTTATGTCGTTTGTTCATCCTTTGATCTGGACTGTGATTGAAGTTTCAAGAACACTACGACTTTTTTAATATTTGTCAGTGATTTTTTTGTTTTTTTAGTATTTGTTCCGTGATTTCTATGTACCAGTTACTGCTATTTTCCTGTGATTTTTATGTATGAGTTATTATTATTTGTCTTGTTTTTTTAAATATTTTTCAATGATAAGTTTTGTTCCTTGTTTTTTTTTAATATTTATCACAAACAAATTTTTGTCCCATTTTATGCATCAATGGCAAAATATGTCCTGTATTTTCTTATGTACCCGTGATAAATATTTGTCACGTGATTTTTTTATATTTATTCGTGATAAATAATTGTCTCGTATTTTTTTATTCTTCGCTAATAAATATTTGTTCCTTCAACAAAAATAATAAATATTTGTTGTGTATTTCCTTTATATCCATGTCAAACTGTTTCTGTATATTTTTTTTAATATTTATCGGCGACATATATTTGTCTCATTTATTAGTGAAATTCATTGTTTATATATAGTTGACTATTAAGTGGAATAACTCATCTTAGAGTTATTCGTAGATTCAACGTACGTATTCTAACTTATTTTTATTTTAATTAAATCGTGTAAAAAATTGATATTCAATGTTTATCATTATTATTGTTTTTTAATAAAATCATTAAAATTATTTTGTTAAAAGAAGATCATAGTTTAACAATATTTAAATAACAATCTATTTTTACTTTTGACTTTCGAAGATTTAATTTAAATTGTTATTTCAATAGGATGATAACATAGAAGCAATTATTTTAATCTAATTCACAACATAATATTTTAAAACTTTCTTAGAATACAAGAAATGTTTCATATTGCCAGGGAATAATGCCAGGAGCAAGAACCCCTGGCAAATTTGCCAGGAGCTATGCCAGGGAGAACTCGTGGCAAAGTTACCAGGGGCAACCCCTCACAAAAGTCGTGGCAAAATGCATGGAGAGAATTGAAATTCAAACGGAAATATTTTGATTCCTCTTTGGTCAGAAAATGCAGTACGGTTCAGACATTTGCCAGGGGTTATGCGACTAGATGCCCTTGGCAAACTGCAAAGCCTTGAATTCGGTCGGCAAAGCCTGTAAAGGCTACATGGTAGGCCTTTTCCTCTATTTTCTCTCACTTGAGAAATCTTTCCTTTATTTTCTCCTCTATTTTATTCGATCTCTCCTTCCACGAAAAACTCCACCACAACCACCCATCTTCGCGGTGACTGATCTACATACACCGACATCTATTAGCCATGAAACCAACACCTTTGAACTCCAATCTTCCTCCTCTTTAAAAACCACCTAATTTTTTTCAAGATTACTGAGATTTCAAAAACCCCATTTTTCACCTTATCTCTCGATTTCCGGCCATCATGGGTGTCATTTGTGAAAGTAAGTTCATAATCTTCTTCTCCATAGATTTCTCATCAAAATCCCTAAATAAATTTCCCAATTGGAGCATTTCACCGGCAGCCACCGTACCAAAAGTTGTCCGCGCGTTGCTGGAAATGTGACCGGCGACCATCTCATATCTTTTCTTCTTTTTGGTGAGTTCCATCTTTGACCTCTTCTCTAAATTAAATTTTTGAAGTTTTTTATATTTTTTTTGGATTTTTATAAAAGACACCAATTAAGCATGTTTTTTTTTTAAATTGATGATTTTTAAGCTTCCTAGTAGGGCCTAAGTGGATATATGATACCAAGTTGTTATTAGAATTAAATTTAGTCCTAATTTATGCTTGAAAATCAATGTCTATGGGATTGAAACTTAATTATTTTGAAATTGAGTTGAGTTCCTGATGAGGTTTAGTTTTGGCTATATATATATAAAATGGATTTCTTCTTCAGACTTGTTATTTTGTTGTGAAAGTTGTAAGTATATAAGACTTATTTGGAGTGTTAATTGATATAAATTTAGGTTCACAAATATTTTAGACTATATTGTTTGATAATGAGAACTTGAAGTGGTTTGTATCTTAATCTTAGTTTTAAGATTTTGGGATCGATTGGTTTTAGGTACTTGGTGTAGATTGTGGTCTTGATACTATTTTGAAGATGATCGTTTAGACTAACATTAGTGATGGAGATGGTTTTACTTGGGTAGTGAACCTTGTATTCTTAAATTTCTTAAACTAGTAATGTCATTGCAAAGCATGTTAAACTTAATGATTTGTGTTCTTGTTTATGTACTGATTTTCATGTTGTTTTGTTACTCAACTAGATCTTAACTTTGTTTTTTGAAATGAAGACATTTTGTTGTTCCTATGTGTTAAACTTGAACTAAACCTTAAGTTAGATATTTTCTCATGTCATTTATTTATGTGTACTTGAATGTCATTCTAATTTGGTTTTGTTGGCACAGGATACGCTACAAGATCTTAACTGACGTGGATCTTCCTAAACCTATGTTATACCATCTTCCCACATAGAACACATCGCAACACAGTTATGCAGCACTGATGTAAGTAGTTTCTCATATTTTAATTAATGTCAGCTAAAGGCAAGACATGGGATGTAATTCTTGTTTGTTAAACTGTTATTTTCTAAGATGCCACTGTTTGCTGTTGCTGATTTTGTTCTATAATTTTGATTTAAGTTATTAAGCCATAGACAATATAAATCAATGGACATCATAATATATTTGAACTCATACTAGCATTGTACTACTACTCAATGAACTGTAGTTTATACCCGGCAAGTGTTTTTGACTGTTACACGTTTATGTGCAGGTCATGGTTCATGCCACTATGCCATCATTCTCGTATAGTAATTGTCATAGTCCAATGAAATGTTATTTCCAGTGTGCTGGTCATCGTTCAGCCACAATGTAATTTAGTATTTCCATGTAAGCATACTTCATTGTGTAATGTTTAAATATATGAAATGTTTTTCCAATGGACTATTTCTTTATAGCTTGTTCATAGTCCAGTTGGTTCGTTGCTGTAATCTATCTCAAGGGTACTATACTTTTTGTGTGCCAAATGATTCTGTTGTGTTTTGTTTTATGTTTAGTGACTTAGAGTGATCAGTACGTAAAATAGGTTTTTTAGAATGATGTTAACTAATGGCTGAATTTTTCGAATCTCTTTTTTAGGGTATGAAATAAAAACAATGAAATAAAAAAATAAAAAACGCTTATTAAAATTGTTTTAATAATTTAATTTAATTATTTTTCGTAAAAATAATTTAAAATTATTTTAATTATTAAATTTTAATATTCTGATTGTTTAAACAATTTAAAAACGTTTTTTTTTAAAAAAAAAAAAGTGTACAACATTTTGCCAGGGGTTAACCCCTCTCAAAGTTCCTGGCATGGATTGAAAATGACTGATGTGATGCTGACACAGTCTGTAAAAAGCCTGCATTGACCAGAATGCGTCAGAAAAGCCTGCAATCATTCAGATACAATTTGCCAGGGGTTGAGCCAGGGCCTGTGCCAGGAGCGCATTTGTCAGGAGCTAAAGCCCTGGCATGTTCATTTGCGATGAGCAGATTTGCTGGTGATTCTGCTCCTGGCAAAACTCCTGGCAAACGTCCAGTTGCCAAGGCTTTTAGCATTTTGCCAGGGCTTCTGCCCCTGGCAAAATGCAACATTTCTTGTAGAACTTTCTATATGTTTTTGGAGGAATAGAATTATATATCTTTAATACTATATAAAATCAATCTCATTTTCTTTGTTTTGATGATGAACGTTTATTTTATTTTTTTACAAAGATGATGAATATGAAGTATCGGCTATCCTATCGATTTGCCCATCATAATTCTTAACTTGGTTTTTGCCATTTGAAGCTATCTAATCATTCTCATTCCTTTTTTAAAAAATAAATAAATAAATATTAGTGAATTGAAATTTTAAATCCCCTTATCTCCTCATTTTTTTTATGGAATATGGGTTATATTTTCACACTCAATAGTTTAACAATATGTAATTACTTTTTTGATATATGAAAATCAATTTGTATCGTTGTTGACACATGTTAATGTATTTTCACATTGATTATTTTCGCATTTAATTCAATTGAATTCTCATTTGCCAATCAAAAGCAATTTAAGAATAAGTCAAACAATACATTTTTAATGTCATTAAAATATTATTTGTGTTGTTTGTACAACATAAGGACACGTGTCATTGTTTTAGATAGAAGAAAGGAAAATGCCATTTGGATTGGTTATTTGAACCATTCTCAAATATATGTATAGGAGATTTCTATGTCAATTTCTTCCCTTAGCATAATTTTCTTCTTTTGAAAGTAACTTCAGATCTTTTATGTGACTAATTATCATAGGCAATTTTATCCTCAGATACGTGAGAACAATGACATTGAAATGATTAGGAACATGTATACAAGGATTTTATGAGTCATGTTCTCCAATGATATTAAAATTATCAAAGTTACAACAATGAAAGACGGGAGTGAACAAGTTCCTGTATACATTTAACTCTAACAATTTTGTTTTGTGGTTAAACGATAGGACTGGATCTGAAGATTTTGAGTTCGAGTCTTATTAGTACTTTTGGAGAAAGGTTAATGTTAATATGTTTATAAGTGTTTTTTTGATTGAGTGTATTCTGTCTTAGATTAAAGCACTGTCCATTCTCCTTAAATATAATATTAGAACAAAAAAAATTATATGCCTTTTAGGCAAGAATATTTGAAAAATTTAGAAAGGGTTGTCTTAAATATATAAGAAAAGGAATTATGCTCTTTACCCAAACGGTTTTGCTCGTTCCCAAAGTAAATGTCCATGTTACTCCTGCGTGAGTTAACTTGCGCTGCGTAAGTTGAGTTAACTCACGCTAGTTATGTCTCAGCGTAAAATTTCACGGAAGTTAAGTCCCGCTATGAAAAATTTATTGGTACATGTTTTAAACAGGGTTTGGTCGGTGACGTTTGTTCAAGGGCGGATCCATTGTGAAACATGGTGTGGCAGTTGCCACATTAGATTATTCTCCATTTTTTTTTCATATACTTGACTTAAATAATTATTATATATAATATAAGTCGTTGGAATATCATAGTTCTACAGTTAGCCAAGTGGTAAGTATTTTGTTAATGATGTGTGTGTCCTATGTTCAACTCTTGTTGAGGTGCACTTTTAGTACAATTTTTTTTTTATAAATTTTTTAGATTATTAACATAAAAAATGATGTTGCAGGGAATCGAACCTGCAACACAACGGTAAAATGCTTCATCCAATACCATTTCGCTATATTGTTTAAAGTATCAATAATTTACTTTGTTAATAAATATAGTTGTTTTGAATGTTTTGTCACACCAATATCAAATGTCTGGATCCACCCCTGCGTTTGTTGAGGAGGTTATGTTTTACTAAGTCATGTTACGTATCTGCAATTAATTATCCACAATGCACTATGGTAGTTACATTTATGCAGAACGTGTTAGCATAGAAAATAAAGGGAAACTAAAAGATTAGTTAGAGAAATATCTTGCATAAATCGAAGGAAACACGGATAAAGGGGAATAATGATAGGTTTCTTTTTAATAATTTGACACAGTTCACGTTTCTTTAAAAAAAAAAAATCCATTTAAATGTTGTAGTTAATTCTTTTGATAAGGAGCTCTAAGGAACTTTGGCTTATTAGGCTTATACAAGAACTTTGTTTGGTGATATGTAACTATATAGTGTTGCAGAAAAATGAAAAGCTGCAAGTTTTATTAAAAAGCGGGACTTAACTTCCGTGAATTTTTTTTTTTTTTTAAACGTGACTTAAATCACACTGCGTGACTTAAGTCACACTTAAACATAATTGGCGTGAGTTAACTCATGCATTGTAAATTAACTCATGTAGGGGCAATTTCGGAAATTCACTTGAAAATGAGCAAATCGATTTGGCTAAAGAGCAGAATTCTAAAAAAAGGGCTTGTAACAAAAAAAAAAGGGTGTGTAGTAACAGAACAGTGAGCACAAAGAAATTGAAAAAGCAGCATTAACGAAAAAGAGAAGAAGAAGAAGAAAGGATCTTGGTACTCCATTGTACCTCAAATTTAATTTATAGTATGTTTTTCTTCTCAACGTATTCCATTTCTGTTTTTTCATCGTATCGTATGTTTCTACACTCTAATTCTTCATTACTCAATGCACCTTCAATTTTATTTTTATTTTTTTTGTTAGAAAGAAGGTTGAATAAAGAATCTGAAGCAAACATGAAGATGGTTAACTCCTTCAACCTCAAGGTAACCAATTTTCAAAACCTCTTGTCATTATGAAATAGTTTATTCAAATATGCATGCCAAGTGTTTGTGAAAATGCAACTTGTTCTGGGTTAGTTAAAAATTTAATCTTTTTTGGAATTGTATCTTAAAAAATGTTGCTTTTGTGTTTTCAGAGAGCTGCAGCTGGAATTAAACGAATTAATCTTGACGGGCTCCGGTGGCGGGTTTTCGATGCCAAGGGCCAGGTGAGTGAATGTGACCATGAAATTATGATTTTAATGTAAAACTGTTTTATTTTTTATTTCTTTGAAGTATGTGGTTTTAGTGTAAGCTTCTGCTAGACTTGTAGAATATCTAATGGTTTTACGTTTTTGAAGTATGTGGTTTTAGAGTAAGCTTCTGCTGGACTTGCAGAATATCTTATGGTTTTACTTTTTGGATCTTGAGAAAAGAATAAAATGCTAGATAATAGGTTAATGAATGGTTTCCATCATTTGGCTGATTGGCTTGCATACCATGTAGTCTACTTGTAGAGGATTGAAAGTTAAAGAACAGTAAGGAAGTAGAAACACTTAGAAATAGTAGCTGTTCCCAAATCCGACACAGATACGGTATACTAACACAGATGTGAACATTTTTATTATGTCTATATTGAATGGTGTTCATTTTTTAATTAGAAATAACAATATTTGCTATATTAGAGAGTTGGGATAACATTTATAGTAGGAAAGATGGTGGAAATTAGACTTGAGTGGTTTGGGCATGCGGAGAGACATGCTGATGCGGCAGTAAGGAGAGTAGATCAGATGGAAGGGAGGCTAATCACTAGAGGTAGGGGAAGACCTAGAAAAACTATTAGAGAAACTATCAAGAAAGATCTAGAGATCAATGAGAGGGAGAAAGGTATGGTTTTTGATAGAACACTGATGTCGTTTGATTCATGTAGCCGACCCCACTTAGTGGAATAAGACTTGGTTGATGTTGATGTTGTCTCTTTTGGTTAAGGATTTGTGTTTTATGTTTATTTTATTTTAGGCATCTTCTCCTAATTAAAATGTGTTGTATCCACTGTGTTACATTTGTCCTTTCTAGGTGAAAAGTTATCCTCATAATAGGAATAGCCAATTTCACTCATAATCTAGACTGAATATAAATCTCTTGCATTATCTAGTTCTTCAGCTCGTTCATATGAGAACATATATTTAATCTAAATTATCATAAGTAATTAATTACTTCGCTTGGAAGGTTAAGCCATGAATTATTTATTGGCTGACCATTTTGAAACAATTTATTGGGTGAATTATTTGTAAGCACGTGCTATTTGAGATCATGTAGAAGATTCCCGAGCTTTGGACATTTTATGAACTTTTGTTTAGCGTCTGGACTCTGGATCGTGATCAAACTACTGAGTGATTACACTAATTTGAAGTCATGAGATCATTTTGTTAATTCATACGTTCCATATGCAGATTCTTGGGAGGTTAGCATCTCAAATAGCTACTGTAGTTATGGGAAAGGATAAGCCAACTTATACTCCTAATCGTGATGATGGAGATATGTGCATTGTGCTTAATGCCAAAGATATTGCTGTGACTGGGAGGAAGCTTACAGACAAGGTCTACTACTGGCATACAGGGTACGTTCTTTGCATTACTTCATTTAATACATTTTGTTAGAACCAAATAAGTATTTATAATCTCAGGCTTCTTATAAATCAAATGGTTTTATTCAGATTTAGATGCCTATCTTCTAAGAAATTTTACCTCCACTTTTATAATCGTTGTTTGGTATATGGTTTCTTGTGCCACAATCTTTTGGCATTATTCATACTATTCTGACATAAAGTAGTGGCATGTAGGTATGTGGGCCACCTTAAGAAAAGAACGCTGAAGGATCAGATGGCCAAAGACCCTACAGATGTTATTCGCAAAGCTATTCTGCGCATGATTCCTAAAAACAACTTACGTGATGTAAGTACTTTATAGACCAATGTTTTTGGAAATGCTTTTAACAGAGTATTGAATTAAATTACTAGTGGCCAGAATGCGTATTTTTTTTTTTTCATTGTTGGTTTAAATTTTGCTAGAGTATAGTCCTATTTGAGACCAAAAATAGAAAATTCCGAACAGTATGAAATGACATCGCAAGGATGTTTCATTTATGATTTCCAGACCTGCTTCCTACCATAAGAATCAAGTCTAAGGAAAGTGACTTGAGGGTATCTTTAGTGGAGAACAAAATTGAACCTGGGGTAGGACCTAATGGTTTTCCAAAACGGTGCCCTGCAAGTAAGCATTATAATTTATAACAAACTGTGGATTTCTAACATCTCTACAGTTATACTTCCAAAATAATCGTAAGACCCTAAAAAGTACAAATTTTTAAATCAAGTTCAAATCTTTTACAATCTATTTCTTATAGTCTAACCCATAAAGGCCCATGACCATTTGGGGCCAAATTACAATTCAAAAGAACAAAAGAAAATAATGAGGATAGTGTCAAATTTTTCTCTGTTAGAATCTCAAATTTTTCACAATGGTAGACAGTAATCCAGCTATTTGGTTTACGAGACAAGAACTATTCATCCTATGTTGCTGGAGTAAGTCTCTTGACTCGCTTTTCTATGGATTCTAAAATGGCAGTCCTCTAATGACTCTGTTGAACTTCCTGCTGTCATTTTAAACTGTAAATTGGTCAACAAAAAATCCACTTTCATCATTCCACATCAATCAAATATGAGCAAGTACCTTAATTTCTTAAAAAACTTTTCACCACCAAAACTTTCACCAGTAAACCTTGCTTGAATAATGTAACAAAGTAAGAGTGAGGATATGTCCATATCATAATTAATATTCCTAATGATAACTTGAAGAATTACATTTTAGAGGCCAAGAGAAGGTTTTTAGCGAGAGTAGTTGCCCAATTTTTTAATGTTAGGGCTTCCCACAAGCCTTTTTTGATGACGTAGACTGGTACTAGTCAATGACCTGCCAATTAATGTCCAGCTACAGGAATGGAATCGTGGCCTCCAACATGAGCTGAACATGTCACTTTTTTGTTGTTCGATCTACTAATTGTGTCAAATGCCAGCCAACTTCATGATTTGTTGTTTCTTCTATTTATCATAGGATCCAATGTTTAACTTGAGTAGTATTTCTCTAGCACTTTCGATTGTGAAAGAGAGAAGGGCATTGGTGAACAGTGCTATCAATGTATATAAAAATAAAATTCACCAGGTCATTTTGATGCATGTGC
>Ga0209282_1002084_pt1 | contig 11385 bp, 10 predicted proteins | sample Mtrugardesep15_FD_187529 | JGI IMG/M metagenome (GOLD analysis project Ga0209282, IMG submission 187529) | Root nodule microbial communities of legume samples collected from California, USA - M. trunc garden sep15 (SPAdes) (version 2) | ecosystem: Host-associated > Plants > Roots > Nodule...
AACCTCAAATGTCTTCCGTAACAGTATGATTAAACCTCACATAGTTTTGTTTTCAGGTCCATCTCAACCATCATTTGAGAGAATTTAGATAAACACAAGGGAAAAAAAAATCACTTCTGTCTTTAAATTGGCTTCTGGTTTACCTAAATACAAGTCATTACTCATGCACCTTAAACTGTATATAATATATAACCCTGTGAGGAACATAATAGCATGTGTAACATTCACTTCAGCACACACGATTTGATATATTTCCAGGGGCCTAGGCCAAGCTTGGTGCTATAAAAGATAGAAAAATACTCTTTGTGTAAGGCTCACATTCTAACATAAAGGGTTTTGTTAAATCAAATGTAATGTTACGCATGAAACATTAAGAGCATTCTATCATTTGTACAAAGTGCATTTGAATGGAAAGGGTCTGACAGTTAGCCTTTATTGTAAATGAGCAGAACCAATTCTACACCGTACAGGGAATTAAGCTCGCTGATAAGATGAGACTCTAAGGCATTTGGAGGTTTAAAATCGTTCTACAGTCCAAACAAGTGTCGTGGAACAAAATTTTAAAATAGAAACATGTTAATTGTTTTCCATTCACAGTTGGCGTGCCATTCATCTCTACTCTCACCTCTTAGTTGAATTCACAACTAATCTATACATAGTGTTTCTTAGTCTCTTCTGAGTGATATAGCGTGTTTTTTATGCTCACTTAAAAATTCACATCCATGGTGATAGTGTTCTTGCAGGGGAGCCAAAGTCTAGTAATTAAACTTACTCCATCTCCTAAAATTGTTAAAGTCTTATTTGGATAAACATCTTAATTAAGCACTTATAGCATACGTGCTATGAGCACTTCCAAATTAAGTACTTATGTATAAGCTATTTCTATAGCAAAAGATAAACTTTTTCGTACAGGCTATAAGCTACATTCATAAACTACATGGAGAGCTTATGGAAATAAGCTAAAAACAGTTACCAAACAGTCTCAAAAGTCACAAGCGCTTATGCACTTAAATAAATCAATCAAAACCGACCGACCCTAAATATGATGAATTGGAATTTGCAAATGAGAAACAGAAACATAAGAATAATAGGCCGTTGAGAACTCACCAGATTTGTGCCATTTCACTAGTTGGAATTTGTTCATGTAAAGTCTCATAGAAAACCCTAGAAGGATCTCTCTGAAAAAACATGAAAAAGATTACTAGTAAACATAAAAGTAAAAATAAAGAGAAGAAAGTACATTGTTATACAAACCTCTTCAGGTGGATCACGTTTCTGTCCAGGTAAATCATAAACCTTCTTTACTTTCTTAACCTTCGTTTCTGTAACAACAACCTCTTCCTCTTTCTTTACCTTCTTCTTTTTCTTCACTTCTTCCTTCACAACCTAACACAACACAACACTACATAAAAAAAAAAAAACCGAACATACATTTCTAAAATAGAACAATAAAGGAAAAAAACTAGGTCTGACAATTTCGATTATGTACCTTGGTTTTGGAGATCTTTTTGGCAATAGGTTTGTCATCGTCGTCTTCGTCGGAATCATCATCATCGTCCTTGAGTTCCTTCTTAACTTTGGAGCGAGAAGCTGAAGTGGCACGAGGAATGGGTTCTGGTTCTTCTTTGAATAATTTCTTAAGTTTTGAACCCTTAGAAAGAGGTTTAGCGTTGGAGTTTTTGGCTTTTTTCAAACTAGAAATCTTGTCGCTATCGTCTTGTTTTTTCACGGGTTTCGAATCTTCAGAAGACATTTTTGTGAACGATCGATTTTAAGGTTCAATGTGTGGAAGGTGAAGAAGACGAACAAGTTTGAGTGATTCCCCTCTACCTTCTTCAGAATCGCTTATGTCTTTTTTTCCTCTCTTGTTTTCTGGATTCTGGGGTTTTGAATACCAAAACTCTGCGTTTTGGGTAATTCGTACGCAGATAATTGGGCTGGGCCTCAAATAAGGCCTACTCTTATATAGTTTCTTTTCCCACCCTCCACGTTTTTCAGACACCCTATTTTGGAGGGTTTTTGAACTTTTTTACATTTTTCGGAAATACGTAGTGTGTGTGAGAAGCCTGAAGGATGGAAAAATAAAATCTTAAAAAATTGTTCCTTATATAAAAGAAAAAACCAAACTACCATAGTACCATCCTCGTAAAAAAAAAAAGTCATTTTCTAAGTGTTATTTAAAAAATGTACAAAGAAAAATGTACATGTGTTATTGGCAAAATTTTGAATTTGTCAAATGGAGCTGAAGTCAATGTAAAAATTAATGTTTTTGACAAAAGATCTAAATCGATATTTAGGAGTCTGCTCAAAGGTGGAGAGATTCGACAAACAATACAAATTCGACAAAAAAAAAAGCTGTCAGAAACAAAAATCAAACTTATGTTGAGCCACAACGCATATCAACACCCTTTTTAACCAATTTCACCCTTAAAATTTGAAGTATTTTTTGGAGACATTTACAAAAATTATCCGCACATATAAATCTACATATTAATTTGGACAGAATAGTAGCATACTATAACTAACAAATAATTTTTATCAAAAAAAAAAAACTAACAAATAATTGGACAGAATAGTAGCATAATAAAAATACTACCACCATTACAAAGCTTAATACCAAAGCTACCTATGAATATATTCTTCCAAGTGTCCTTTGAACTTAGGCTGCGTTCCTCCTTTGGTATCAATCCAATTCCAAAACATTCAAAGAAAAGCTGGTAGTATATTGGAGATGGAATAACTGCACCTCATGCACCCACCTTAAACTTTAACACTTTATACTAAAGTGAACATGAATTAATCACAATGTCACACAAATTCTCTCTAAATGTCAATAAATTTGCGGTGTAGTACAATTCCACTTTCTTTCTCATGTATTATAAATTATAGGAAATTAACAAGCTAGTAGCATAGAGCATTGGAGAAGAAAAAAAATGTCGTGGCCTTTGAAGTCCCCTCCTTTGCAACTAGTATCCATAGTTGGGATAGTGATGTTTTTGCTAGTTGTTCCATCTTATATAAACTTCAAGCAAACAGTACACAAAGCCAACATCAGTTTTCACTTCTTCCTCTTGATTTTGCCACTCTTGTTGATTTTTATTGCATACTTCATCTCCAAATGCGGGCCACGGCTTGTGATTCCGGTGGATTTCTTTGGTCGACGATTGATACAATCACGCGCACGAATAGAAGGAGGAGGGTCATCGCCTTGGGGTGTTGCGGCGTTGGTGGTGTTGCTTTTGGTTTTGGCTTCCAAAATCTCCAGCTTCAGGTCTATGTGGTCGCCACTCATTTGGAGACCCCATTAGTTGATGTGTCGTATCATTTTCATTTGTAAGTCATAACATCTATGAAATAGAAATTTGTCTCCTATCTCAAGCATCTGGGCTCGGCCAATTATGTGCAATTTCACGTAAAATAATCAAATAACTGTTGGTTATGTTATCATCATGGTTTCTAGTTGTAATTACGACTGCTAATACTCTGCGCGAATTTTGATATTACGACAAAATATGAATAAATTGCCAATGCAATTGCATTTTTCAAAGACCTTCAAAAAATTAACATTATTGTCGTAATTACGGTTACGGACCGCAATTTAGGACTGTGATTATAATCTAACTTGATTTTATTTATTTTTTATAAAAATAATAACTTTTATGACTTTGAACCATGCACCTTAAGAGTATAAGATCTAACTCTTAGTTTTCTGGAATGAACTTAAAGTTGAAAGGAAGATTAAAACCTTTACTAAATTAGTTGTTGTTATTATGTTCAATTTTCGTGTTGCATCTCATCGGTGGAAGGAAATTATGTTGATTGTCTTCTTTATGCTAAATAAATTTTTCCAAGTGTAAGAACAAAAAATCCAAGTGATAATTTGTTTGCAATACTGAACTTCAACTTTGTGGTATTCGATATGAGACTTGACATCTTCAGCTAGCGATATAAAAGAACAAAATTTATCTTACAAGATTTTGAAGAAAATACAACCAAACTTTTCAAACTTGGGGCTGCCTAACCTATGTATAGATTTTGAACTTTAAGAGAGTTAAATTCATTAGTGAAACATATGAATGTCTGTTTATGGTCCTTTTTAATCTCCATATGATTAGATCGTTCGTTTCTCAACAATCGTGCAATATAATCATCCAATTTTTTACCGTGTGGTTAGGTTCATTTTCAAAGTACATCACGTATTTTCGAGTTCTCTTTCCTTTTTTCTTTTCTGTTCGTCGACACACATCCGAGCCACTTCTTCTCTTTCTTTCCTACAATAAATTTACCCTGTGAAAGTTTGAATGATCTTAATACTATATTTGCGTGGTCCTAAATCTATTTTTAAGGTTGTATTTTGAAACCTGTCTTACAATACGGTGATATTAAGTTATTTTATTTGCGTAATAATCGACAATGTACTTGAAAATAATTTGGAATTTTCTCCATTTTTACAATTAGAGTCAGTCAATAAATGAGTGACGTCACCTCAGTACGAAATTAGGATGGGACAAGAAAGTTTGTAGTAATTGGGACGGTGGCGGAATAGAGGTTAGTTGAGCAACCCACCCGTCACGCAACTAATAAACATTCACTTCTAACTCCTACATGACGTGTCACGCCAACAAACATTATAATTGAAACCAACTCAGAAGAGAAGAACACTACTCCGTTCACAAACAAGAAAGAAAACAATGAAGGCTGCGAAGAGCCCCATCCACGCCGTGACCAAATGGCTTCGCCGGCAACCACCGAAGATGAAGGTGTTTCTGGCGATTCTTTCGGGTATTGCAGCTTTGGTTTTTCTTAGAATGATCGTTCACGACCACGACAAACTCTTCGTAGCTGCTGAGTTTGTGCATGCATTAGGAGTTGCCCTCCTCATTTACAAGCTTGCTCAAGAAAAAACGTGTGCCGGTAAGTACGTTTCAACAACATTCCTTTTTGAAATTTACCATCAAAATATTCAGATTATGATTCTGTTAAGTTGTGTTTGTTGTGAACATATTATAAGATTGACATTCTATTTTTGTTTGTCCAAAACCATGCAATCACTTGACTTGTTGTCGGAATCGGTATCATGGTTTTTACGGTTTTGTTTCTACAATTGCAGATTTTATATTTTCTTAATTTATTAATTAATTATTACAAGTGTTGTCAACCCATTTGAATTGGTCTAGTGGCGTTCACTTAGATCATGGAGTGTGTTTCTCTCAATGTCTCAAGTTTGATTTTCCCTGGTCTCAATTCTGACCAGGGAGGGATTGGACCCGTTGGATTAGTTTGTTCTTGAGTCGGATACGGGGTTTTAAAAAATAATTAATTATTATGAGTTTGGAAATTAAATAGTCCCACATAGGTAAGAGGTAAGATTAAGATAAACAATTTTTTTCTTTTTTGACAAAATTAAGATAAACAACTGGTTTGAACTTTTGGACTAAGAGCGTCCACACTTAAAACAAACTAGCCCACTATGTTCCCACACTATAATTGGTTATGTGCAATAATCCGACAATTAGAGGCATGGAAGTACTTTTTACTTTGCTAATTGCTATAAATTTTCCCACTTTAGATGAAAGTAGAGAACAACTAGTTTGATATGATGTCTATTGTGTTATACGATATATCATTGTGATTTTAAGTAATAATCTGGCTTTTGTTTTCCAGCACAGAAGGAAAAGTAATGAGAAGAAGATAATCTTCTATATGTTTATCTAAAATGATATATAACATGCTTTTTCTCTGTGTGTGAATAAATCTTCGCAGGACTCTCGCTTAAATCACAGGAGCTCACAGCTATATTTCTAGCAGTTAGACTATACTGCAGTTTTGTCATGGAATACGATATACACACCTTACTCGATACTGCAACATTGGGGACGACCCTCTGGGTTATTTATATGATACGCTTCAAACTGAAATCCAGTTATATGGATGCTAAGGACAACCTTGCAATATACTATGTGGTAAATCCTATGTCTTCTATATAAAGTATGCAGTCTCTCTTGTCTTCGCTATAATCTGCTTACTGTCTTGCTAAGCATCTCACAATTCTCTCGTCGACTTTATCCAATAATTTATTGGAAAATAAACTTTCATTAAGCAACTTATATTTGTTAAAGTTTGGTTTGCACTTGTGTCGAATGAGGTTTCCAGTTAAAGAACATTTTGTAGTACTTATTAGTCACTCCTCCTGTATTCTCCCACATAAAAGGAATATTATTTCAATGTTTACCGATGAATAGTGTTTATTGACTAATTGCGTTTTTATATCTCAATATGAAAGTACTTTTGTTGGAAGCATTTTATTTTTGATGTACTATTCTTGGTGAAAAGGACATGCATACAAGTGAATGGAGGATCAATTGCTGTGAGTATGGAGTGTGTTAATTTTCTTATATCAAAATGCAGGTGATACCTTGTGCTGCACTGTCTTTGCTCATTCACCCAACAACCCGGCATCATTATGCTAACAGGATTCTCTGGGCCTTTTGTGTTTATCTTGAAGCTGTGTCAGTTCTACCTCAGTTGCGGGTCATGCAGAACACTAAGGTCTCCTAGAAATATATTTCAGCTCATTGCTTTTTCTTTACTATCTTTTAATCGTCCGAGACAGTGTTTATGATTACTTTGTCCTTTTTGTCAGTTAGTCTTTCCGAGTATACTTGTAGTTAACACTTAACTCTGAAATTCAACTTTCAGATTGTTGAACCATTCACAGCACGCTATGTTTTCGCCCTTGGAGTTGCAAGGTTCTTGAGTTGTGCACATTGGGTCCTGCAGGTTTGTCGGGATTTTAACTTCTAGTTCTAAGATGGTTTTATCCCCCAGTTCTGAAAGTATTTTAAATTATTTTATCATAATATCTTGCGATTATGTCATCCTGCTCAGGTATTAGATACTCGCGGACGTCTACTAACTGCTTTGGGTTATGGATTGTGGCCTTCTATGGTACTTCTATCAGAAATTGTCCAAACTTCCATCCTGGCAGATTTCTGCTACTACTACATCAAGAGGTGGATTAAACATTGTCATAACATGCAACATAACTCTTGATATGCTCTTGTAAACTATCTGACTCTTTTTCCCTTTGGTTGCAGCCTTGTTGGGGGACAACTTGTTCTTAGGCTTCCTTCGGGAGTGGTGTGATTTTAACTTTCATTTTCAGTTCCTTCAAGTTGGATTCTCTTTTGCATTATAGTGCAGAAATCGGGACAGTTTTAGAAGTTAGATGTGTTATCTATCAGGGTCATCATTGTTGACAGAGGTCAGAATGCAATATATATGTAACTCGGACATTTAATGTTATGTTTTTGTTCTCGTATTTCTTTTCTCCGAAATCACGGTTTAACCTTTTTCCCTCTTAGCTCGATTTTGATTTGAACGGCCTCAATTATATTTATTATTAATACTAGATAAATTCTAGTCTCTAAATCTATACCCAATCTCCTTGTATGTTATATTGGCTATAATCTGGAACTAGAACACGCCAGACCCAAAGCTTGTATGCTGATTTTATTCACTTCCTGCAATAGGGGAACTTGTAATATTGCTTCCTTTTCAGTTGTGGGGGGTGGGGGGGATTTTGGTATAAAAGAGCATTGGTCCAACTTTCAAGTTCTGTCATTGGGTATCAACAAAATTGGAACCTTCATATTGGAAAGACCATCTGGGCAAGGGGGAATTAGACGCAATCTACGGACCGGTTGGATATCTGCATTTTCCAATCCGGTTTTTTCCATTTGTTATCTGCTCCACTCCCAAATTCCAATTGCATCCCATGAATAGAGTGTAAAAACTTGGTATTTTGTAGTGACGAGTCTTTTACAAAGTTGTGTTGTGGTGATGCAATTTGCATGTGGGGTTTTCGAGTGGTTAAGAAATCCATGCCTCATGCTAGAGTTTCTGAGCCAGAATTGTGTTGTGGTTGAGCCACTCGATATTAAGGGAATCGTTGGCATTTCCGCCACTCATTCATTTTTGCACATAACACTGTGCAATGCCATGGAAGGTCGAGTAAACACATCTATTAAGCCTCCATTACCATCACAGACCACAGTACATGGTTGGCCCTGGGAAGATCATTCTCAGCATAGTTTTAGGAGCAGTCACTGGACTAATTGGTTCTGTAATCTTTCACATTTGTGGTTCGTTGTGCTGTTCGGTATCTAAACAGAACACCAATCCTGTAATATTCTCCCCGAAAATTGCCTAAGACACTGCAAACAACTTTAACAAACGAAAACCATTTGCTTGGTTCAAATCCAACCCGGATACTACAAAACAAAACTATTCTGGAAAATGGTCTCAAAAGGCTAACACCCTTTGGGAGCAATTCACCAGAGTATAAGAGAAAACCAAAACCAGTGAAGAGGCAAATACAGATGGAACTAGAGCTTTCAAACTTCTTGGTATTATGAAAGGTCTTCAATATCTTCATTTCACTTGTGTGCCTCAGATTTTGCACTTATGTCAAAATTTTGTTTCTTTTCCTCTTTGTGCTTTTAAATTTTTCACTCTTCTCACAGTTACCAAGAATTGCAGTGTAAGTTCTCAGTCTATAATTGCCTTTTCGAGTTTTCTATTTGTTTCTTATCAATATGACGAAGGAAATCCAAGTTTTTGCTTGCACCTTTGTTCCAGTCCCTCTGAATATTGCTCAAATCATCAAAAGCATGTATAGATTGATATACCTATCGGTTGTAGGACACATCTATCGAGCTTATGAATTCTTGTTTGGATGATGTATTTTGCAAAATTTTAAGAATGGTGTCTTGTAAGTACAACGCACATGATAAAAAGATACATGATATGCATCCCGAGAGAATGTTTGAAAAGGATAGTTTGAAGGTTGAAGGGAGTGGAGTGGGGCGCTTGCTTGGCTGTTGGCTTCTTTCTGTCAGTTTTTCATTTTTAAGGCTGTCTGTTAGTTCCGGTGCCTTAGCAGTTGGTGTTTTTTGTATCAGGTTTTGGTTTTGTAGCCTCCTGTGCATTTGCGTGCCTGTTTAGGACTTATTTGTATGGTGACTTGTTTTAGCCTTTGTACTTCTTGTGCATGGCTAGTTATTAATATAAGCTGTTTCAAAAAAAAAAACATGATATGCATGAGCGCTAGTTTGAACTCATAGGCATTTTCCTTTTTAAGAAAATCCTCGCGCAATGCTAATAATAATGTACATTTCATCAATATATCTCAACTATGTTGGCAAAGTTGGCATCCCATGTCTCACAATAAAATCATTTGCACCATCACTCAATATTATTAGATAACTTAATAAAAGAGGATATTTCTTAAGGGGACTAGGCGAAAACCCAACAAAGAAAATCACGAGAACCTAAAATAAGGCAAAGATGAACTATTTCTAATGATACAAATCAACATTTGCAAAACTATAAGCTAGAATGTCCGCACAATGATTTTATTCCCTAAAGATGTGAGATACATGGAAATTCATTTCAGAGAAAAGACATAAACAATTTGCCCAACCATTCCCTAGCCTCCAAGGAACCAAAAGGACATTGGAGAAGGCACATTCTAACAAAACAAAACTCCAATTCCCGTCCCTAGCAATCTTAAATCCCTCATCTCCGCAACAGCTCATCTTACAAAGAATAATATTGAATACCAAAATAAGAGTAAAAGATGTATCAAATTATTATAAATAACATTTATATTCTATGCTTTAATCCACTGCCTAGTAACTGTTATACGAGTACAAACGTAACATATTACTTTTATACACCATCTTTTAAAAGAACAGAAATGTTGTGTCATGAAAAACATCACAAATGCATTCCGAGTGAAACGACAAGTTTAAAGTCAATCATATTAATTCAAAAACCATCCATGTATGGTCAGCCATGCTCTTTATTTGCTACTTTCATTTCGTGACGCTTTTGTGAACTTCTTTTCGAGGGACTTTTGTGAACTTTATTAACGTAAGATAAGATGTTGCATTTTGCTTTTAAAAGATACAATTAGGCGGGGTTTCTTTAATTCAACTAGGTTGAGTTTACATGAATTCTAGGAAGGAGACTCGTCAATGAGACCTGAGCTACGTCCCAATTCAAACTTACCCAAGCTAGGATCCATTTCTTGGGTCCATTTAATTTGTGGGTGTTTCGCCAGAAAACTCAACATTATCATGCTTAAATATGGATTTATCCTTCCATAAAAAGTGTGCGTTATTATCTCTAGCTCATATCATTCAAATTCTGATTTAAACGTTGAAGTGAATGATTTATTCTTCATCAATTCACTAGAGCTAGATTTTGTCGTAATTCTAAATGTTGAAAAGTGTTATAAACACACTCTATAACATACCTATTTTTATTGGATGAAATCAATACGAGTTTCACATTTTAGAAATGGTTTCCCTATAAAGTGGTGATATCACCGTTTTATCAGGCCACCATTAAGATCCACTTAGGATAAAATTTGTTCTCATATAAAACCTTTTCTTTGTAATAAATCTAATCCTACAAGTTAATTACCACCTAATACTAATTATCCCAATAAAAGTAAACTATTATTCCGAACAAACTTTACTTATTATATATCGGGCATTTCATAACTCATTATGGTTCATCTCTATACTATTCCATATGTCCACTATGGTTTGTCGACATTGTTATTGAACAAAAGATAATTTGATGTTACCATATTACAGCTATGGTGCAAAGACATACACAGCTGGCAGAATTGGCTTCTTAACTACTTTTCCTATTTTTATGTTTACTATGCTAGCTAATTTATCTTCATGCATCACAAATTCATTGCATGATCCAAATTTATCCATCACAATCTCCCAAAGCCTAAGTTGGCGGCAGTCCACTTAGCAAAAGAGTTGGTTCTTATAGTAAATAATTCAGCACTTGTAGTTTTCCATGTATTCAAAAATCATAACTTTTCCTTTTATTCATCCACTATTTCATTCTCCCCAATAATACAATCTAATCCCAATCCTACAAAACGTTTCTCCTTGAGTGTGAATTGTTCATAACTCCATAAGATCAAATTGTATTAGGTAATGCTACGTTTAGCTCCTAAGTAATGACCAACAGTATATACATGTATAGCTTCGTGCATGGAGTGCTTAAAATTGCGTAGCATGTTCACTTGCTTCATAGCCACCAAAAAAAATTGTTCACTTGCTTAATTTGCAACGGTTTTGGTAAATAAATCTTCTTAATGTGATCCTTAAAAATGATTACTTACAATATTATTGTGAAAAAAAAATAAGAATTAATTTAGTTAGTAAGAAACAAGAGAAAAGAATACATGAATGAAAACGCAAACGTCTATACATTTTCCTATGTTTCTTATGCGAATTGAAAAGGAAAATACGAGCTATTGGATCTTGATCACGTTGTCTACATTCACAATGT
>Ga0209282_1002085_pt1 | contig 11384 bp, 9 predicted proteins | sample Mtrugardesep15_FD_187529 | JGI IMG/M metagenome (GOLD analysis project Ga0209282, IMG submission 187529) | Root nodule microbial communities of legume samples collected from California, USA - M. trunc garden sep15 (SPAdes) (version 2) | ecosystem: Host-associated > Plants > Roots > Nodule...
ATAATTTTTTTTTCTTGGTTCAGAAACAGCCTTTAAAAATTGCCACACCAAACCATGTGATATGAGCATCTTATCCTCTCACTCTCCATTCATTACAGCAACATCATCTTCATTCAATATACCAATGGCAGATGCCAAGAACAATCCCAATGCTCAGATTCTTGAAGAACTAGAGGCTCTGAGTGAAACCCTCTACAAATCACACACATCCGCCACAGCTCGAAGAACAGCTTCCCTTGTTTTGCCACGAACAACTCCTGTTCCATCCATTGAAGATCACAATGACAATCACGCAACCGAAGTTTACAGTGAAAGCAGTAACAAACCTCGATCCCGTCGCATGTCCTTGTCCCCATGGCGATCAAGACCAAAGCTTGAGGATGGAATTTCCAAGACAGTAACCAAAGAGGTGGTGGTTAACACATCAACGACTAATTTGGGAGAGAATGAGAAGAAAGGGATTTGGAAGTGGAAGCCGATGCGTGCACTTTCACATATTGGAATGCAGAAACTAAGCTGTTTGTTTTCGGTTGAAGTGGTAGCTGCTCAAGACCTTCCTTCTTCCATGAACGGACTAAGGCTAGCCGTTTGCGTTAGGAAGAAGGAAACAAAGGATGGTGCTGTTAAGACAATGCCATCACGTGTTTCACAAGGAGCTGCTGATTTCGAAGAGACACTTTTCATCAAGTGCCATGCTTATTATACCAACAACAATCATGAGAGGAAGTTTGAGCCACGTCCCTTTTCAATTTACCTTTTTGCTGTTGATGCTCAAGAGCTGGATTTTGGAAGAAGCTATGTGGATTTGAGTGAGTTGATTCGAGAGTCCGTTGAGAAAAGCCAACAAGGTGCACGAGTTAGGCAGTGGGATACGAGCTTCGAGTTATCTGGAAAGGCGAAAGGAGGAGAACTTGTTGTGAAACTTGGTTTTCAGATTGTGGAGAAAGATGGAGGAGTTGATATATACAATAATACAAATAACAATAGTCCAATGCAGAATTCAAAGTCCAGCAAGTTGAGTAGTTTGTCATCTTCTTTCGCACGCAAACAATCCAAAACATCCTTCAGTGTGCCTAGTCCTAGAATGACAAGCAGAAACGACGCGTGGACTCCTTCAAATTCACATGAAGGTGGCAGTGCCATTCAAGGAATGGACGATTTGAATCTTGATGACCCAAATCCAGTTCATGATTCCTCTTCTTCTGTCCAGAAAGTTGATGAACATATAGAACAAGTGGAGGATTTTGATCTTCCGGATTTTGAGGTAGTTGATAAAGGGATTGAGGTTCAAGAGAAGGAAAAAGATGAAGGTGAGGAATCTGATAAAACCATAGAAGAGAAACCGGTTGCAGACGAGGTCGTGAAGGAAGTAGTGCACGATCATGTGCACCATGCTAGATTGTCTGAGCTTGATTCAATTGCTCAACAAATAAAAGCTCTTGAGTCTATGATGGGAGATGATGGAATTAATAATTCAATGAAAATAGAGGAAGAGACGGAATCATTGGATGCAGATGAAGAAACTGTGACTAGGGAATTTCTTCAGATGCTTGAGGAGGATCAAGACAGCAAAGGATACTTATTCGACCAACCTGAAATTCCACCTTTACAACTTGAAGGGCACGACGATTCTCCGGCAGATGGAGGAGAATCCGAAGTATATCTTTCTGACCTTGGTAAAGGCTTGGGTTGTGTGGTCCAAACAAGAGATGGCGGATACTTGGCTTCCATGAATCCTTTGGATGTTGTCGTGGCTAGGAAAGATACCCCAAAGCTAGGAATGCAGATGTCAAAGCCTTTTGTGTTGGCATCGCATGAATCCGTAAGTGGGTTTGACTTGTTTCAGAAATTGGCTGGCATTGGTCTTGATGAACTTGGCTCTCAAATTTTATCCTCCTTGATGCCGATAGATGAATTGATAGGAAAAACTGCAGAGCAGATTGCTTTTGAAGGCATCGCATCCGCCGTCGTACAAGGTAGGAACAAGGAAGGAGCAAGTTCCAGCGCTGCCCGCATAGTTTCTGCATTGAAAAGCATGTCAAACATTATCAATTCAGGAAGGAAAGAACGAATATCAACAGGACTTTGGAATGTTGACGAAAATCCAGTTACTTCAGAGAAGCTTCTTGCTACATCAATGCAGAAGATTGAATCCATGGCAGTTGAGGCATTGAAAATTCAAGCTGACGTGGCCGAAGAAGAAGCTCCATTCGATGTTTCTGCACTCAGCTCAAAGAAAGGGGAAAGTGGGAAAGATATTTTGGCTTCTGCTATTCCACTTGAGGATTGGATTAGAGACCAAAGCTTAAGCTACAACAAAGGTGCTGCAACTGCAAGTTCTAATGGTGAACCTGAAAGAGTCACACTGATATTGGTTGTCCAACTGCGGGATCCAATGAGACGATATGAAGCAGTTGGAGGACCTGCGATGGTGCTTATTCATGCAACACATGCTGGCACGAAGGGGGCTAAGGAGGAGGAGAAGAGGTTCAAAGTAACAAGCATGCATGTGGGTGGTTTCAAAGTTAGGAGTTCCACAAATAAGAATGCATGGGACAATGAGAAGCAAAGACTAACTGCAATGCAATGGTTAGTTGCATATGGCTTGGGAAAAGCAGGGAAGAAAGGGAAGAAGACATTGACAAAGGGACAAGACCTGCTATGGAGTATTTCGTCACGGATCGTGGCTGATATGTGGCTCAAAACCATGAGAAATCCCGATGTCAAGCTTGTAAAGTGATGAGTTATGCCAAGGAAACAGTCTTGCATTCATGTATCATAAAAAGTTTCATTCATGTATCATAGAAAGTTCAATAAAATAGGGTCTGAGACTGAGTGACCCTATTTGATTGTTTTCATTTTGATATTTCTTTCTTTTTCTTTTTGCCCCTTTTTGTGTTTTTTCGACCTGTTGGTTCATATTTGTTGATCTGGTTCGATTATATATAGATATAAAAGTGTGTACTTTTGCAATGTCTATACATCCATGGGATATAGAACAAAGAAAATAAAGATATTTTTCTAGTCCTACACATAACTATTACTTTAAATTGAAGGCTTAAGACTACAGAGAAATTCCTTGTACTCCCCAATATAAGAACCAGTTCAAATGCACATAAGAAAATATCTATGTATCCATTGACTTTGCTTCATGATATTTGATCAAGATAACAAAAATATGGAAGCAAAACTTCACAAGATGCAACAAACCAGAAACCATGATTCATCAGTTATAAAATAAGAAAAATGCTGTTAAGTGACCTTAGGGCATTGTTTAAGGATTTAAAAGAGGTAACTTTTGTATAGAAAATTGTGCATTTATTACTTTAACAAATGTTTGACTTATATTTGAAAGACAAAATTTCCTTTTATAAATTCTATAACCAATGTCCTTAAGGAACCCGTTAGCATGACCCATAAAATAAATTAGATTTGCTACATTCATCATAGATGCAACTGACATATCATCATATTGTTGATTATAGACTTCATTCTAGACTTCCTTTTTCACTCCTCTTGATACAAATCTAATCTGAATGTATCAAGCTACAAAGAAACATTTTGAAAGACTAAAATTATGCTGAATCAATACATCTTTTTCCTCATTGGCTTATGGAGTTGCATCATTATTTTAAGCCATTGGATTTTACTTGTGAAAAAAATAAGGTTTGTCTTAATTTTGGGGTGGGCCCAACTCAACCTTACGAAACCGGCTTGAAAGGTGAGGATTATCTCCACTTATAAGCATAAGTTCATGTCATCTCTCATTCAATGTGGGACTCTTAACATCCCTCATGCCCAGGACTGTACATCAAGAGCATGACCCGAATGGCTCGATAGTGGAAACCTGATAGCAGGTGGTCCAATGAATCTTGGGTAGACTCTGATACCATCTTAAAGTTTTGGGATGGCCGTTCATTTCATCTCTCATCCCATGGAGGTCTCTTAGCAGATTGAAAGAACACTAGTCGACTATTTTTCTGCATTTTTTTAGTACGTGTTATTTTATAACGTCCGTCAAGTTTTATGAAAAAATCATCATCTGTAACATTGTATGAAAATGAATAGTAGACAGAATTAAACCCAAAAAGAAAATAACTTCAATGAAAATGTTAATATGAATAAGCAATCACACTTGCAAGATAGGAATAGAAATGAAAGTATTAAACATAAAGTTGCAGTGACATCCATTATAGACGAAATGCATTCCAACAAATGTGTGGAAAAGACCGTCATAAGTATTAATCATTGATCAAATCATTCAGAGATATTTGGATTCAGACTGTTTATATTGACACGTGATTCATAATAAGATACCACAAGTAAAGATGTTGTGACATTGTTGAATAATAACATATTATGATATTGTTTGATCTATGCAGCTAACTTCATCTAATGGGGGAAAAAGTTTGGCATGTCATTGTTGTCCATTTCAGTCAGCAACAAATCCAAAATCCACAAGATTTGCAATACCCAGTACTCAATATGTAACTAACTGAACCTGATGGAGAATTGTTCTTTTCTTCGTCTTCTCATAGTACTTTTTGAATCCTATTTTCTCACAAATGGCCCCACATGAATTTCTACAGCAGGGGCATAGCATCATGAAAATATCATGAAATGAAAACTTCAATTTGAAGTATCTATATACATTTCAGTTTCTGGATTGTATGTATTATAAAACAAAAAAGTACACAAGTACAAAAGGTAAGTCACCTGAATGAACTTCAACTGTTTCAAACCATCTACGTGAATATTTCTTTCCAATAAGTCAGAAACTCAGAAAAAGACACTCAAAAGAATCAAATATCAACCTGACGACACCGACACCAAAATGCAGTGCCTCCACTTCGGCCTCGAGCTACAGCTATTTCCTCATCAACATAAAACCAGATAAAAAATGGATCCTTTGTACTTGGTTCCCTGTCTTCCTTTTGTCCAAGGCTGATTTGTAGAGGTTTTAAAGGTCCAACTTTTATTCGAAGGTTCTCAAAAATGAAAGACAGTATTCTGTTTTTCCACGACAGTCTGCCTTCAAATGTTAATTGTCCAATAGGTCCAAGAAATACACCGTTTTCGATCCTTTTTGCCTAACAATTCATCAACATAACAGTCTAACTTAGACAGAATAAATCCAAAAAAATATCCTAGCTTTTTTCTAAAGATAGCTTAGGCATAGTTTGATGATTTGGCAAATGTAACATTTACAAGGAATCAAACAAAGAACAGCAATACAACATTGCTTGCATAAGAAGAGTTAAGAAGGCAATGAAGAATCTTTTATAGAGAATGTAGTTCAAAACACAACAACACATAAAAGGCAATGAAGAATTTTTCCACTATAAATGGACTCTTATGTATCTAGAATGAAATATAGATAGTATGATAAGAAAGAGACTTACAGCAGCATCAAATCTCTGAACAGCTGTGAGAGGAAAATATCGACCACCATCTAATTTTTTCTAAAATTCAGCACAAAATTATAGTAAGTATAAACTGCTAAACATAGTTTAAACCAGAATGATATGAAATAATTGAAACATGTTAACCTTAGCAGTAAAAATAAGCATCCAGGTTCTCCCAGGGGATTCCTTTCCTCCAAGGGTGTGAAGAAAAGCAGAAGGATCAATTTTTGCTTTCTCAATGAGAGACAGTGCTGAAAGAATATCTTCTGCTGGTACCTTTCTTGTCTTAGCTGCATTTTTAAGCACTTTCACACTTTCTTCTACTTCCTAAGTAAAGATAGAAATTATAAATTAAATTAAGTGATATTTGAATAAACAGCTTAATTAAGCACTTATCATATAAGTGTTTCTATGAAGAAAAGATAAAATAAAATGGAAGTATTTTGATATAAGCAATAAGTTGAATCTTGAAAAACAGGTTATGGAAAGGAAAAGAACATAAGCATACCCTATTGGGATTGTCGTCCTGAACAACAAGTGGGTTTTTTTGAATGTCATCAAGGGTTGCTCTTATTCTTGTTCTTTGAACATGATGATGATGATGTTTTGTCGTTAATGTTCTGACAGGCATTGATGGTTTAAAAGATGAGATGTGCAACACATGAATTGGTGATGTGTGTAAATAGTAGTTCATTGCCATTTGCAAATGTAGCTACGCTATGAATATGAATGACGATACTGTTTTTTGTGTTATCAACCATTTCTGGGTTTCACTATTCCGTATTTATTATGTGGTCCTCAAATTTCTATTATCGTTATTGCAACATTATTATTGGCGCGGCAAGGAAGGAAAAATCATTACTATATTAATTTATTGACGAGGCACAACATAGCCAATCACATATTTACAACTAATATAAACTTTTAAAACAAATAATTTTATTTAGATACACACAAATAAATACACTTGAATAACTAAATGATACCCCTCCGTTTCAAATTACGTGTTCTCTTTTATAATATTTTTTGTTGCAAATATTATTTATTACATTTAAATCATCTATTACTACTCCACTTACTATAATTAATAAGGATATTTTAGTAAATAACACATATTTTACCATTAAAATAAACAACATTAATCATTTCTTTGATACCCATAAAACTTAAATGGAACACATAATATAAAAAAGAAGTAACTACTTTTATGTGCGTGTGTGTAAGTGCATTTTATTTGTGGTTATGTTCCACTTGATCATTTTTCCTACGAAACAAGTCACAAGCATTTGGACATTTGATTTGAACACGAATTGACACATAAGCAATTGAAGAAAAAAATTAAAAAATAATGACTAGTTTTTTAATAATTAAAGGAAATATATTTGTTTATGCCCAAATATTTATATCGACGGTTGAATTCTTATCATTCATCAACAACTGTTATTCAACAATTACAACTTCAGATTTCTCAAGATCACATCTCTCATGTTATATTTTATCTTCAAATTCTAACCAAAAGCTTTCGACCTATTAACCAAACCATTTCAAGGTAACAACAATGCCTTCAGGACTAATTTTCAAAAATTCATTCTTCATAGTACAAAATCACCGAAACAATGAAACTCTACCTCAGAAGGGTTTTTCAGATGAACCCAGAAATTAATCTCCAGTTTCATAGAATGGCCCCACTCAACAAACAGATGTTAGGTATTTTTTCTATACAATCAAGCGCTAACCAGATTCTTAAGAAAACAGATTATTTACCAATTATGTATGTTAATCGTGATACACGGTTATTTAGTAATTTTTTAACAAGAGCTTTTTCAAACAAGTTTCACATAATTGATTTTAATACCGGTCCACTCTAAAGTTCACTATATCATGATTCATGAGCCATGATTCAGTATTAATCAATGTACTCCATCCTATGAAGCTCCTTTCAGTATCACTAACTCAACCACATTGCTATACGTTAAATTTCTAGGCATATTAGTTCATCGTAGAAATGCACGGGACAGTAATCTAACTCTACAAAATTCCATCAAGTATACTCGGTAATTATAGTAAAAATAAATCATTTATCAACATCAAAGTTTGTTCGTTTGTTGTTATTCTAAAATATAAGTGTCATCAGATACCACAGCTAATCTCAGGTGGATCAATTCAAAACAAACTATTTCAATTATATATCACATGTAGTATGGCTGGAAGACGTCAACCATATAATACTGAAGCAACAGGTCTTGTACGGACACATACAAGTACATGGGCACCAGCTGCAGCAACTAACTCTCCATTGAGGACTACCCCAAGAAAATGCAACCTAAATTCCGAACTGAAATGGATATGTGGCAGACTCCATTCTGTCAATTATGCCCCAACGCTGCCACTCCATCTGTCTCTGCAGAAATGCCAATCCGCCAACGATTAGTCATAGTGAATTTGAAAAACCAAAGGCGAGAACCAAAAATCAAAACTGACATTCTATGCAAGTGACCCAGTGGCAGTAGCAAATTAATTTCCTATTCTATTACTGTAAAATCATTTGAATTGTTCAATAAACATAAAACACCAGAAAAATCTGTAGACACGATGATTGGAACATTTGTGCAAAATAAAATATTTGATATTTTAGACTCTCAACCATTTGCTAGTTGGTTTCCAAATCAAACAATATATCTAGATGTAAAAGAGAAACCCAATATAAAGGTCCTCTAAAAACTTCAAAATTAACAAAAGAAAAAGTATAAAAGTTAGCATAATCAAACTATGGAAGACCAAATGAACAACATTACAAAGTTGACCGTTAAAAGCAAGCACAGGTGAACAACGCATATGAAATATATTTTTTTACCTCAAGTCAAAAAAATTACAAACTCACAGGGCAGTGACTTTTCCCACAGCAATAGTTTTTCCTGTAGGACAGAGTAAGTCAAACAGCTTGAACATATATAAATAAATATTACAAACACATGTGCAAGTTGAACAGTCGTCTTAATCCTTACCTTCAGTGCGAAGAGTGAACCTCCCTAGTTGTGGAAAATCGGAGAACTTCTCAACGCATATCATGTTATTAACCTGCAAACACATCACCAAAAAAAGGGTACTTGTTAAGTACTCCCTTCGGTCACTATTATAAGCAAAAATTGACTTTTTAGGTTCATTCAATAAATGGCGTATGTGGTCTATATATAGACTACATACATCATTTATTGAATGAATCTAAAAAGTGAAGTTTTGCTTATAATAGTGACCGGAGGAAGTATTCAAAAATGAAAAGGGTATTAATTGAAAAATAAAAACTTTTGAAGGCCAACATATTAAGTGTCATACATACTACTCATTAAACAATGTTTATCTTTAGATTTCTCAACAAAAGGAAAAAAAAGAAGGGGAGACTACAGAACTAATTAGCCCAGATGAAAGGAAAAAAAAAACTAGCATCAGCGATGAATAAATCTCTCTCAAAGACTACAGAACTATTCTGCACAAACAAGATCAAGTAACAGTCTTATCCATAGTCCTGAGAAGTCCATCTACAACAAGTCAGCAATGAAATAAGAAGGGAAGCTTGGGGGGACAAAATGCACGGGTTCAAGGAAAGGGTCAAAAGTAAAACCACCGAGTTCATGGCAGACGGCCTCATTGTAGATGTAAGTGATGACTGCAACCATGGAGCAACAGTTGGTCTTGATTCTCACAATTTGTGTATGGCATGTTGATGCAACCTATGTCTCAATCATCTTCTGATAGAAAGCGCATAGAAATGGTTGGATTCACAACGAAATGGTGGAAACAACGTCCCTTCGGTGCATGTTCGACCTGATTCCAAACTAAGAATATTTTGTCATCCAATTTCTCCAAGATGGCAATTCACAAAGGAGAAGGTGATTGGCGCAGATTGCCTTTGAAAAGAGGGCAACAGTGGGAGGCTCACAATTGTCAGCGGCAAAGAAGGACCCTCAAGAAACGGAGAGATCAAAAGCCAGGGATGAACCTCAAAATATAGGCTCTGATACCATATTTATTATAGACTGTAAAGAAGGAAAAAGATTTGAGAGGAAGAGAAGAAAACAATAGGAATTGTTTAGAGTACCAATTAGATAGATAGTGATATAGACTAAATAGTGATTATAACTTGTGATAAGCGGAAGCAACACTTGCCCCCAAAAGCTAGCATATAGAATTGAGTTACACACAAACTCAAATCCTAAGATGGTAGCATAGCCTATCATGGATCCATTGGGCCACCGCCAAATGTCTAATTTTGTATACTTCATGCTTCAGATATCCAGTCCTGAGCACGAGAGTCCCACATTAGATAGTGATATCAACTAAATAGAGGTTATAAGGGGAGCAACCTTCACCCCATGAGCTAGCTTTTCAGGTTGAGTCCAAAACCATATACTATGAGGAATCACTTCACTGAATTAATAGTAGAGGTACAAAATGGTTTATACCAGTCACAATATTCTAGAGTGACAGAAGAATACCGACTAACAACTGATGCCGCTAACAGAATATAACAGTTACGCAAATGTGACTGTGACATAATTATCAGTGACTGAATATAGGACTTCGGAATGCAGTAGCAATGTTCTGGGCATAGCCTAGTATAGCACGTGTATACTCCTTTACGAGACTAACTGCAATATTTAAACAAGTGCCCTCTGGATCACACGATGACAATTCCAACCATTCCATCTTTTAATATTGTCCACCAATTTTTAGTCAAACAAAAGATTGTCCACCAATAAAAAAAGATAAAATTTAGCAACATTTGTGATGTAAAAAATGCACCTGAACACGGCATAATACAACAGCACCATTCTTTACAAAGAGAACTTTCTTTTTCATGGGCTTCTTTGTCTTTGGATCAATTTGTTGCAATAGCTCGACAATCTCACATTCCTCAACTACAGAGTGGATGTGCAGAACAGCTTTGTATCCAGCAGTAAAAATAGCCTGCAGAATTTATGTACAGATGTCAATTTCATTGACAATACATAGAAACTACTGCTAACTTCCAAATGCCACAGAGAGGATACACACATTGTCTAGTAATTCAAGGATCGCTAACTGAGCAACAAACTCAGTAACTGCTGATATCGGATTTGCTGCAAAAGGGGGAAAACAAAAACCGCGTAAGAAACCATTATGCAGCACATGGATCAAAACATAAATGATATAAATCTCTAAATTCAATTGAGTAGAACTTGAAGCATTTATGGCAGGAAAAGGTCCTTCTGTCACCATCTGGAATCATTATAACCAAATCATTTTTTTAAACCCACAATAAACTATGGATAAATGTCAAATCCAAACGAAAACAACACAATTTGAAATTGTTTGGAATGGAAAATGTAAGGTCACAGTATATAAAATGTACTAGCTTTTGGCATGCAAGGAGGTAAAAAGTTTCATATCAGACCAAGAAATTAAATACTTCTAAAATAAACTAGCTTTTGCACATAGCATCAAAATTGTTTGTTAATTATGCTTTCTAGAACAAGTTTTCAATAAAATGTACTATTGGTGTGATGCATCTGTCAAGTCCAGCAAAATTAAATAAACAGAAGAAAAAATTCCTTACCAACGCTAGACAAGACGAACCCAGCCAATATGTCTTCTTCTTCAACACCAGATAATCGAACGCGTAAATTTTCACCAGGTCCAGCGTGTTTAACCCGATTTTCATCAATATATATAGCAACAACTTTTACTTGATCCTGCAAAATGAAGTGCAGTTATCAACTACTTGAACAAATAGGAAAAATCAGAAGAAGGAACGGAAGGACAAAGCTCTAAAAAGACTACCTTATTTGGCATGATGAAAAGGGAATCTCCCTCCCGAATAGTACCAGATTCAACTTTGCCCATAACAACAGTTCCCATGTCTTTGAATTTGTCAATTATAGGCATCCTGCAAAGATCAGAAGTTCAATCTTTGCAAGAAAAAGAAAGTTGAACTTTCAAAAT
>Ga0209282_1002086_pt1 | contig 11382 bp, 7 predicted proteins | sample Mtrugardesep15_FD_187529 | JGI IMG/M metagenome (GOLD analysis project Ga0209282, IMG submission 187529) | Root nodule microbial communities of legume samples collected from California, USA - M. trunc garden sep15 (SPAdes) (version 2) | ecosystem: Host-associated > Plants > Roots > Nodule...
GATGCCAACAGAACATCATTGTCAACGGCTATATGGATACAAGTATCCGGTCAACGGCAATATGGATGTAAACTTCCGACTCAACATGTGTTGCGTGAACATATGACTCAATCGACTATGCATAAATTCACCACATTTTCAACGGCTATAAGAGTCCATGCTTTCACCAAAAATTCAACACCAATACCATATAAGAAACTTCACCAACAACATATATGCACATAACATATATAAACACCAACATCATCACCATAGTAACTCAACAACTTCATGTCATTCTCACAATTCAAGTAAAGGATAAAATACACCACATCATGATAAACATCATATTCAACACCCATCAATCATTCATATATTCTCATTTATTCATAGCAAACCATGCATGAAAGGATTTCAAGTAAAAGGGTTCAATGAATATTTTCGACCAAGTTCATATAATATATTTCACAACTTTGAGCAATTGGGTCAATGAACCAAAACAAAGCAAAACAACTCAATTGCCTCAACTATGCATGCACACTAATCACTTATGAGTGTAGGTGTACATACATGTGCGTTTCACCGGCCAACTACCAAGAAATCTCATAATTCATAAAGTTCGTCTCATAATGCCACTTTTCAAAATGAAACTATTTTCAAAGCAAAACAATTTAACTCTCAATGGATAAATCAATACCATTTTTAGTAACCACATAAACATCATACATACTTAACCCTACATCATTCACTTGAGAAAAACAAGTTTCGGAAAAATTGGCATTCTTGAACATTTTCCAAACATTAAAACCGATTCACAAAAACCAAGTCTAATTTGATTCAAATGATGTTCCAATAGGATTAGATGTATAAGCAGTGATTAACTAAGTCAAAAGAAACATTCTAGGAAGTTCGGATTGGTCCCCAAATACACGAAGCGAAAAGTCAAAAGTTGCTGAACAGGGTGCTGCTCGCTTAAGCAAAGGGTTGCTCGCTTAAGCGACCAGCTTCTAGTAGCATTCTGGGATCGCTCGCTTGAAGCTCGCTTGGGGCTCGCTTAAGCGAACTGTGTCCAAAATCAACTGGGCTTGTTCGCTTGGAGCTCGCTCAAGCGAACTATGTCCAGAATCAACTGGGCACGCTCGCTTAGCGCTCGCTCAAGTGAACACTCATCAGTTCAATAAAAAAAATTTCGGGTTTCAAACCCTTTTTCCCCAAAATTCCCAATTTTGATCTTTCCCAACCCAAAACTCGTTCCAAATAATGTTTACAGGTCATATACATGAAAATAAACTCAATGATGCATAAAACTTGAGATTAAAACATCATTTCATCAAAATTCAACAATTCACCAAACTTTCACAAATTTTCAACAACAACAATTCTCATCACCAAATCACAAATAGAGATACTCATGATTTCAATTCATCAACAACAAATAATCATGAATTCAGTCATAATCCAACAACCACAACTTCATTATTCACCAATTTTACACAAAAACATAACATACCCACATATATAACTTTTGGTATACAAATTCATCATCAACAACACAATTATCATTCAATTCATATACACAATCATATCATCAACATCTAGGCATGAATTTCTACACTTAAACTCAAATAATCACTTAACCACATAATCACTTATTCAATTAAGCACTTATGAAAAATGGGTAGAAAAAATATTATGTTTGAACACTAGCCCCCTTACCTCTAATTCCAAAAATCCAAGCTTATGCCTCAATTAAGCTCCTATCCCCTTGAGATTCTACCTTCCTCTTCTCTTGCTCCCAAAGTCCTCTTTCTCTCTCTACCTCTCTCAAAATTGCGTGAAATGAACAAATGAAACTAGGTGACCTAATTTCCTCAATGACTAAGGTTTAAATAGGCTCACCTCTATTGGGCTTAACCCGTTATGTCTTATTGGGCTCAATTCACTTATTCACTATCCCACAATTAATTACTCGTCTACGGTTAAACTTAACGGTCAAACTAATTTCTATACTAATTACTTAGTAAAAAATAATAATATGCCACACTAACATTTAAATAACCCTCACTATGAAATTACTAAATCACTCTTGTTTACCAAATTACTAAAATACCCTTCTAACATGAAAACCCAATAAAATAAACCCAAGGATAAATAATCACACACAAACATATATAAATACACATAAAAATAATTATCCGATACGTCCCGGATACGCGAAGGATACATCTGTGTGGTCTGATACGCACATATACATGTTTTTTTGGATCGATATAGTATAACATTAACAATGTTCCTTTTGGATATAATATATATAGTACTGATTGTGCTCTTTTTGGAATATATTGTGTATGTAATTGACTAATCATCATTCTTGTAATCGTTAATATTATTTATATTTATGTTGATGTGCTACGAGCCTATGGCTGATTTCTTGTGTTTGTTAATATATTTGCATATTAAAAAAAATAGTTATAATTTATTATACATTTAATCATATAATTTTTTTTATTAACGTATCACAGCCGTATCATATCTTGATTTTTGAAATTTTCACGTATCGACATATCAGTGTAATATCTTATCCGTATCGTATCTCGTATCCGGGCTTCACAGCGTATCATTATCCTTTCATTATTAATCTCTATCTACACTAATTTGGTATAGAAAAAGGTAATGCATCTTTTGAACTATCCACATTTTTATTTTGCGCCTTTTTAGACTGGACTGCAATGTATTGGAACCTATCTTTTGAGGGAAAGTTTTACGTAAGCACAAATACAAATGAAAAATTATTTGGCACACATACATAAACTGATAAAATTAAAAGAGAAAATAATTGAATGATTTGATTTGATTTTTTCTCATTTATTTTTTTCCATTCATGTGAGTGTGTCCAAACATTTTTCTTTGGCTAAATTATCTTTTTGGTCCCTTAACTATTTAATTAGTATCAGTTTGGTCCCCTAACTAAAATTTGATTTATTTTGGTCCTTTAACTTCTCTCCATTATATATTTTGGTCATTTCCGTTAGTTTTAATTCAAAAACGTTAGGATTTCTTCATTTTCTTCTGGATTTTTTCTGGGATTCTTCTTGTTGAATGTTGATGGAGAAGAAGATGAAGAAAACCTAACATTTTTGAATTAAAACTATTGAAAAGGACCAAAATGTGTAACAGAGAGAAGTTAAGAAACCAAAATAAATCAAATTTTAGTTAGGGGACCAAACCGATACTACCTAAATAGTTAAGGGACCAAAAATGCAATTTAGCCTTTTTCTTTTGTATTTGTGTCTATGTAAGACTTTCTCATCTTTCGATGTATTTTATTTTTCTTTCTTTTCTATTATGTTTAGTTGTTTGTGTTTTAATTTTATTTTGTGATATATTTGTAGTTATGGTTGTACCTCTCGTGATTCGAAACCAGATATTGTTGAACTTGAGGTGCATGTAATTGACTCTGAGATTTTTTTTTCATAGATAAGAAATATAGTTTCCATGATGATTTAATTAATTAGGTTCGTTGTGAGGTAGCAAAAATAAAATTTAATGTGGTTATAGAGAAATCCGATCATGGTTTTGATAGAAGAAAACAATATTTTATATTGGATTTTGAAAGGGGTGGCGTCTACAAAGGAACCAATAAGAAATTGAAACGGAAAGACACGAGATCGAGTAAATATGGATGTCCATTTAGGCCGAATGATTTTTTTTTTTTTGGCATACAAAGAATCAAATCTTATTGTTGTGTTTGGACTACACAATCATCGGATGAAGTCAAAGTTAGAATGCCATATTCTTGCTAATCCTTTTAGGCCGCATGATTATTTTTTGGGTTAACTTTGATTTGTGGGTTTGGTTCATGCCCTTGTTTTTTCTTCTCTTTTTATTATCAATAATACTCTTGGAGGTTCCGTAAAGGATTGATGATTAGATTGAGTGTTAACATAGTTGAGATGTCATTGAAGATGCAATATCATTTACAATTTTGTTTTAAAAAAAACATGTCACATCCATAGTCACAAAATTGACAATTCGCGTTGGTACGCAATACGAATTTGCGGTACGTGAAATAAGAAGAATTCGATAAGTATGGGGTATAAAACTTTGGTATGTACCGGTTCGTATTACTAGTACTACCTAATTAAGTATATCAATCTCTCTTAATATTGCAAAAAAGTAGAAGAGTTATAGTAGCTCGCTTCAACAATGAGTGTCCACTTTCCAAAATATTTTTTATATCCACTTTTTTCTTTTTTATCAATGTTATTTGACAAAAGACGTTATCTTTCTCCAAGTTTCTGTAACGCCCTGGATTTTGATCCAAGACATTACTTAAAATTACTCATTTTCTTTAGAAAATATAAGGCTTTAAAATTGATTCTTTTATAATAGAGACACTAATAGGGTTCAAAAATATTTTAGAAATTACAACTTAACAAAACCCAATGTTTGTCCCCCGCGTACACTTCTATCACACAATAACTTCATATTTTATCTTTGATACCTACAACATTTTATTAATGTAAGAATCAATTTCCTTATCTAAATTGGTTTATACTCAAAGCACAAGAACCAATGTCATAAAATAGATAGTATCAAAACTTCCCAAACAAAAAGAAATAAGAAAATTATAGTCAAGTCATTTGCTTTAAGATAAAGTTCACACACATTTTTTACAATAAAGTAGTTAAATCAATTGTCAAATCACAAATATATAACGGACTCAAATGATATTATGCTTAAATGCATGCTCCTGACACTACATGATCCGGATATGACCCGCCACTAAGGCACACAAGGTATTTTAACCGTCACACAGGCACACATAATTTATTTAATCCGCCACTAAGGCACACATAATTTATTTAACCGCCACACAGACAACCATAATTTATTTAATCCGCCACTAAGACACACATAATTATTTTACCGCCACTAAGGCAAACATAATTTATTTAGTCCGCCACTAAGGCACACATATTTATTTTTACTGCCACTAAGGCACACATAATGCATATGACATGCATGACAATGAATGCAACCCCGCCACTTAGGCAAACACAATCAATTGTTAATAATCATCATGCTCAGAAACCCAACAGTCAATCATTTCACAAATCTAACATTTCTTTCTCAGCATCACACAGATATTCCCACATCACAACGATATATAAAACATAATCACATAAAATATATCATTCTACCTCACATTTTCATACAAAAAAATAAATATAAAACAATTAAAAATAATCACTCTTAGAAATGATTAAATTTTACTCTAAAAATACCTTTTTAATTAATTTTCTTTTTAAAAGACAAGCATCACTACCACTACTTAATTACACTGCCCTAGCACTTAATATGGACGTATGGGAAAAGCCCTTACCTCGAAAGCTTTTCTTCCGAAGCCACGACTCTTCCTAAGGCACAACACTATTCCTCAAACTTGCAGCTACGATGAAGAGATTATTTGCCTTGCTCTAGACATTATCTCGACGATCAGACCATTGAAAACAAAGAACCACATGTTGTCCAAAAATTAGCCCGATCGAACTATGACAGAATACCCATATGCAATTCTATGGTGGCAGGTTAGGGAAAACAGGTTAACTTCTCTTTTTCTCTCAATTGTGTTCTCCAGAAGTTTGTGAACTTAGAATGAGAGGAATATAGAGACATAGGGGGATAAATTATATTTAAGAAAGAGACACTTGGTGTTTGTGTTCTCTCTTAGTTGCAAGACAAGCTGATGGATTTAGAATTTAGGAACTTGGAAGATTGTGAGTGAAGGGAGAACAAGGCCAAGAAGGGTAAGGTCGACGTGAAGAGGGAGAGAGATGAATGCCGTGTACAATATGATGCAAAGGAGGTCAAGGCTAGTTAGGTTATAAAAATGTTCCTCCCTATATTATTCTGTTCCCTTTTTTATATAAAAGTGGATTGGATACTAATGTCGATATTATCTCTCTCAACTAAACCACTAAGCCAACAAATTAGGAGGTAACTTGCAACTTATTTGGCCGAACAATTATGCACAATAAAACGTGTAGTTTTTAATTGAAATGACCAAGTCAAAAACGCAACTAATTAATATGTACAATAATTAATATAATACAAAATAAAATGTAACATAAAATACAAATAAAAACACAACATTAATTTATTATAATAAAAATAAATCATCTAAGGAATGATTATTTATTTTTGTCACATCAAATTGATAATAAAAATGAAATAGATGGAACAAAATTCTAGTTAATTAATCAAAGTTGGGAACATAAAGATTTTTCTTAATTTTTTCCACATAAAATCAATTGTTAAGCAACTGAATGACAAATCAAGAAAATTATTTTAGAAGTACATATACAGAATATTGGGATGTTACAGTTTCAAAGACGTTTTCTTGCAATATTTATTTGTTACACCACATGTTTTTCTTTCTGTTTTATCTCCTATTCAACCTCTTCTTCTTCTTTCTTCAATCTTCACTCACTTGTTATCATAGAGTACAAAGGAAGAAAATAAGCATGTTATACAAATAGATAACTTGCAGTCCAAGCAACAATATTTTAAGCTTTAATAAGCTAGTTGCTAGCATATGTTTAGTTACTATGCTCCCTATTCTCTGTGTATATATATATATATATATATGCATTGTAACCTCAATATTCATTAATGAGAATTATCATTCTATTTTTCTAATATGGTATCACGAGCTTTTTCTTCCTCTTTGGGAAAGTTTGTTACGATCTTGTAACCGTTTTCTGTTACAATTTTTCTTCATGAATTCTTCATTCATGATCCTTTTCTTCTTGATTCATCTTCATTGAATTGCAAATTCTGCATTCAATCGTTGTTTCTTCCTTGATTTTTCTCTGTTTTCGCTTGATTTCGTTGTTTTCTCCATTGAATCTTGTTCAGTTTTTCATCCATGGCACAAGGTGCAGTTCAACAAGATACTGAATCTGAATACTTTGTTCATCCTAGCGAAGGACCTAATTCTCTCACTGTTTCTCCGAAACTCAACGGTTCGAATTTTCTAGCATGGAAACGTTCAATGCAACGTGCTTTGGGAACGAAGAATAAGCTTGGATTTGTCAATGGCAATATACCAGTACCTGATAGTGATGATTTGCTTCGTCCTGCATGGGAACGATGTAATCATCTTGTTCAATCTTGGATTATTAACTCTGTCTCTGATTCTATTGCACAAACGGTTGTTTTCTATGATTCCGCTTTGGAAATTTGGCAGGATCTTCATGAACGATTCATCAAAGTTGATAGGATTCGCATCACAACTTTACGCTCTTCAATCAATTCCTTGAAGCAAGGGAACAAATCGGTAATTGATTATTTCACTGAATTGAAGGCGCTTTGGGAAGAGTTTTCTTCACACCGTCCTATTCCTAATTGTGTTTGTGTTCATCCTTGTCGTTGTGATGCCTCCAAAGTTGCTAAGGATCACATAAATGAGGATCAGATTATGCAGTTCCTCACTGGATTGAATGATACCTTCTCAGTAGTTAAAACTCAGATTTTACTACTTGATCCTCTTCCTTCTTTGAATAAAGTTTACTCTCTTGTGGTTCAAGAAGAAAGCAATGCAGCTTCTCTTCTTCCTGTGAGTGTTGGTGATGACAATTCTGTGCAATTAAATGCATCTGATGCTAGAAGATTTCCACCTCATGGTAAAGGTGCTTTTCAGAACAATTCCACTAAACCTACCAGATTTTGCTCCTTTTGTCATAGAACTAATCACACGGTTGATTTTTGCTATGAGAAACATGGTTATCCAACAAAAGAGAAGCCTCGTTCAAATGCTATGGTGCAGGCTCCCTCTGATGAACTTCCCTCCAGTGCAAGCTTGAATGCATCTACAAGTTCCACTACTGGCCTTTCTCAGGAACAATACACTCAACTTGTATCATTGTTACGACAAGCAAGCTTGGTTGCCCCTGCATCTCCTTCTCCTGGCCCTTCTTCCAATAACATTACTGCTTCTCCTCTTGTGTCATCCACCATTTCTGCTAATGAAGCCTCTTCTTCAAGTAAATCCTTTGTTTCACTTCCTACTTCATGGATCATTGATTAAGGAGCAAATGAACATATCAGTTGCACTATGTCTTATTTTAGTGCCTTTTATAGAATCAAACCTGTCAAAGTTACCCTCCCCAATGGTCAATCTCTCATTGTTACATTTGCTGGCACTGTTTCATTCACTTCTCAATTTCATCTTCATCATGTTTTGTATTCTCCTCATTTTCATTTGAATCTTATATCTGTTGCCAAAATTTGTGATTCCTTATCTTGCAGTTTACATTTTTCACTGAATGAATGTGTCATACAGGACAACTTCTCTATGAAGATGATTGGTTTGACTAAGCAAGTGAATGGCTTATATCACTACTTTCCTCCTGCTCCTACTTCACATTTAGCTTCTAGTTTTTCTCCCAATAAAGTTTGTAATTCAGTTGTTCATTCCCCTTGTAATTCTGACACTAGTGTACCTTCTGATGCTTTATGGCATTTCAGACGTGGCCATTTATCTCATTCTAGAATACTTACAATGTCTTCTTTGTATCCCTCTATCAGTATCAATAAAAATTCTGTATGTGATTTGCGTCATTTTGCTAAACACAAACATTTACCCTTTTCCATAAGTCAAACGAATGCATCCAGTAATTTTGAATTGATTCATTTTGACATTTGGGGTCCTATATCTACTGCTTCTATTCATGGCTATAGATATTTTTTGACTATACTTGATGATCATAGTAGATTTCTTTGGGTTATTCTGCTTAAAACAAAAGCTGAAGTTTCTACTCATGATAAAAATTTCATCACTTTAATTCAAACCCAATTTCATATCACTCCTAAACACATTAGAACAGATAATGGACCTGAATTCTTGCTTCCTGACTTTTATGCATCTCTTGGTATTGTTCACCAGAGATCTTGTGTTGCTACTCCCCAGCAAAATGGGAGAGTAGAGAGGAAACATCAGCATATACTCAATGTTGGTAGAGCTTTGTTATTTCAGTCCAAGTTGCCACCTTGTTTTTGGTCCTATGCCATATTACATGTTGTGTTCCTCATCAATAGAGTTCCAACTCCCTTACTACACAATCAATCTCCATACTTTATCCTTCATAATCATTTACCTGATATTGATCTTTTTAAAGTTTTTGGATGTCTTTGTTATGCTTCAACTCTACATAATCATAGAACCAAGCTTTAATCTAGAGCCAAAAAGACCATTTTCTTAGGGTACAAGTCTGGTTTCAAAGGTTTTGTTCTTTTTGATCTTCATTCCAGAGAAATTTTCATTTCCAGGCATGTTACTTTTCATGAAACCATCATTCCTTACCCTAAAAATCCATCTTCTACTACACATGATTGACAATATTTTATCACTACACCTTTTCACACTTCACCTTCCACAATTGATCAACCATCTCTTCCTTCACTCCCTGTCATTGATGACATTTTACCTCCTTTTTCTTCACTACCAGACACCATCAACATTCTTGTTTCTCCCAGACGTTCTACTAGAACTAGAACCACTCCTTCTCATTTACAAGTTTATGTTTGCAATAGTTTTAACATTTACACTAACCCTCTTTCCAATTATCTTTCTTATAATAACTTGTCTGCTAATCATGCTTCCTTTGTTCTCTCTTTACAATCACATCATGAACCAACCACTTATGCTGAGGCAAGCAAGCATGAATGCTGGAAACAAGCAATGCAAGTTGAGTTGTTGGCTCTTGAAAAGACTGGTACCTGGGACATTGTGGATCTTCCTTCCCATGCCAAACCTATTGGTTGCAGATGGGTGTTTAACGTCAAATATCATGCTGATGGGACAATTAAAAGGTATAAAGCCAGATTAGTTGCTAAAGGCTACACACAAATTGAAGGTCTTGATTACTTTGATACCTATTCACCTGTTGCAAAGATGACTACAATAGGCTAGTTATAGCTTTGGCATCCATTAACAACTAGTTTCTTCACCAACTAGATGTCAATAATGCATTCTTGCATGGAGATTTACAAGAAGATGTTTACATGCTTTTACCTCTAGGCATCACATCCAATAAATCTAATCAAGTGTGCAAGCTCAAGAAATCTCTCTATGGGTTAAAACAGGCTAGTAGGAAGTGGTATGAGAAGTTAACATTTGTTTTACTTCATCATCATTATGTTCAAGCTTCATCAGATCATTCCTTGTTCATCAAGAAAACTGATCAATCCATCACTGTCCTTCTTGTGTATGTTGATGATATTATACTTGCTGGAGATTCTCTTTCTGAATCTCATCACATCAAGACTGTTTTGGATGATTTGTTCAAGATCAAGGATCTTGGCCAACTCAAATACTTTCTTGGTATTGAAGTTTCTCATTCTAAATCAGGGATTTCTCTTTGTCAGAGAAAGTATTGTCTTGACTTACTTTCTGATTCAGGTTTTATTGGTTCTAAACCAGTCTCCACTCCTTCTGACCCTGCTGTGAAGCTTCATAATGATTCTAGCACACCTTTTTCAGATGTCCCTGCTTACAGAAGGTTAATTGGACGATTGATTTACCTTAACAATACCAGACCTGATATAACTTTTATCACACAACAGTTGAGCTAGTTTTTGTCCAATCCAACTGTCACCCATCACAATGCTGCTTTGAGAACTCTCAGATACCTTAAAGGTTGTCTTGGTTAAGGTTTATTCTTTCCTAGACATTCTTCTATTCATGTTCAGGGCTTCACAAATGCTGACTGGGCAGGTTGTCTGGATACTAGAAGATCCATTTCTGGCCATTGTTTCTTTTTAGGTGATTCTCTCATCTCATGGAGAACCAAGAAACAAACTACTATTTCCAGATCATCCTCTGAAGCTGAGTATAGAGCACTTGCTTCTGCAACCTGTGAACTTCAGTGGATTTTGTACTTACTTCATGATCTTCATATCAGTTGTTCTAAACTTCCTGTCCTTTACTGTGACAATCAAAGTGCTCTTCACATTGCTGTTAACCCTGTGTTTCATGAAAGAACCAAACACCTTGAGATAAATTGCCATATAGTTAGAGAGAAAGCTTCACAATGGCATACTAAAGTTGCTCCCAGTTTCTTCTCAAGACCAATTAGCAGATTTTTTCACTAAGTCTTTGCTTCCTAAGCATTTTTCTTCTTTTCTGTCCAAGATGGAGATGAAAGACATCTATCACCTTCCATCTTATGGGGGGCTATCACAGAGTACAAAGGAAGAAGGTAAGCATGCTATACAAATAGATAACTTGCAGTCCAAGCAACAATAGTTTAAGCTTTAATAAGCTAGTTGCTAGCATATGTTTAGTTACTATGCTCCCTATTCTCTCTCTCTCTCTCTATATATATATATATATGCATT
>Ga0209282_1002087_pt1 | contig 11382 bp, 4 predicted proteins | sample Mtrugardesep15_FD_187529 | JGI IMG/M metagenome (GOLD analysis project Ga0209282, IMG submission 187529) | Root nodule microbial communities of legume samples collected from California, USA - M. trunc garden sep15 (SPAdes) (version 2) | ecosystem: Host-associated > Plants > Roots > Nodule...
TGGTAAGATCCTACGTGCTAGCATTCCATCCTGGCTACATTGTTTGTGATTATAACAAAAAACCATAGAGACATATCTTTCTCTTATCCCCATTAAAAAATATATTAATTTCCTTTTAAACATGCAATGAATATACTTTTCCTTAATCAATGTCAAAATGCCGCGAAATACCTTTATTTAAAATATGTCTCGAGTCTTGACTTTACCCATTAAGCTCACTATTTACCGTGCCACAATCCTCTTTGCTAAATTTTTCGGGGAGGAGGCATAATCTTGCTTATACACCTTCACTTGTGAGCTTTCTATTTGGCTCGTACAAGGAACTGCAGACCAGCCACTCTCAGACCACAGAATATGATGTGTGTCGAAAGCAGGAGCCTGATGCCGATTTCCTTGTCAGATGGCCAAATTCTTATATCTCTGTCCAACTTCTCTGTTTCTGTCTGCACCTTCTTTGGAGATTCAACCATTCCGATTCCATCATCATGGTATTCACCAACACAATGCCTTTCTTCCATTCGAGTAGTTTCCTCATTGCCATCATTACTCAAACCTAATTCTTCATTAGTTCACATTGAAACTTGGTTCACAACTCTTCTCTCCAAGGTTATAATTAACCTCTATATAACATAGGAGCTCACAACTTAATCCACATCTTCATCATCATCATCATCGTCATCTTGCTCTATAACTAGTTCGGGAAGCACATGATTGTGAACATAAGATTTTGGATCAAGCTCTTGACTAACTCCAGAAACAGAAGAACATGGGGGACTGAATTCCCATATGAATTGGATTCAACACTAATTGTTTCTGGGGGGATGTGACTCTTCTTGAGTACTCATAATCCTGACATTGGAAATCAAATGATTGACTTGGTGCCATTAATTTATTTTTTTTGACTTGGTCTCTTTTGTTTAATTGGGTGTTCCTCATGCAACACAATGGATGAATTCCATTTACATGGGACTTCGATTGGCCTGAGCTTTGAGGTAAAGTCTTAACAGTGCCACATCATCACTGACCCGCTGGCCGGAGACGGCTCAGCTCCTTGTAGCTCAGCCCCGATGATGAATTCAACTTCGATTTTGCTTTGAATGGGAACCTGATCTCTCCCTCAATCTCCGGTCATCGTCCGAACCAAAAATATCGCTGTTAAACATGTCATTTTTTGCCGGAATCCTAAACACCCGCAAACTCCGGTTGCTGCCGGAGAAGAAAAGTCGGCTGCTTGAAAATTTCCTCACAGAAAGAATCAGACCTGGAGAATTTGTGCGTGAGGAGACTCCTAGGTGGATCTCCGAAGACGTCGGTAAAGTAATAGACGTCCATCTTTTTGCCTCGGAGACATCGTTGTTGAAGATGGATTCCTGTGTCGGTGAAGATGACTGGTCCTCTATGGATCACCGGCGATGAAGCGCAAACATTAATCCCATCCACATTCTCCATGAGTCATCCATTCCCCGCTGAGTTTCTCTGGGTGATCACTTCTTCCCAATTCCTACTGACCTAAAAATTCACCCCTCATCATGCCATGCAACAAACAACATAAATATTAACACAATATTAGGTAGTGAACAATCATAATAATTACTAGTACCTTGAACAGGTTCTTCTAAAAGAAAGGACATCAACACAATAACATACCAAACAAAATTTAAAAATGAATTATTTCATTGCAAGATAAGAGATAGTTAAAGATGTAAAGAATCACGAGTTTTTTGCTGGAAAAACAAAAGCCTCATTCAGATGCGTTGAAAGAGTCCAAAGTCCAAACCATATTGTCTCAAGTTGCACTCTAAACTCTAAAGCATCCTATCTGTATTAGAATTATACCATTTTTTAAATATAAAAGTGGCTTGGATACTTTATGGATGTGTGGGTTAAGTATCGGAGAATTGGTATCGTATTGGATGTGTCCTTTATGGATACACGAAGGGATTGCATATATGAATTTAGACGTTTTTTTTTTAATATAAAGTGGCTTGGATACTTTATGGATATGTATAGGTGTAGTATTGAAGAATATTGGCACCGTATTGGATATGTGTCCTTTATGGATATATGAAGGGATTGCATATATGAATGCTTCATGGCCAATATGTTTAGTTTTCTTGTATTTGGGTTTGTGATTGCTTGATTAGTTGGGTTTTAATGCTCTGATATTAGAGGCATAAATATATCGATTTATTGATTCATTTATGATGATGTTCTTGGCAGGAATCAAAATGGAAACAATCAACAGGGAGACTTGTATTATTTTTGGATACAGGGTCAGTTTCAACTTGTTTTCGCTCTTCCTTAGCAGGAATCAAAATACTGTATTACTATTAAGGATATAGTAAATTAAGTTTTGTTTTGTTTTACATAGCAGCAGTGCTCTCCCTTCAAATGTTATAGTGTAATTTCTTGAGTTTTGAGAATGACTGTTGGTAACAACCCATCCTTCAGGAAATATGTTATTAATAATTAATAAGTACTGCCATTATAATTCGGTGGATTAAATAATCCTATTTGATCTCATTATTAGTTACTACACTGGATCTAAACTCCCCTCTATGCACAGATTTCTGTCCGTCTGCTCTCAACTTCTCCATCGTCCCACAATGAAGTACTCTCTCTCCATCCTTTAACTCTATCTAATCCAACCTTAAAGAAATCATCATATGATTTGTTAATCAATGTTAATTTCAATTTCAATTGGATTTCAACCGGGAATCATTTTTTGTATGGCTATTGTCTGGACAATGTTTTTCTTGAAAATTTAAATATGGATTATGCAAACATCTTTCTCCTTAAGAGTATTTTTCAGAGAAGAAAAATATTGTAAAAGAGGAGGAGAAAGAAGATAGAGAACCAAACATTATTAAATCTTAAAACGGTTATTTTCAATCAATTATAATTAATAGGTTTTTTAACAAAGAATTAAGATGCAACTTTGCAAGGTTTTGTCAAGTACTTATGTGCTTTTTGATTGAATTAAAAACGATTCACTTCCAATTTTCCACAGGTAAGTTGATTTTGAAATTTGCAGTGATTTAAGAAATAGTTGATTGGGAGAGGAAAGAAGATTTTGTTGAAGTGGTTTTATTTGCAGAAAAAGAATGAAAGAAACGAGGGAGAAGAAAAATTAGAGTTGTAATATAGCGAATGTGGTATACAATATGATATGTGGACTTAGATTAATCTAATAGATTAAAATTGTTGTTTATATGGACTACCGGTGGGGGATTTGTTAGAATCCTCACCTTAGAATTTAACTTATAATCCACTATTACTTATAAGAAAAATTTGACTTATGAAATATCGGCCAGGTATGACACAAATGCATGAAGTTTTAATATGTTTTATTTTTTAACTAATTTTAAAAAAACAGTTCCTATTTCGGACCTGGATCCTCTCATGTCTTGCTCTCTCCAGCCATACCTCCTGCTCTATTCTCAGTTCTTGGATCAATCCAATAGATGATTAATAAAAGGTCAAAAATAATGGGAAAGCAAATTAAAAGAGAGAGTCACTTGCAGTTTTGTTTTCTTCTTCACCGCCTTGCTGCTACTTGAAACCTATCTGCTATCAACTCTTCTTTTTCATCTCTTGTTCTCATCTTTATTCTTTCTCTGCTACAACATTTATGTCCTAATAAATAAAGGGTTATGTTAACCCGTGACCTCGGGCACTAGTTAAGCAAACCATAAAGAGAAAATTTTAAATTGGAAAAGGCATTTTATTAACTTTCAAATGATTGATAACACAATTTCCAATACAATATATACTATATTTGCTTCTTAACCAGTGCCCCGAAGACACCCGTTAACATTATCCATAAATAAAAGGATTATAGCATTTTAAGGTTAGTTACGGTCTCAAATATTCACATCCCAATTAGGAACACTCCAATTCATATCGCAACTCTTTTACACCCTCCACATTTAAAGTGGTAATGTTTTGCAAATCCGAAATATACAAAATATATACTCCCTCCGTCCCTTAATATAACCCCCTTTTGTTTATTTTTTTGTCCCTAAATATAACCCCTTTTCAAATTACAACACACATTAATTATTTTTTTTCATATATACCCTTATTTAATACTACTACTAATTCTAAAATTACAATAAATTGACTTTTCACATTATCTCTTTAATAAGGGTAATTTTGTAAAATTGTACTATAAAATAGACACATTAACTACACCAACAACATTTCTTAAGAAATGTGAAAAAAGCAATAGGTGGCTATATTAAGGGACGGATGGAGTAATCAAATTAAAAGTGAGAACATGTACAACTACCCACATTCAATCCTATCTTCCTAAAATGGTTTCAGCCCAGTTACCAATCTTAACTCAAACCATCAAATATGAAAATCGAAGTTATGAACCCTAAAATTAACTAATTTCTTCTTCTTCTTCAACAAACCGCATTTTCCCTTTTCAGTCAAAATCAGAAGGTAAAGTAGAAAACAAATATCATCAAATTGAAAGCATTTGCAACCACCCCCAATAATCCGTGGATGGTTTAATTTTATGATCACGTTGTTTCCCTCACTTCACGCCGCAATTGTGCTAAGAATCGGTGGCAGAAAGGAAGAACGATCAGTTCCATTTTTCTTTCTCGTTCCTTCTCGTTGGCCACTGGTGAGTTCACATTTTCCTTATCTTCATATATGGTTTTGAATTTGGTTTTATAGTGTGAGGGAGAGATCGAGCACCAAATTGGGTTTCCCTTTACCCAATTCTAGTTTTAATTTCTGAGCATTCTGTGTTTTCTTCCGTCGAAAGAAGCCGCCGCCACAACCATCCTCTCAAAGCGATGGAAACCGCTCTGGCTCACCGATCTCATCCTCGGCTCCGATCAAAATTCATCGCAGAAACATTTCACATTTTCTGAGTTTTTTGACTCATTCATGAAAAATCCTACAGATGAAACCCTAGCTATCTTTTCTTTCAACATCACTTGCATGTTCTATAACAGCAACATCGAGAAATTCGTTTCTACTGCGATTAAACTAAGAGTTCAAAACCTAACCATCGATCTCTCCCACAGAGATTTACCTCAGATTCTAATTCGTTCCAAAACCTTGGTATTCCTCAAATTGAAGAAGATAACATTGAAGAAGAATCTATCTTCAATTTATCTTCCGTCGCTCAAAGCCCTTCACATGGAATCTGTTACCTTTTCCGAGTACAAATATCTCACCAAGATTCTATCAGGCTGTCCCGTTATGGAGGAATTGGAAACGAAAGATTTAATGGTGGAGAAAAATTACCGTGTGTCCATGGGTGAGGCAATATACTTCTCCAATTTGGTCAGAGCTAACATTTCTGGTGAGCATATTTTGTATGCTTAGCTTCGTAACGCCCATCATCTGCGCCTGCATGCGGTATGTATCAATATATTCTTTCCATAATCTATCTATGTGTACTACCAAATTAGATTACTCTCTTAAATCAATCAATTTACTCATAAGCACCGGACACTCACGCCGACAACAATAGTAGTTCACTGGAATCATATGTCACGTGTTATGTGCTTCACAGATATTGTTGAATTTGAGAAAATCACATACTTTCACTTTCAGTGAAGCAATTCACTCGAATCATGTGTTATGTGCTTATCAAATATTGTTGAGTTACATTGTTCAATTTAAGGGTCTCAAAATTTGAAAAAATCACATACTTCGGTGAAACCTAAGAAGTACCGGTGGTCAGGTAAGACATCGACGCTCACACGCCTACACCGATAATAATTCAGTGGAATCATATGTCGTGTTTGTGCTTCACATATATTGTTCCGTGACATTGTTCAATTTAAGGGAATAAAAATTTGAGAAAATCACATACTTCGGTGAAACCTATGAGGTACCGGTCAGGTAAGACACCGACACTCACACGCCTACACCGATAATAATTCAGTGGAATCATATGTCGTGTTTGTGCTTCACATATATTGTTCGGTGACATTGTTCAATTTAAGGGAATAAAAATTTGAGAAAATCTACTTTCCGGTTTTCACCCCTATAAAATTTTCGGTTTGATTTGCGCCCTCGTAAAAAATTTATTTTCCGGAAAACACCCTTTATAGGCCATTCAAAAACCAAAATTTCTTGAAAAAAAATTCTGAAAATGGCCTATTAGGGGTGTTTTCCGGAAAATAAAAATTTTACGAGGGTGCAAATCAAACAGAAAATTTTATAGGGGCGAAAATCGAAAATGACATATATTACAGGGGTGAAAAACACTATTAACCCTTATTAAAATTATAGAAACATTGTTCCAATGTGTTTTTCGGTAGTTATTTTCGTTTTCAAATGTATGTTTTATTAGTCTGCGAACCATGTTTTGTTTTTTGTTAGAGAAATGCTAGCAACACACATTTTAACACACACTTTTCAATACACTCTCTTTTATTGGTTGAGACCCACCAGATTTGCATGGGACCCACATGATTTGGTGGAACCCATGTGAATTTTAACCAATTAGAGAAAGTGTGTTGAAAAGTGTGGGTTAAAATGTGCGTTACTAGCATTCCTCGTTTGGGTTATACTAACCACCAAGCAAGCATTTGCAAAGTGTTGTTGGAAGCGTGCTTACATTTCTCTGTTGGGTTCATATGCTTGCATTTCTGTTGTTTTGCAGCCAGTATCTATTGTTTATTATCTATCCTTTTCACTTTTCTATGTTTTATATATGTATTGCATATTATGATAGTTGTGTGCATTTGTTATGGACTTATGTGCACCCTATTGTGTCTTAAAGGAACCAAAGAGGGATCTGTCTTCTAAGGCATCTGGTAGTACTTTTAAGAAGAAAAGGGATCCAACTGAACCCAGGAAGTCACTGTCTGCATTCAGATTCTTTTGTCTAAACGAAGGAGAGGTGCGTTTTATGTTGTGCATACCAATAGCGTGCTTTTGTATTTGGGTGTGGAAATGATCACTTTTCTTCTGTAAAATTGATGGAAGGAATTTCAAATACTTTTTTTTCTTAAATGACAGAATCTAGACAAAACTAATCCTGGGATTTCATTTATGGATATGTCAAGACTACTTGTAGAGAAATGGAGAAATATGTCAGGTATTGCTGGCTGACAATTGCTTCATTTCATTCAGTTCCATTTCCAACTATTGTCATTCTTGATCGGTTACTTAATTTTGTTATTTCTGTGTATTGAATGTACAGCTGAGGAGAAGGAGCCATACGAGGCAAAAGCCCGTGTCCATAATAAACGCATACGAGGCAAAATCCCGTTTCAATTATAAACGTTCTCTGAATGAACGAAATTAGTGGCTACAATAATTCGCAAGCACAACCAATGAATAATAAAACTGCAACATTTTACTGTATGATGTCCTGCTAGATGATTTTTTTCCAGTTTTGAATTCCTAAAACTGGCATGTCTGTATCTGTTGCACCATTGTGTGTGCACTTTTTCTATTTTCCATCTTTTCATGCTTTAGGTTATCAAGAACACAAATTCACGGTTTGTATGCGTTTTTTCCAGTTTCCATCTTTTCATGCTTTAGTTTATCAAAAACAGAAATTCATATTTCATAAGAATTATTATTATCATATAATATATGCTTTAGTCCATCGATTGTGACTTGTTGAATGGTGATTGCAATATCTTAGCCATTATTTCTCTTGCAGTTGCAGAATGTTGAACTATCAACTATGAATGTTAACATAAAATTCTAAATCCATCGATTATGACTTGTTGAATGGTGATCGAACCATCAATCCCAGACCTCTAGTCCTGCTAGTACATACGAATGGATTCATAACCTTTATTTAATTATATATATTTACACGTATAAACCCAATTTGGTCATAATTTTAATATAAATGTTACAAGCATATATTACGATGACTACTTACAATGTAAGCAATGGATCAAGAATAGATTCAACGCTTGAAATAACACTGCAAGAACATCAATGGATAACCCATCTAATAATCAAAATTTAGACCTTTTTCTTGCCTTATGCTAAAGAAAAAGGTTAAATCCACACTGATGTGTTCAGTTTGATGGAATAGATCGGACAGAACGAAACAAAACAAAAATTTCATTTCATTCTTTGGATATTTTTTGATGTGTCGGTTTTTTTTCTTCTCGTTCTATTATTTAGAAAATGGACGAAACAAGACGAGTTATAACTTTTTTATTTTATTTACTTTAATTTAAAAAACACTATTGTTACTATATCCTTCAACAATTCAATCACCCAAACAAAAACTTATCGAGTATTAGAATTTTTATTCAAGTGTAGTAATTCAAAACTCAACATTTTTTTTTATTTTAAAGAATACGCAACGCAAGCCTCGTGAGCTTGTTATACTAGAACCAAAGTCTGGCACTAGAATTTGTAAATTATACATTATAATTATAATAGTGAGTTATTTGTGTCAATAATAAGGCTGTGTATTCAATTGATATTTTAAAAGATCTTTTTTATGATGAAAAAGTCATGATAAAAACTTTTGTTTAATTTAAAAAATCTAATGGTATTCAATTAGGATATTTTAGACGTTTAAAATTTAGTATAGAAATATTGTGATATTCAACGAAGACTTTCTATAATTATTAAAGAGTCTTTGTGTATTAAAAATAATTATGATTTCAACGGATTGTTTAAGTAAAGGATTTTAATGGACTTTTGTCTCATCTCCATTTTCACATTTTGCTCTACCACACATATTTCTCTTGGTGCCAAAAAACAAAACGTGATAGCCAAACTCCCAAGCATTAACATCCTGACACTTTGATAATACTACCTCGTGCATTTTAATTTTTTATGGAATGAAAAACATGGTTTGAGCATGTTCTAGACTTCTAGTAATGAGCAAGCCTTCAAATTAGTGTCACAGATTGAGTCATTGTCATGCTGTGAAACAACTTGCAATCTAAATACCGAGCATACAAAGGAGTGTGTTGAAAATATTGTGTTAAAAGAGTGTGTTGTAAATGGTTCACTTCAATGATCGTTAACCGAAACAGAAACAAACCAATATATACATGAATGTTGTAAATGGTCACATGCATATATGTTTCTCACATCTGTTTCTTGTTCTCGCTATTGAATATATAATTCATACGACCTAATTTGTTTGATTATTTGCTGCAATCATGTTTTTTCTTAAGAGTTGCACAAATATGTTGTCGAGCAATATTTCATGTAATTTGGTTTTATGGTGCTGCAATTGGATTTGATGACCAAAAGAATAACACACCTTTATCCTTTATCATTTACTCCCTATGTGTACCCAATAATAACACTACGAGCATTAGGACTATAATAGAGTAGTCATTTGACGTACTGGCAGTTGTCACCGAACGGAGTTCTAAACAACTTTGGTGTTAGGAGGGATTTGAGACTCCCTTCCCCTACTAAAAATTGAACTAAACATAATTTAAAACACTCCCTCACCTCCAAAAACTCCATCCCAAATGGACCCTAATGGGGTACCCCAGTAGGAATAAGAGGTTTACATTTGGATTGGTGCATAGTGATATGACCATTTTAACACCCACCAGTAATCTGAAGCAGTGTTGCTAGCAATTCTTCCGCTAAACATCTTGTTCGTTTGGCCTTTTTGTAAGCAACCAGATTTAGAGGCAGTCCTCTAACTCATTGAACTTTTCCTAATGATGTGCACCAGCTAAGTTCAACAATGTAAAAAAAAAAAAAAAATCGTTTTGTTCTTCTATAAAGGCGAAATGGATCTTAACACATGAAAATCAAGCATATAGCACCAGTGCATTTGGGTATTTTACCTAGAGAATAAATCATTGATAGTAAAGTTGGTCAATAGTTTTAACTAAACCAACAGGGCTAGACTAGTTCCTAGCATAATCATGCTTTCACTGTTTATAATTTTTTTTACTCCTTTTGAGAATATGCGAGAAACCAATCATTTTCCAGGGAGGAAAATTCACACAGCTCCCTGCTCGAAAGGAACGCGTACAAATAGTCGACCATGCAAACTAACAACAGCAGATGTCTGGAGCGGATCAATTCTCGCAGGTAAGTTCACAACCTGGAAAAAAAAAACCCAGCTAATTTCATTTACCCATTTTCAAATCACAAGCCAAGCCAATGTTTCACAACGGTTAATATTGTTGTACTAATGTGATAAATTCTACTGCCACTGTTAACATTGTGATATCCAGATGAAAATAGTAAATATATCAAGGTATTTGTTGAGAGAAGATTGAGTTACCTTTTTGAAGGGGGTAATACCCCATGGATTGTCAGCATTTTCTGGCATACCAGTTATAACAAGTCGTCCAACTGGATCGGATTGGACCCGTACCTGGATTCAGTCAATCAATCAAACTAAGTAATAAAAACATAAACCAAGGAAGGCAAAATCATAAAGGAAAAAAAAAAAACACACTCTTAAATGACTCTCTCCAAAACTAAGCAAGTGAAAGCATCCATCCTTAAATAATTGACCGATTATGATCACAATGGCATAAGATTAAGTCCACTCTTGTTCACATTAGAGAAAACCCCTGAAAAGATTTGTTTTGGATCATGAAATACAAGTAGGGACTAATTTTTTAACATGGCAATGCCATCAAGGTCATGTCATCAAATTACTCCCAACACATACAAAACTATGGTGGAAGCATTTCTCATGAAAATGAATCCAACGGCCAAAACAGCTCAGTAAAAAGTGTTTGTTTGTACATCCTACTTTATACATCTAAGCTTAAGAATCTAAACCTATAATATGTTGCAATAATTTAAGCATTTGCCAAGTTTTTTATTACCTGTGTTTTTTAGGTAATTAAGACTCGGCAATGAAAACCGACATTTTTTTGGAGTATGTAGGCGAAGTGGTAAGCACCACTAAAACTTAGTGTCACAACTGCGAGGTACCGGGTTAGAACCTGGGTGAAGGTGTCCAACCTAGTAATTTCGGCATTGCTAGTTGCGCTAGGCTTTATAGACAAACTGACATTTTTGTTTCAACAGAACTAGGCACCTTAATATTAAGCAAGTTTTACCAGCACAAAAATAACAAATGATAAAGATAACGGAACTACAGAGATTACCTCTTCACGAAGGAGCCCAGGAACTAGAGCATACACTTCAAAACAATCCTTCTGGACAAGGATATAGCAAACAATGGTAAAAAAAAATCAATTTAAAGGAAACAATTCTGCCATTATGATACATTAAAGGACATGAATCGGGTAAAGAGAAAAACCAAACTGACTGACCGTTTCCCGCACATTGATCTTCACCCAATCAGCTGGGGGTCCAATGTCCACTACTGCTGTGACCAATCTACCAGATGGAAATCATTTAGCCATGGTTATTACTTATTAAAAATACAAAACTTTAATGATGCACTTAGAATTTAGAGGGTCCAAG
>Ga0209282_1002088_pt1 | contig 11381 bp, 8 predicted proteins | sample Mtrugardesep15_FD_187529 | JGI IMG/M metagenome (GOLD analysis project Ga0209282, IMG submission 187529) | Root nodule microbial communities of legume samples collected from California, USA - M. trunc garden sep15 (SPAdes) (version 2) | ecosystem: Host-associated > Plants > Roots > Nodule...
CATACACGTATCTTCATACAAGTATTGCTAAATAAAATAGCGTTTTGGAATTTAAACAAATTGTTATTATTTCACAATCAACCATCTAATACACAATGTTGTCAAGTAGCAGCTAAAGCAACACTATAACACCAGATGCTTTTTCTTTGGAGTCAATTTTTTTTTTTTTTTAAATTAGCCCATTCAAATTGACACTGGGGACCTTGAGGAGGAACACACTTTAAAATCTCAAGTCAATACCACCAAACCAACCCAAGTGGGTTTCTTCCGAGTGAAATATAAACCAATAGGAATCTCACTAGTAGCAGCATAGCACCAATAAGAGAATTATCTCATCAAGGACAAACACACTATCAAACAAGTCTTTGCATTGAAGAAAAATGAATAATTTTAGTGATAGATTGAGAACATAAAACATATTAAGACATCAAAATTTTGTCTATTTTATTTTCACAAGGATAGAATTTTATGCATTTTATTATCTAAAGTTTTTGTTGTTTAAAATCTAGGAACTTCCAGAAGCTCAAAGAGCTGATGCAGTGACAAGCATGGTTTATGAGGCTAGTACAAGAATTAGAGACCCGGTTTATGGCTCTTGTGGCAGGAGCAATTTGCATGCGCTGTTCTTGGCTCTTTAGCATTCTTCTCTATCATATTGATCATTTTTGTTTAAACTTTGAAGTTTACTCATTATAGTATCTCTTAGTGTTTTTTGGGAATAATTTTGTTTAACTGTACTTCTATACAACTTTCATCTGTGTTTGTACTTTGGCAAGGGACTGTACCATCTCAGTATTCTCATTTCTTGGAGTGTGTCCCTCATCTAAAATGAGAATTCAGGGAACCTTAAGCAATATCTCTGGGCAAGATATTGATGCGTTGTTATTACTTTTATCACACACAATGGAAGAGAACTGCTTGTTATCCATCCATTGTTTTAACACCACCAGTTGCTGAGGTCTGCTGTCAACCTTCACAGTGTATAGATCATATAGCGATATATCTTCCACTTGCCATATTTTGAAACTCTTTTTTCCATGTCGACAATATTCCTTTAGGGTGTGTTTGGATTGAGGGTTTGGGAGGGGAGGGTTCACTTTTAATTTTTAAACTGCGAACAATGTAAAATGTTTTTTAAAAATAAATTAAGTGTTTTTGAAGTATTATATAATTATTTATCATGTTGTTAATTCAATGTTCTAAAAATTATTTTATAATGTCCGTAATTTAAAAAACAAAAGTAAGCTCTCTCCTCCCTTCCTCTCTTAATCCCTCCATCCAAACACACCCTTTAAGAAGTACCACTGAGGTGAGCATTAGGATACTTTCCTATAAAACTTTGCATGAAACTTATAATCATGAAAGTCAATTGCTTTAGATATTCATATTTGTGACCTTCAAGACATTTGAATTAGCTAGGTATTGGATTCAACATGCAAGTTGTTGCTCTGCTTCTTATATTTCCAACGAATGCTCGCACACTTCAATCCGATAATTACAACCCAAGCTATGGTCTATAGAATGAGCAAAGATCAATATGCACATAATGTCAAAAATAAATCAAAGAAATACATCAGAGCTTAATTATGACCCACCATTTAGAAACACAATAACAAGCTGATATTAGACTAAAAAAGATCTCAAAATGTCAAAGTAGAAAGCTAGAAAAGATGTGCTCAAATATGCAAATTAATTCATATATTTTCAAAAGGCCAAAATTAAGCCTACAATAAATAAGCTTATGACAGACAACAATAAATAGTTAGCCTTAAATACTTTTATAGAACAGACTTAAATCTTTTGTGTAAAAACCTACTCTTTTTTTTTTTTAAATTATAGTTGTCAAGACATACATAACCATTAACTTAAATGAATCAAACAACATGTAATTTTTTTATTTTAAAATTAAAATAAAAAACAAAGCAAACGTCACAATGTTGAAAAAACCACCCCAAGTACCAGGAATAGATTGTTTGAGTTGTAAAAAAATTGAGGAAATAATATGAAGATCTTAACCATTAGTTTTCACGTTATCAGTGATCTAAGGTTTATGGTAGATCTTAACCTTTAATAACATGAAGATTAATGATCAAAATCTCTCGGCATTATTTTCTCAAAAATAAAATTTCCAACCAAGAGAATCTACTCCCCCAAACCCCTTTTCATTGAGTAAACCACCAAATTGGTACTTGTCTTTGTAAGTCATTTATAAACTCGACTCTAACTTTATTAACATTTTAAATTAGTCTCTGTCTTTATCAAAAGTACTCCCTCCGTTTCAAAGGCAAAAGTTATTATGCATAAGTCAATTTCCTTATGCACCCTGCATAAACACTTCACAACCATCATATTTTCTTATTCTCGCTTCAATCACCTTCACTCTCTCTTCCTCCGTTATCCCCGCAATACTTTCTTCCCATTCCTTTCGTTTCCGTTCGGTTTCCTTCTTCTTCTGCTCCTTCGCCGCCACTTTCTTTCTCTGCTTTCTTTGCTTTCCATCTCTGTTGTCTCGCTAGCTTCTTCTTCGCGTTCTTGGAGAGTTCTGAAGTGGGTTGTGATGGTTCTGGGTTTGGAGGTGGAACTGTGGATTCAGGTTCGTGATTTTCACCCTTGTTCGCCGCTCTGACGTGATTTATCCGGCCAGCTTCACGACGACGTGATTTCACCGGCGGGGTTGCACGGATTTCTCCAGCGACATTCCTTTCCTCCTCCAAAATTGGTGAAAACCATTAAATACATCTAATGGTTTTGGAGTACAACTCACATAAACCATTTCCACAGCAAAATGGTTTTGGAGTACAACTCATAGAAACCATTTCTTTCCTCCTCATCCAATTGTGTCACTCCAAGACTGAATGATGACAATTACTCTAGGTCCTTAGTTTTTTTCACTTGTTGGAAACCATTAAGTACATATAATGGTTTTGGAGTACAACTCACAGAAACTATTTTTGGATTTATGCAGGGTGCATAAGGATTTCCTTATGCACCATAATCGCACCCCGTTTCAAAATATAAGCAAAATTGATTTTTTAGGTTCATTTATTTAATGATAAATGTGGTTAATAATATGGACCACATTCATCATTAAACGAATAAACCTAAAAAGTCAATTTTACTTATATTTAAAATCGGAGGGAGGATTTCAATTAGGTCCTCATTATATGACAAAAATATAAAGGGAATGACCAAATTAAAAAACTTTTAACCAAAACAAATATTAGATTGAAATATTAGTAGAGTCGGTGACTAATTTAATAAACGGACAATATCAGTTTGATGATTTACTCCCATTTCCTTATATAACCCACTGCGCGCTTTTTATATAATCCTTCCCAAGCAAACGTTTCAATCTCGCAAAAAACCCTATCGCGTGCATCACCAATTCTGTTTCGGTTAGTATTCAATTTCACTTCTATTAATAATTTTCTTGCTTCCTTCATCATGCTACATCGATTTTTGCTTGTGTCACTATCTAGTTTTCGATTTTTATTGTTACGGAAATTTCATACAGAATTGTTGTGCTTTTATCAAATGTATGTATCTGTTATGTCATGTTTGGTTCCACTTTTACGGAGGGAAATATTGATGCTAGAGTCGTAGAATTGATTCTGATATGTTCGGTTACTTTCGAGTAAAATTGATTTTGTCTTCAAAGTTGATTCTACTTGAAGCTACGATTTGTAGCTTTTGATTGTAGAATTGATTTTTATACACAAATTTAGAGTTTAACTCACTTTTACATGAATGTATAGAAACACAAATCATTTTACCTTCAACTCATTTTAGTCATAATCTATTTTACAGAATCAATTCACTCAAAATCAAATCTTCTCACCGAAAACCAAACATACATTGTGAATACTGCAACATGCAGTGGTTGCTTATAACATTGGTGAAGAAGAACAATGTTTGACGTCTTTTAGTTTTTGTTTTATTATTCAAAAAGCAAAAGAAAGGCAAGGCACAAGTGCAAAGCTGTGGTGAAGAAGAATGAGTTACATGTTAACAACGTTGTCGCAAAAGAGAGAGGTTGATTCTATCATCAGAGACACTATTGATAAGGTTCTTGTCCTGTGCTTTGGTCGTGAATCTGATCCTAACTGTCTCCACCTTGATCAAATTGTATGTTTTCCTTTTGTCTCCTTTTTTAATTTATCTTGTTTTATTTTTCGAATTTTATATTATTCCCAATTCAAATTTCAAACCCTTTACTTTTTGTTTGTGTTGTTGATACAGCTTTCTAAAGCTGCAAGAGAGGTGTCCAAATTCGCAACTGTCGCACTTGTTGATGTTGACTCTCCTGACATTCAAGTTTATCTCAAATATTTTGACATCACTTTGATTCCATCTACACTGTTTTTCTTCAATGCCCATCACATGAAAATGGATTCTGGGTATGATATTGTTACTTCCTTTGTGTTTTTGCTTCTATTTATTGCTTCCTGTTCTGATTTTATGTTCAATTATTTTCAGCTGGTTCTTTAGTTCCATTATGTTTGTGTAATTGGTAGATATTGTGTTAGATGATTTGCTTATAGTTGATTCCTATTGAAAAGTATTGCAGGAAACAAGAAAAGTACTTCGATATTTTGAAAATTGATGAGATTTGTAGTCTGTCTCTTGATATTTAAATAATTTTCCTTTAAATGTTGATGTTATTCTGTTATATACACGAGTCAGTGCCATAATAGATGGTTAGCTTCATTAACTATTTGTTCTTTAGAGCTTATATGTTCTTTTAGTTGAGAATTGAGAGCATATCGTGAAAAGTTGAGGATTTGAAGTTGGCTGATAGAAACATGTAAACTTCGATTCCTGTGTGTTCGGTGGCATAAGTGGGTATGTGGGGAGGGTGGGGAGAAGAGAGTTTGTAAGAATCAAATGTCATTCAAATAATTTAGGAAGGATATATTGTGAGACGAGTTTTCTCATATTGTGAACTCTCTTGACTAAGCTATCCATTTATGTTTTCTCTTTTTGTTATAAAGTTAGGACCTAGTTTCCTCTTATTGTGTATGTGTGTTGTACTACTGCATTCTTTTTAGCTTTTTATTGGTTGTACATCCTAAACATGTACTGTGTGGGTGCTTAAATCACCTAATGTTTTAAAATATAGATCCTTTACTTTTGGTCACTTTTGTCGAGTTAAAATTCACAGGTAATATTTTAAGTTTGTTATCTTTTGAGTGATATAAAAATTGAGGCATGGAGGACCTCATGATAAAAACTACTATGTGAAATGTTAAAAACTCCCACATTGGATGAGATAAGGCCTGAAAATGTATTTAAAAGTTGGGGGAGTCCTCACCTTACAACCCAGTTTTGTAATGGTTTAGTTAGGCTCAACCTACATTCTAAGAAGAAACACCACTTAAGCAGGCCTATTATTTTAAGCTAATTGAGTTTGCTCTGAAAGTAAATAGTTACCTCTACACCGGTAAATGCAATCTGAACTAATCAATCACTCAAATGTTGGGTAAGTTTGGTTTTTGAAATTTGTGCCCATGTGAAGCTTAATCAAATCAAGTATTGGGTCTAATAAATGTTGCAATCTAATGTGCACCTGAGTCTATGAAACTTTTCATTATCTCTATAGTGCAATTAAACCATGTTTTCTGAAAAGCTTTAGATGGTGTAAATGCAAACTATTAACTTTTTGTATTTGGTAATCCCCTATTATGCAAATGTTGGCTTAGATCTCTTTGTTTATCTTATGTTCTGACTTATATCAATGAATTTAGGGAGTGTGCTTTTTTTTAATATTTTCTTTTACTTTATTTTATGTAGGACTGCGGATCATACTAAATGGATTGGTGCTTTTCACAAAAAGCAAGACTTCATTGATGTGGTTGAGGTACATATCCCTGTTTGCTGGATCAATAATGTCATTCGTGTGGGATCTTTCATCTTAGTGGAATGATTATCAATTGCTTAAACTACTGATAGCTTTTTGAATATTAAATTTATAGGTAAAATAGTAATAGATGATGATTATATGAAGATTTACAAGATAATGTAGTCCAAGTGTGAAAGTATGTGCAATAGTCTTATAGATAATAAATTAGCGTAGTCTAAAATGAGAAGCAAAATTCATGTTTATTTAACTCAGTACTTTCAATCATCCAAAACAAACTGAATACTTTCAATTACGAAAAATATTCTAAAACAAAAATACTTTCAGTATCTAAGCCTGGCTCAGATGAGGACAAGTCAAGTCAACAACTTCAAGAAATCCACTATCATCCAAACTCATCTCTAGCGACATCCCACATTTTACTTTCCTCTCGATAATATTAGGGAGTGCTCCTTGATAGAAGTCGAAGGTTACTATGAAGCTTCCGCTCTATGGTGCCATTTTGTTTCTCTTCAAAGAATGGATAAATGAATATGTACTTCAATTTCTTTCACAACATGAAAATGTACGGCGTTGTTCAAGTAGCTTAGGTGCATCTTTTGAAGTAATGGAGCTCGAGCACCATAAACCAACTGCCATGCTTTTGGATCCATCTCATCTCTATCAACTGGAGAATCAAGATTGTCAAAACCTTCTCTTCCATCTGAGAAGTTTGCAAACTCTGTTCACTTTCCTTCTTTCATCTACAACAGGAAACACCCTTCTGAAACATTTTTCTCTTTCCTCAGTGAGCTCAATGGATAAGTGAAGATACTAACAGAGTCCCTCCACATCAAGACATTGAGCTTACTGAGGAAAGAGAAAATGTTTTAAAAGGTTGTTTCCTGATGTAAATGAAAGGAAGAAAGTGAACATAGAGTTTGCCAACTTCTCAAATGAAAGAGAAGGATTTGACAATCTTGATGATAGAGATAAGATGGATCCATAAGCATGGTGGTTGGTTCATGGTGCTCGAGTTCCATTAGTTCAAAAGGTTGCATTTAAGCTACTTGCGCAACCTTGTTCATCTTCATGTTGTGAAAGAAATTGGTGTACATATTCATTTATTCATTCTTCGAAGAGAAACAAGATGACACCACATAGAGCGGAAGCTTTAGTATACGTGCATAGTAACCTTCGACTTCTATCAAGGAGCACCCCTCAATATCATCAAGAAGAAACTAAAATGTGGGATGCCGCTGGAGATGAGTTTGACTGATAGTGGATTTCTTGTAGTTGCTGACTTGTCTTTAGATGAGCCAGACTTAGAGGCTGATTTTCTCAATGTGGAGTGACTAGGATATGATTTTATCATTTTGTTTTAGAACATTTTTCGTATATGAAAGTACTCAGTTTGTTTTGCTTGATTTATGTCTTCTTTTGGTTGATTGAAAGTACCGAGATTAAATAAACATAAATTTTGCTTCTCATTTTAGACTCTTTATAAACTGTGCTCATAAATTGCTTTATTTTATTAATATGTGTAGCAGTGCCCGTGGTGTCCTATGTTTTTTAATTAGCGGTGTCCCCGTGTCTGAGTCCATGCTTCATAGGCATGCGCATACTGCTGAAATATAGATAATCTAGAATAGAACGTATAGGATCTTACTAAAGCAAAAATTGGTGAAAGAAATTTGATGTATTTCATCAAAAATTTTGGCATACATCAACTTTCTTTGACAATTTTTTGCTTATATTTGAGACTAAGGCAGTAGATCGTAATATGATGGAATCTTAAGAATAATTCAAAAGAAAAACAAGACATACCCCCTTACAACTTACAAGAGTTGAGAGTTCTTTAGCAGCACAAGCAACTCTTTATAATGAGCAAGACTATCTTCAACACTACAATTAATGTTTGATTCAGAGGTTGATATAGAAGTAGCTACTTCTTTAGCACCAGCTGCTATATAAGCTTCAAAACCATATAAACGTAACCAATCAAAGTTGAGTATAAATATTTCTGTATATGATTATTTTAGATTTATGTACCTTTATATTATAACTGGCAATCTGACACTTCAAGTGATCTTCTTGCATTACTTCCTTCGCATCGGCCAACTGGAATATAAAGAAATAAATCATTATTTCCTTTCCGAAAAAATGTTCCAAAAGACTCCATATTAAACTCGCATTGAGAAACTGAAATACAATAAATAATGTATAGCCATTGTACGTGTATGGCCCATTTGGGAGATACAAAACGTGTTGCCTGGATAACAGATAACCCAGATGAAGCTAGTCTTTGAATCAATTCAATCTTTGCTGATGTAGGTATTACGTACAATGTTCTTTTCATCTTGTAATTTATCCCTTGGACAACCTTCCACAACTATCGATAAATTCTCAGAAAGCTAACACAATTACACAACATAATAGGATTCTTTCTGGGGGGGTAGGGATGAAGGTTACACCAAAACAAGAATGATTTTCTCAAACAAACCCTTGAAGGTTTAATGTTTTCAGGATTGAATCATGTGCCTTCTGGTCCTTTTCGCAACCAGACAATATCAAAAGAAAAACTTCTGGTTAATATATGAATCACATAACATAACAGAAAAATAACGCAATTCAACTATCTAGGCAGAAAAAGATATTAGAAATATCAGAGTTACTTACTCATAACAGCAAAGGAATGTGCCAAATATTTCGAACATCACAGAGAGTGAGTATGTTTGACATAGTTTGCTTTAAGAACATTATGTAATGCTTATCATAAGCAAAGTGAAACAGTGGAGTTATTTTGTGTCAGTTGGTGGGGCTGGTGACTGTTAGTTGGTGGCTTGGATTGTGCGGTGTGGCCTGAGGAGGGTCGTACCAGAGGGGTTTGCAGTTTCACGTGACTGCGCAAGAGAGAACTCCGGAGAGGGTCTTGTGACGCACCACTGGGAGAAGAGAAGGGCAATCATGCGATGGTGGCACTTTGGGAGGCTTCCACCATCAGAGAATTTGAGTTAGTTTAGAAGTTTAGAGAGGAGTGTAATGTGAATCTTAGGAATTTCGACTGGTTTGGGTCTCTTGCATCTGAGGTGCAAAACAAAAAATTCCAGGGTGCTCAAAATGAAAAAAAATATTGTGGTATGTGCAGGTGCACATCCTCACTTACACATGGGTCTCCCCCTGATGTTTCTACCTCTAACTATTGGACTTTCTTTCACCTAGTCAACCCTCTTCACCGCTGTTTTTATGGGTTTCTTTCTCCACATATGTCCAAATTACCTTGGAGAGATTCCATAATCTTTTCTATGGTGAGAGCCACTTCAACTTCATAGTTCATAAATAAAATCATGATGCATTTGAAGTTTTTAATGAGAAAAAGGATTTTTCTTTTTCTAATGGCTAGTTATAACTTGTAATTACTGAGGACACAAAAAGCACTTCCCATTTGAATAGTGGGGAAAATGAAGAGTGGCTTATTGGCTTGATTTAGCGCAGCCACAACATGTCCCCTTTTTAGCATATATTTGGTTAAAGTGCGTAGTCATTTCTAACTTCATTTTCAATATTTGATGCTTTCAAGTTTCCTTTGCTTTTCATGTCTCCATTCTATTCTTAAATCTTTTATATGGGAGTGCTTGCCAAATGGACCCAAGTCGCCCTTGTACTTCATTTCCGAAGATTAATTTTTTGGGTACACCATTTCTAACAATTATGAATAATAAAGAGTAGTTCTTTGGGTTTTCAACCCAAACAATCCACTAGAATAGAATAGGAGAAAGTGGTTCGTTCTCTCAAGCAATAGACAAAGGGAGCGTTGCTATGTCATTTTACTTGAATATATCAAATTTAAGTTTGTCCACTCATGGTCTTGATTCCCAAATCCATACTTGATGAATTTTGAGTGCATCTTTCTTTGCAACACCAAGTTAGTATTCTAGTAGATTTCTTTTGTTTCTGTTATATTATTGTAAGATTAAATTTAAGAAGTTTGATATCTGGAAATGTTTTCTTCCAAGTATTTGTTATGAATATTGATGAAACTCTTTTTACATTTCTACAGACAATATTTAGAGGAGCAATGAATGGAAAGCTCATTGTGAATTGTCCTCTCCCGCCTGAAAGGATACCAAAATACCAATTACTGTACAAGGATGTCTAGAAATTTAACTCAACCCTCCCCTTTTTTCCTCTTTTCCTTGTAAATACTCAAATTATAGTATATTTTTTTCTTCCTGTTTTTCTTTCTCACCTTTTTCTTATCATATGCTGACTTGTAATAGTAAGACATGTATATGGGATTTTTTACATGTTGGTTCGACCATTAATGAAACAGAAAGCAGATATCCATCGTTTGGTTTGAACTCAAGTTGATTACTATTAGTATTTCATTCATTTATCTCTGCTTTCCTTGTTTTTCTTCAACAAAAAAGAAAGAGTAAGTCTTACTTGACCACAAGCCAAATCAAAATTAATTCGGCACACACTAATGACAGTTTTTAAAAGAGTAAAGAACTAGACGATGTGACAAATTTTTTTTTCTTTTCATTTGTATGTGTGCGTCCAAATAGTTTTAATTTGCGGTTTTGTCCAAATAAATACTTTTCTAATTAAATTAAATAAGATACAACGTTATGCAAGACAATTTGACAGCTTGTAAATGATGTAGTTTTTTATGTACTCTAAAATAAAATAAATACATGTGATAAACGTGATATTTTTCCCAATTGAAGTAGACAAACATTGCTTATCAATAATAGGTTTCAGGGAAACACATACATAATTGCACCAATGTACTATTTGAGCAAACTAGTAGTAGTTTGTACACCCCAACAAAATGAATCATAGCAACAAAAAATAATAGTAGTAGCTTTTATTTACAAAATGATAACACTTTTGAGTAAATTTATGACCGTAATAAATGACAAAACTCTTTCTGAAAAAATTTAACATTGTTGTATTTTTAAAATCGAAATTGAACCTAAACCTCTTGTTAAAGCTTTTACCATGTGCTCTTAGGTTATAATGTTATTGTTTAAATTAAATTAAGTAATATAACTATTTAATCTTATTGTAAGATAAGTATTGTTGACTGATGTTAATTTTTTTTCTTGACTGAATTGGTTGACTGTTATTATATATGCAAATAAATAATTAATACAATTTTTATGAGAGGAAAAAGGAAAATATTAATAGGTGTCCTAGGACCCAGTGAAAGATACTAAAAAAGAAATTATATAGTAGTTATTGTATTAAAAATTGTTGTGTAATTAATTCATAAAAAGTCAAAAAAGTTCTTTTTTCAAAAATAACTTCCTTTTATCACCAAAAAAAAAAATAACTTCCTTTTTTGTTGCCCAAAGACACCGGTTAACATGACAAAAAAATAATACAATTGATGACTACTTTAATTTAATACTATAACACTAGTATTATCATTGAAATTTAATACCGCTGGATGCCATTCATAAACCTTTATAAATAATACACGTACCCTCGAGACATACCAATGTAAACAAAAACCTTTTTTTTTTTTTTTTTTACAAAA
>Ga0209282_1002089_pt1 | contig 11380 bp, 7 predicted proteins | sample Mtrugardesep15_FD_187529 | JGI IMG/M metagenome (GOLD analysis project Ga0209282, IMG submission 187529) | Root nodule microbial communities of legume samples collected from California, USA - M. trunc garden sep15 (SPAdes) (version 2) | ecosystem: Host-associated > Plants > Roots > Nodule...
AACGTGTAGTCACAATAGTCCTTCAATGTGGCTTTTCGTTACACATTCATTAACTAAAGTGACTATTACCCCTTATATTTATTTTTGGACTTTTTCAAAATTATTTTGCACGAACTCAATGACCCGACTAAGGTTAACCTCGTAATAATCATATTGGGTTAGTTCGAATTTGACATTAAAAATATGGGTTTTTAACCTTATCCAACCAATAAAATTTGATCGAATTGGATAACTAGTTTGATTAAAATATATCCAACTCGAACCATGCACACTCTTAACTGTATAACATATCTACTCATGGGTGGAGACGCACTATATAGCCTTACTTGTTGAACTTTTCTAAAAAAAACTTAATTGTATAATACTTTTTAGGGTTAGTCTAACATGTGCAATATTGCACATGTTGAAACACCATTCAACACCTACTTTTTCAACACCATTCAACATCTACTTTTTCAACACCATTCAAAACCTACTTTTTTAATTCTTAACACTCCACATCATTTTCTCTCTCTTATTCAACATTCATCCAACTTTTACCCTCTCCAATGATTTTTCATTCAACACTCTATCTCACCACTTTTTATTTCTTATTCTTATTTAGTTTTATATTTTTGTTTTTATAATTACGTAAAATTACAATTATCTATTATAATTAAATTAAAAAATACTTAGCAATTTATTTTTTTAACTTAAAATGTAATACAACAATGAAAAACTGCACTTAGTTTGCTAATAGAAAGATAATAATAAGATTAAGATAGTGAAAAACTTGGTTTTTTTCTGTGTCCAAATCATATGAACCAAGTCTCTATTTATAGACAAAAAAATAATCATAAATTTTGGTAACTTTTTTTTTTATAAAAATAATAATTTAATTTACAACGAAATAATTGAGTCAAATTATTAAAATGATAAGAATCCGGACAACCAATCAGAACCAAACATGTGGCCTTCGGTTTAGACATTCAACATCTCTTTCCTCCATCTCATCATTCAACACACCATTGGAGTGGCACCACATGTTGAAGCTTTCATTCAACACCCTCTTTCAACACCATTGTATATGGTCTAAGTGAAAATCTTTTATTGAAAAATAACAATTATTTATTAAAAAGATACATATTTAATATTAAATGCACAACTTTCAATGTAAATTTACTTTTTTAAACTTCTTAACATGTGCAAACTTGCACGTGATGGAAAAACCCTACTCTTTACGACTTATTATGAATATCATGTTTGATTTTTCACACAAATTAAGAAGTTATAAATGAAAGAAATATAATAATTTTATTAAATTAATCTTATTTAAGTATCATTGTATCCACATTTATCATAAATACAAGGTAAATGATATTGACTTAGAAGTCACGTTAACCATGAGAATTGGACGTCACGTCAATAAATCATATCACATATAAAAATTAAACTATGACGCATGTTATAATTTGATTGATTTACAATTTAAAAAGTGACACATGATATAATTTTATTGGCTGAATTTAAGTAAGAAATTAAAATCTCATGATGCAAAAAGTTGATGGCATATAATTGACATGATTACACAATATGTTGAAATAATTTATTTCCTTTTAATATTAATTTTTTTTAGAGTTCCTTTTAATATTAATTAGTCACTTGTAGTCTTGTGAATTAATAACCGTGATATCATATAAAAAAATTCAATGATTAAATTTCAATAAAAACTAATAGCTTAAATAAAACAATGTTAAAATATTTGTGTATATTAATTCATTTATATTAATATGTAGTATTGTATAAGTAAATATTAATCCTTTAAATCAATATTAATATAAAATTATATAGATAATAATAATAAGAAGATAGCTAAAATTTATGATATATATATTATTTGGAAATAAAAGTGTTATATACTATTTATTTTTATTGTATTTGAACTCTTCTATTTATTTCAATTTATATTGTAAATCATATTAAGATACATGAAAAAAATCATATTATTTGTGACTATGTATCTATAATATTTTAAAAAAAATTAATAACATATTTAAAATGTTATCATTCATAATATAAATTTTAAAAAATTAATTTAATTATAAATTATTGTATTTTGTAAAATCTAAAGTACAACCAAATATTTGTGTCCCTCGTTTTAGCTCCTTATTCTTGTCAATATTTTCATAAAAGAAATCACCTTATTTTTTACAAATAAAAGGAACACCTATAAGAGTATACTTTTTTTTCACTTATTATGAATTTAAATTTGAATAATATTATATAAATTAATTCTTAAAAATTTCATTTATATTCTATTTATTCAATTAAAATATTTATAAATATTTCATTGATTCCTTTGTTGTATGACTATTATTACCTTATTCAAAAATTGTAATAAATGTTGTCTTTGAATTATAAGATTAATAGCTAGTAATTAATGCTTGTATGAAAAAGAAGTTGTCACGTGTACTATTACTCATAGAAGTAAGCTTTTTTTAACATCGTTGTTATCCTAAAATACAATATTTACATTGGACCATTGGTTTTGTAAAAAATAAAAACAAAGAACAATCAGTGTTTTTGCAGCCCAAACTATATTTATACACACCCGTAAAAAATTTAACGTTTGCATCCACATACTGGGTGTCTACATCTGACACTGACTGTTATATAAAAAAAATACAAATATTTTAGTGTTTATGATTAATATAATACATTATGTCAACATATAATAATATATAGTACGTCGACGTATTTTTGCAAAAATATTACATGCTAAGTTTAACAATGAATACATCTTATACTACAAATATATTTTATATGTATAAATCCAAATACTTTAATCGTTATGTACAATGTTTTGATATTTCAAAATGTATACAAAATTACGATGATATTTTTTCCATGTCGAATTTAAATTATAGCCACATTTATAACATTAAGATAACATAATATAAAATCTATACATTTGATCAAAAAAGTTTTTTATTTCCCGTACTTGGCATGGGTCACTAAACTAGTTAATCTTATTTAAGTATCATTGTATCCACATTTATCATAAATACAAGGTAAATGATATTGACTTAGAAGTCACGTTAACCATGAGAATTGGACGTCACGTCAATAAATCATATCACATATAAAAAGTCAAAATCGCTCAAAAAAATTAAAGATCAACATCACACAATCACAATATTTAGAGGATCAAAAACAAAATTAAGCTTTAATAAAGTATAATGTATAATGTGAAAATAATATTCATTTTAAAACAATTTAATTTTACAAATGTGACACACATGACAATGGGACTGTGAATACTATTTACAAGATATATTACCTAGAGCATACTAACAACTTGTCAAAAGAAAAAAGAGCACATTGATAAAACTAGAAAAGCTTACAACTATTGGAGTTGGATCTTCTCATGCATACATTCTTCTCCAACAAAATTAGTGTGAGTGAGTGGAGAGTGATGATAAGGGAAAATTAAGAGATGATAAAGAAAGAGAGAATATTTAAGAAAGATAGAAAGGATTAAAAAATTGTAGAAGGGGTGTAGAGAAATTGTGGGAGAGCATCCACGCCCTACATCGATTGCCTATGTTTAATGCCACGTTTTCTAATTCTAGATAGTAGCAATGATTCTTTTCACTTTTAGTAAAAAAGAAGGTGAAGTACCAACAAAATTATTCAAATACAATTATATATGATTCTTAAACTCATTTTTTGATCAAATGATTAACGCACTACCGTTTATAATTTGAAATGATTTATCAATTCTTTTCACTACTTTTATTTCAAAATAATGGTCATTTTTTGCATATAAAAATATTCAAAACAAGTATCGTTTTATTTGCACTAATTCTTCTAAGTCATTATATAACTCTATATATTTAATTGAGGTATATTTAATATTTTGATATAATAAGAGATTATAATGATAGTATTTCACACATTGAATGATCAAAATTATTGTTTACTCCATTTGTTTATATATTTTACTGAAGAATATTACTACTCCTCCGTTTCTAAATATGAGTAAAATTTATTTTTTAGGTTCATTCATTTAATGATGTATGTGGTTAATAATATGGATCACATACATCATTAAATGAATAAACTTAAAAAATAATTTTACTTATATTTAAAAACGAAGGAGTATTTGTTTATTCATTTCGGCAAAAGAATGACAACCTTAATAATTGTGATTTAATTTAGAACGGAGAGAATATGACGTACAAATAAGAATTTAATTCTGGCAACAAGATTCAAACCACGTAATCTTGTTATTTATGGTTAAGTAGAAATCAACATGTACTAAGTAGGCATACTTATACTAGTCTTAGGTAAATATGGTCCATAAATGAATCTAATACCGCATGAGTGACACAAATAGTAGTTACTTTATCTTGTTTTAACGTTTGAACATTGAAAGGTTCTTTCTTTCTTCTTACATGGAAGCAGAAGTGGTGTGGGGACAGTCACAGCCGTGCATGCGTGCATCTTTGACCCTACTCTCTCTCCTCTTAATTAATCATATTTCTCATTAATTATTCACCTTCATTAATCATCATTATTCATATTAACAAATAAAAATCACAATTATTTAGATAAAAAAGAAAGAAAAAGAAGAATACTTACGACTAATTTTACAAAATTATCTGTTGTCAATGATATAATTTTTTTTAAGAAATACAAAGAAAAAAAGAGAGTAATAAATGGTAAATGTAAGATAAGAAACAAATCATTAATCATGCATTAATATTGTAAATTGACTTATGATAAAACATAAATCTTTTCTATTACCAAAAAAAACATAAATCTTTTCTAAAAAACAAATTATAATAAAAAAAATGTTAACTTAAACCCTTAAGACACATGTTAAGATATTTAAAATAGAAATTATGTATTGAAAATTGTAGCAAACTTAAAGTATAATTGAGGCTAACTCTCTTCGTAATAAAATATGGATGGAGTTGTAATTAAAGAGAAATGCTAACCTAAAAAATATCAAAAAAACACTTAAACTAAGATTTTAACATTCTCTTCCATTAATGCAAAATCTAGTGAGAAAAAACTTTCCCATCTATCATAGTCCTTTGCGGTCTGAGAGATTAGACTCTATAATTTATATGTCACTGATTTTTGCACACTAAATAAAAGTTGAAAAATAAATATGTAGGAACAACTCATATTACAAGTGTCTATTTCAATTTAATCAAATATCTTTATTCAAATTCAACTTTGAAAATCGATCAATATTAAATTACTAGATAAAAAATTAGATCATCTTATCATATTATGATTTACTCTATTCAACTCGTGAAATTAATCTCTACATTTGTCAGAAATAATAATGGGTTAGACCAAAAAGAGTAGAAGAAATTTCTGAGTAAAGAAAGGATGCAACATTCGTTGACCCCAGCTTTCTCTTTCTCTTCTTCTCCTTAACCTTTTCTCTCTCTCTCTCTCTCTCTAAAAAACTGTTCTTTCTTTCTCTGCATTTTCACCTCAAACTACCCATACCCATCTCATCTTTTTGCTTCCATTCCAACCCAACAACACTACCAACAAATAAAGAACAAATTTTGAACCTACCCATCATTCAATTTTCATCAAATTATCAACTTCACTAACCATTTTTCATTTGGTCAACGTGGTCAAACTATTGTGTAGTTTCATGATTTGTATTGTCTAGATCAATAAAGGGTTTGTTTTTGTTATCAAACAATCAAATCAATTGTATATGAATGATTATGAAGTTGTCTTGTTCTAGTTGAAGAAATATGGAACAAGTGACTTCATCATCTTCTAAAGCTTTGTTTCTTTTTTGGGCTATTTTGGTGTTTGATTTTGTGCTTAAAGCTTCTTCTAATGTGGAAGGTGGGTGGTGGTTACTTTGGTATTTACTATATTAAGCCTTTGATTGATTGTTTCATAAATGTTTCTATATATGCTTTAATTTACTATGATTAGGAAAATTATTCACCTAGTTTTGATCTATACTAGGTTGCCCTTTAGCTTTATTGTTACTGTTCATATGTTTGATTGAAGACTTATACTGGAGATGACATCATAGTAGCTTTAGTAATATTCCAACTTAAATATTCTGTTGATAGGATCATATGATTGAAGAATTTTAGGAAATTTCATATATGGTGATGGTGTTATGCTGCATCTAGGAAGCACGGATAAGGACACGACACGGACACTGATACGCCGACACCGCTAATAATTTGAGAAAAATACATAATTCAGTGTAATTACAAGTGTCGGTGTCGGACACCGGGACACGCCTAATCCGAGGAGTGTCCGTGCTTCATAGTGCTGCATCACTAGGTTAGGTTGTATCTTGATTGTTTAGTGGTGAGTGCTTAATCCAAAACTTAAGGAATTCACATAACAGATGACTAGAATTGATGGTAATACTATGACATAATCTACAGGACTTCATTATATTAGTTAGCCTAGTGTTTAAGTGCATGCTAATAAGTCTGATTAGTGAAAATTGGGGTTCATGTTACAGTCCTCGGTGTATCATTATTTCACATTGCATCGTGGATGCCGACGCTTACTTTTAATAGATATGATAATGTTAGTTTTCAGGGGTTGAACCCTGAATCTCGTGCTTACTTGGTCTCGTACTCGACACAAGTTATTATTTTGCAACTGAAGATTGGTTCTTTTTAGCACAGGCGATGCACTGAATGCATTGAAGAGCAACTTGAATGATCCTAACAATGTTCTTCAAAGTTGGGATGCTACCCTTGTCAATCCTTGCACGTGGTTTCATGTTACATGCAATGGTGATAACAGTGTAACCCGTGTGTAAGTTGATATGTCACTTTTACTTGTGTTTTATGAATGTGAATGTTTGTCTATGTAGTGAATGTTTTGTGTGTGCATTGGAACAGTGATCTTGGAAATGCGGATCTTTCTGGTACACTGGTTTCACAACTGGGTGATCTCTCAAATTTACAGTACTTGTAAGTTGTGATTCAGATATGTTGTTGTTAAATAATTTGATTGTTTATGAGCAGATTAAGATCAACCTTGTTTCTTGATTGATACTCTTGTATTTTAGAACTGTAGAAAGTCTAAATCTATATAAGTGAGGACTGTATTGCTACCATATCTTTTATCATTGAAGACTGAATCATGAACCTTGATATATCTTCATAAGCTTTCCTTGATATCATCTGGGTTTTAAAGATAGTTGTCTAAATTTCTGAAAGAAAGATTATAAACTTCACTGTATACATGGCTATCTATTTTGGTTTGTCCGGTCACGCTCACAACATATCACCTAGTTCATACAAAATCACATGAATGTGATTTTTCACCTTTCAATTATTTGTTGGACTTTTTTGTTTGTACAAGTATGAACTTTCTTCCCTTTTCAATGGCAGGGAACTTTATAGTAATAATATAACAGGAAAAATCCCAGAAGAGCTAGGGAATTTGACAAACTTGGTGAGCTTGGATCTTTACTTGAACCATTTAAGTGGTACCATACCGACTACATTGGGCAACCTTGAAAAACTACGTTTCCTGTATGACATACTTTCCTTATTCTCATATCTTTGATCTGTAAAATTTATTTATGTTGGTTTAATTTTTTTTTCTTCCTTTACCTTGTTTAACATTCTATTTCTTTTTTTTTTTGCTTCCTGATGCAATATGCGGTATATTTTAGAGCTTCTAAAACATGACCATTCCATTTCCAGCAAAGCTGTAATATACAAAAATGCATGCCTGAAAAAGTATAGTCCTTTTATTTATATACACACTTATGGGCTAAGGAGGCGGTGAAGGCTGGTTGAAGCTTCTTCATATTTCGGATTTAACTGGTTTATAGAAAAGCTGGATTTAGCATACCCATATCTGATTTGTTTTTTATTATCAAATAATCTTAAATGTGATAATCCAACACCCTACCATTGCCATTTCAAATAATTAAAGCTATGAGCTTCATAGTATTTTAAAGGACTTGTTACAATATTTGAAATAGCTTATGATATCTTGATATTTTCTTAGAGTGTTTCAGTTTATATTATAGGATTAGTTTCATATACTCTAACAGAACTGGTGCCCAATTGTTTGCATGGTCTTTCCGTGCATTTTTTCTTCTTTTCCTTTTCTCTTTTGCATTAAAGGGAACTTGCATTTTGCACAACCTGATGTGTAAAAGTTTCCATTACGATTACCTAATTCATCCATGTAATTGTAACTAAGACTTAAATTTATGAATGTATCAGCCTTGAATGAGATATAATCATATAATTTCCATTTTTGACAAATTCACTCTGCACAGTAGAATTTTGATATTTACCCTTCCTATGCTAATAAACACCCTTTTTTTTTTTTTATGCATTTGATAACTAGTTGCCTCTCATGACTTTTTATTCTACTTTATCAGTTGTTTATCACAAACTAATTATTCATCTTGCTCTTCTAAATAGGCGTCTCAATAATAACACCTTGACTGGCCACATTCCCATGTCTTTGACAAATGTTACTACACTGCAAGTTCTGTGAGTGTTACTCCTTTATTTTGATTTGTCATGAGTTATAGAGTTAAAGTAGAATCCTATTTCCTATTTATACTAGATTCATATATTTCCATGTGTAAATTGACACAATGGCCATCTTGAAATACAGTGATCTCTCAAATAACAAACTACAAGGAGATGTCCCAGTGAATGGTTCATTTTCATTGTTTACTCCTATAAGGTCGGTGCAGATAATTATTTTCTTATCTTGTCTTATTGTTGACAGTTGACCTGAAGCTTTGCTAATGCCATGTGTTCCACTTTACAGTTATCAAAATAATCCTGACTTGAAACAACCAAAAAATACTCCTGCGCCACTTTCTCCACCAGCACAAACTTCTTCAGGTTCATTGATGTCTGTTTTTTATTGAATATTTTCAATTGTTAAGGAATAACCTTTTTCAAAAAATTGTTGAGAATAACTTGAACTGAAAGCTTCAATTCAGAATATAACCTTAGCTTGCTCACAACTCTCTTGAATTCAAATTAGACTCAATTTTTTCCAAATATTTAATTTAAGACCGAAAAATAACCAGACTAGGTCAACTTGAAATTGATGTCACGTTAAAAAACCACTTGACCTAAAAGTTTGAGCTGTAAAACAAAAGCTAAGGATGGTTTTCTACAACTCATAAAATTGAGGCTATGTCAAACAAGTTTTCAATTTCACTTGTACTTTGCCACTGTTTCTTTTAGAATCTGCCTCCAACCTTTCTCTTCTTTTACCTACCATTATTTCTTTTGCCCCTTTTCCTCCAAAGAACAAGGAGAAATGATGTCATAATTGATAATCATTGACTATGTGGCTCTTTTCAAACACAATTGTATAGAACGCTTTTTTATTTTTTATTCTGTGACAATTTATTGTTTCAATGTATATTTATTATTAAACTTTTAATCCTTTTTGCAGGTGGTAGTAATACTGGAGCTATTGCTGGAGGAGTTGCTGCTGGTGCTGCTCTGTTGTTTGCCGCTCCTGCAATTGCACTTGCTTATTGGCGAAAAAGAAAACCACAGGATCATTTCTTTGACGTTCCTGGTTAGTTAAATAACATAAAACATGGTTATACATGTTGACAAATGCTGCATTATATATTTATTACTGATGAACCAACATTTTGTCTTTTACCCCTGTAGCTGAGGAGGATCCTGAAGTTCACCTTGGTCAACTTAAAAGGTTTTCTCTACGTGAGCTGCTAGTAGCAACAGATAACTTCAGTAACAAAAATATTCTGGGTAGAGGTGGATTCGGAAAGGTTTATAAAGGACGCTTAGCTGATGGCACACTTGTAGCTGTAAAAAGACTTAAAGAGGAACGTACGCAAGGTGGGGAGCTGCAATTTCAAACAGAAGTGGAAATGATCAGTATGGCTGTGCATCGTAATTTGCTTCGGCTTCGTGGATTTTGCATGACATCTACTGAACGTTTGCTTGTGTATCCTTACATGGCCAATGGAAGTGTAGCATCATGTTTACGAGGTGCCCCATCTTTTCTCTCATATATTATTTCCTGGCAGAGATGTTATAAGTACTAGCGTTTGATGCAAAATATGTTTCTGATTTATTATCGAAAAAATAACAACTAATCTTTCCTAGATATTATCTGGAAGCTACATTAACACAGAACACGGGAATTCAAAAATAGCTCAAATTTTCAAATACAAACGAACGCTCTTATTATTGAAAATCAAAATTTGCAGTTTCTTATTAAAACTGTGTTTTGGTGTATTGATTTTGATGTTGTAGAACGTAACGAGGTTGATCCGCCGCTTGAGTGGCCAATGCGGAAGAATATTGCACTGGGATCTGCCAGAGGGCTTGCTTACTTGCATGATCACTGTGACCCTAAGATTATTCATCGTGATGTGAAAGCTGCAAATATATTGTTGGATGAAGAATTTGAAGCAGTTGTGGGAGATTTCGGTTTAGCAAAGCTTATGGATTACAAAGATACCCATGTTACTACTGCTGTTCGTGGTACGATTGGACATATAGCACCTGAGTACCTGTCAACTGGAAAGTCTTCAGAAAAGACTGATGTTTTTGGATATGGTGTGATGCTTCTTGAACTAATAACTGGACAAAGGGCTTTCGATCTAGCACGTCTTGCCAATGATGATGATGTTATGTTGCTTGATTGGGTAGGTTTTTAATTATCTTAATAATTTGTCATTAGTATTTGAACAATTTTTGTTGACTGTCTGTTTACGGTGATTTTTGGTTAAGTTCTGCATCCAACACCATGACATGCATTGATCTCTTCACAATGTTCTATATGCTCAAGCATATCATTATCTAGTGTATCATTATCTCTTGCTCAATACTTAATATTTGTTTTTATTCATGTTTTATGAAAGTCCCTACTCCCTTCTTCAACGACCAAAACTTTAGCTTGTACTAATTTTAAAAGGGAGGATTACCCCATTTAGGTTATTTTTGCACTGCATAGGCTTGTCAGACCTCTTATTAATTTTTAGTAAACATTATGAGAGGCCGTAGAGAGGTTCAAAATGAATGGTCTGAACCAATTAGGCAGTTATTATGTGTCTGTCTCTTGTACAATAACTTTTTCTGTTTTGAAAACCATTCTCCATAGGCTAAAGTAATAAATTCAATGTTTATTCATTAGTTTTATGAATCATAGATACCAGTTTCTAACAAGGCTATATGTAATATCAACACCTATGACTAATCATTGTTAGCAACTTGTCTGACATTGTTTTGAATTCAGGTTAAAGGACTTCTTAAAGACAAGAAGTTGGAAACACTTGTAGATGCCGAATTAAAGGGAAATTATGACGATGATGAAGTAGAGCAGTTAATCCAAGTTGCTTTACTATGCACAC
>Ga0209282_1002090_pt1 | contig 11377 bp, 6 predicted proteins | sample Mtrugardesep15_FD_187529 | JGI IMG/M metagenome (GOLD analysis project Ga0209282, IMG submission 187529) | Root nodule microbial communities of legume samples collected from California, USA - M. trunc garden sep15 (SPAdes) (version 2) | ecosystem: Host-associated > Plants > Roots > Nodule...
CAATGCTGAAGTTCTCTTAAGTGTAACGACTTCTTCAAACTTTTTCTGCACACTTTTGATACGACAATTTATTTTGGGAAGTTATGCAATTTGAATCCTCAAATGACATTAATAATATTTCTTTTTGGAGTTGAGCATGGTAGTCCTCAAAGATGGTTTTTGAATTCTTGCACATGTAGTAGTAGAAGGACTTTGCTTTGAATTTTGAATTTCAAGGAAAGCTTTAAATGTCCTTTTAATTCTAAAAATAATTAAAGTTATCATCTCTATATTACTAGTAACTTTCTTTGTTCCTTCCTCTCTTCTTTCCTTCTCAAACCCTATTCGTCACCCCTTTCTTTTTCTTCTTCTTCTTCTTCTTCTTGTCAGGGGTGATTTAGGGTCAATTTTGACCCAAAAATCACCCCTCCGAGTTGTTTTTTCTTCTATCCTAATTGAATAAGTGATTTCACATATTTTCTGTTTTCTTTCGTTTGTTTTTTTGATTTCGTCGTCTCTGCACGACTCTGTTTGTTTTGATTTCCTGTCTTTATGCGGTGTGTTTTTTGATTTCCCGTCATAGTGCAGTGTTTATTTGATTCAAGTTGAAAGATTAACTTTGAGCAAGTGCAGATCCGATCAACGACAATGACTTTGGCATCGTCAACATTTCAGATCCGGAGACATGAGTATTCCGGAGACTTGAATATAATCATATTAGTCATATTTGTAGACATAAGTACTTTGCCGTGTTACACAATTAACATGGATGTTGTGAGTTTGCTCATAGATTCATCTTTTTTGTTTTTAGCGAATTTGGATTTGTATTATGTCAATGTACTCCATCAATTTGAATGAATGAATATCGTTTATTTTTGTCAAAAAAAATCTCTATATTACTAGTAGTAGTTAGTTTCTTTAAAGACATGATCAATTGACTCAAAATGTTTAATCAAAATTTGCACATTACGGTAAATAAATGACAACCACTCACTAAGTGCACATTATGAATTATGATGATGATCATTATTGTTTGCATGTTCAAATAATTTTGTAATGGACCAAAGTTATACTCCCTCCAACTCTATATAACCTCCTTTTTTCTTTTTTTTTCTTCATATTTCATACGAAAAAATTGTTAATACGATTTTTTTTGACAAAAAAAGTTGTTAATATAATTAATGTGTCTATTTTGTGTGTTAATACTACCAAATTATATTTTGTTTATATGTGTATTAAATTTGACTTATCATATTTCAAGATAAGTTTGTACAATATTAATTAGGGATGTGTTTAAGAAAAATAATAATAAATACATCTAATAATTTAAAAAAAGATTTATTTTTAAAGACAATTTTTTAGTCAAATCGGTGGTTATTTACAGGAACCGAGGGAGTATACAGGAATGCAATTTCTTTGTTTTTGTTCCTTAAGCCTAAAGTTTCTTTCGGTAAAACTTACACCATCAAGTAAGATTTTGCAATGTTTAAAAATGTTTGATATCTTCAAACAAGAGCAATGGCCAAGGATATATGCTTACTTTCACTTCCACAGTTAATGTCAACATAATTTCGTTTAGTTTAAGTTGAAATTCTAACAATAAAAGCCCAATAAAGCATCTACTCCAGAGTTGGACCACCAAAGCTAACATCGGGCTATGAAATAGAGGAAAAGAGCCCGTAGATTATCTAAACCATTTGATCATCATTAAAAGATCATCAAGATTACGCATCAAGTAAGACAAAATAGCCTAACAAGCCTTGTTAAGGCGACAACTAACCACATATATAAAGAGTCCTTTGTAAAAATAAATAAGAGTAGTGCTAGCAACACTCTCTTTTGAACACTTTCTCTAACACTCACTTTCTAATTGGCTTAAATCAATGTGGGTCTTACATTTTGAAAATGGAACCCACTTAAAGTGATGGGACATACATTGATTTCACCCAATAAGATAGCGAGTGTTTAAAAGAGTGTTGAAAAAAGAGTGTTGCTAGTCTTCCTCAATAAATAAATATAATACACCCGTTAAAAAAACCCTCAAACCCCTTGAGTTCTCTCAAACTTGTGTTGGAATGTCTTTATTGATACACCATCTCATTCCGGTAAAGAACACACATCTTTCTCCACGTAGCATCTACTCTAACCTTCGTCATCAAATCAAATCATAGATGGATCATGATTTTTAAATTTGCCTAATAACTATGCGTCTGAGATGGTCAACACAATGCCTTTATAGATAGGATTGTGCCTGTTAATGAAAATACTTGCATATTAGCATGCCTAATTTAGACTGTTAAGTGTCTTGATACTAATAGGAAGACCAAGTCAATCTACTATGTAAAGATAAAACTGCTGTAAAATTTTAATTAAATAAGACATTTTAGATTAATAAAAGTGCAAAAAGTAGGAGATAAATTTAAGAATTAGAAGGATCGAGGTTTGAATCCAAAGTTCTACAATTATTCACTTTAAATGATAAAATTCTTACTAGACTAATTAATCAAAATAAATTAGGTATTAACATGTGTTAAAATAAATAAATTGTTACTGAGTCTTGCTAACAGGTGTCTTAAAATCATTGTTTTAGGAATCAATAAAGATAAATTTTGTCTTGAAAATAAAAGTTAAACATATATGAAAGTCATAAATTATAATTACATAATTTCTAATTCTAGATGTTTAAACAATACCTAAGAGCATTTGAAAATAATTTTTTAAGTGCCTACACAACTTCCCGTGCAATTCATTTTCTTTTTTGTATGATTTTAATGGAGATGCACTTGAAAATAATTTTTATTATCGTATAGAATAGATTTACCTCTAAAAAGTATAGAATAGTTTTACCTCTAATAAAAGCTTTACATTGTCGGATTAAAATCCCATATTAGATGACATACGATATAATATAAGAATAATCATATAGTATACGACATGATTTTTCGTGTACGTTGCACGACAAGATTTTTATGTCTTATTTGATGAGTGCTACTGAATATTTTTTTATCACAAACATATCTTTTTTAATGGTGATGTGTGCTACTACATGTGAATATAAGTTACTACAAATCAATCCTATTATATAATATATTTATATACATTCTTAATGGTTTACACTTTAATCTTTATCACATTGGAAAAAAAACTTCTTCGAACATGTAGCAACATTGTTTAGATTATGCTTTTTTCTTTCTTTTAGTATTTAGTTTATGGTTGTATTTCTAAAAGGATAAACTAGAATTAGTATTCTAAGTCTAATAGTAGAGCAAATTGTGAATTTATACCAGTCTAGTAATTTCGTGGGGAATGAGCGTCGTGTTATATAGCACCGCTCATAATATAAACAACAACACACATCGGTGTTGTCAAGTTATGATTCACTTTTTTTTTTAGAAAATGACTTACACTTACTTATTTATTTAGAAATAAGGTTTGAAATAAGATTCACATTCAATTCGATAAAATAAGATTTGAATATTTGATTAAGAATTTCTTTTTGGACACAATATATGTCTTAAGATAAGCTCATATTGTGACGACAAGTTTTAACAAATAACAAATCAAATACTCCTTAAAAAAAATCAAATATAAATTTTTTACTAGAGGTGTAAAGATTGGAATCAGCAAGACATTCAACTTAGCTGAAAGGTCTTCTGTTCCTTATTTACATACAAAAATTACCAGTGGATGTTTTAATTTTCCTATTATTGCAATATCTATATTTAATATCGATATTAATTAATAAAATGAGGAGTTTTTTGTCCCGTAACTCAGTTGATAGCTACAAATGATAATTTGTGCATGATGATGTGTGTGAATCTAGCCACTAAACGATTTGACAAAAAAAAGGGAGTTTCTACTTATACAAACACAACTATAAACAAGAAGGACGGATGGGAGTATAACCACTAATAATTTATTAGCCTAGAATCGAAGAGTGAGTATTATAGATATTTACATTATCCATTTACCCTCATCCATAACTTTTTTCATTAAGATCACCTAATTTCTTTGTACAAAACTACGACTACAGCACCATAGGGGTCTAATTCCCTTTTTACTCCATTTCATTTTTATTATTGCCAAACCTCTTCAATGGTCCATCCAACCTAAAAACACTAGAAGGGTCGAGTTATTCAACGCTTCTAGCTAGTTCTTAAATATCACGCCGTCAGCTATCTCCATCAACGGTTGTAAACACTCAGCTGAAAATTTCCTCGCAAACAAAAACGGATCACGCCGTCTCCATCCACCGTTATCATCATCATCACCATATCTTGGTCTATCTCTTCTCAAAGACCAAATTAGTTCAGGACAAACTTCATCTGCCACGTAAGTCCGAGGATGTCCATCGTCTCTCCCTTTCCAATCCACGTGTGTGAGTGTAGCATGCACACAACCCTTTGGGTCCCACATATTAATAAGAGTAGAAAAGTAATTCTCCTCCGGATAACACGTATCGAAACGTATGCATGGTTTGTTGAATTTCGACCAAATCTTTCTATCGCTGACAACTAGTCTTGCATGCTTACGTGTCAGCGCCCAAAATTGCGAGCCAATGCGGAAGTCCTCGAGTTTAATAGTGGGGAGCATTGCGTGTTCTCCACGCGCCGCCCAGCGGTCGTAAGAACTCGGTTCATTGTTGAGGATTTCGATGAAGCTTCTGTTTGAGTTAACAAGAGTGTGGTAAGTGAAATTGAAGGAGTGAAGAGGAATGCAAGAAGAGGATAGAAGGATAAAAATGTAATTTGAACGATCGTCGATGAGAGCACGTGCGAGTAATCGACGCGCCGCCGAGGTGAGAGTGGGGGAGAATCTAGCTGTTGGTTTTGATGGAATGATACGGTTTGAGAAAACACCCGAAAAAGGGGGGTCGTAAGAGAATGTTGGGTCAGCATGAATGTAGATATTGTACAATTTTTTTGGTATTTGGTTGAAGTAAGATTCCCATAATGAAGCAAATGGAAGAGGAGTTGTTGTTAAGAACATGAATGCTATTTTTCTTGGCCATGTTGCTTTTCGCTTTGTATGGTTGGCTACAATGAACAACGTTTCCTCTTCTTTGTGTTCGTCTATTGTTGTTGGTTTGTTTAATTTGTTGTGTTGAGTATTTATACTTAAGAAAGTGGTTGTGAGGTTTGAGTTTGATTTTTCAGGAATGTGTATGGCGGATGAAGAAGTTGTTGATGTAGTTGTGATTGTAGTTGTGGCGGTGAAAAAAATGGCTAGGGGTAAGCATAGAAGTAGTGCACATAAAAGTGAAAGTGGGTTTGGTGATAGCATCGTTGGAGATGAGATGTTTTTAGAATGAAGCTAGGGATGATGCAAAGAAATTACATAATGCTATAAATTGATGTTGAAGGCAGATAAGGATAATGATATTATTAGCCAAAGCACTCATAATCTTAATTATTTTGTGATTTCTAGCCATTACATTACGTGCTTTCGGGTTTACATGCTTGATTTTTGTTTCCCCTTTGTAAGATTCAGAGGTATGTATCACAAAACCTGGCTTCATTAACTTAAACAACAAAGAGTGAAGTTGGAGCTGAAGTTTAAGCACGTACATATCATGTGTTAAGCCAATTGGACTGTTTCGACACGTGGCACCCAAGTTAATTTGTCAGTCTGCATGCCCCTGATAGGATGACACGTCACTTGGGAAGTCAAACTAAAACAATTATTTTTATGAGATAAGCCAAAACAATTTCTTTTTCACGTTGTTTTTGTCTCACTAAATTTCTACCTTGTCTTATCATTGCATGTTAAGAATCGTAACTTTGATCAAATCGATGGAGCTTAATTTTAGGGTGTGGTTAAATTGATAAATAAAAATCTATAAAAGTATTTTAGAAATACTATAAAAAATGATGGTTGAAACAGCAGCAGTTGAATTTGTCAAGCCCTATTCAACTCTAGTCAATCTAATTCAACCATACGATGCTGTAGTAATCAGATCAAACCAACTGTAAACTTACTGATTTTCTGTTCAACCAGCAGTCCAATCCAATTTTTAAAATGTTGATTAGAGCTGAAGTTTTGTTAACAAAAAAAAAAAATCAATTGAGAAATGGTGCGACTATTGGAGATATTGCAATTTAATAATTTGAAATATCGCATTTGTATAAATTGATCGACATAAAAGCACCAATTTTTGTTTGAAAAAATTAAGAAACAAATCAACTAACATCATGCTCGTAATAAATTTCGAACTTTAGTTATATCTATGGGCAAATGCTCCACATTATGAAGCGCTTTCTAAAAAAAAAATGTAACACAATTTTGAGCTTGGAGTGGGTTGTTCTGTTCTCGCGATCATCTGGACTTTTCAACATGTTTTTGTATTTCTGGAACTTGTCTCAACTAATTTCAGCTTTAATCAACAAAGTTTTATACTCAATTTTAGAACGTTGTTAATTTTGATAAGTCTTGATAACATGTCAAATAGTCTTGGTTCTTCTGATATAAAATTTCCTCGAGCGGGTGCCACTATGAAAGAGTATATGAATGTGTGTGTGTGTTTTTTTTTTTGGAGTAAATATGAGTAAGTATATTAAACCATTAAAAAGAAAGAGTACGTATATTAAAGTTTAAAAAGTTAATGGATTTACATATTTTCGAAACGTATTTTTTTTTTATATATGTAGCAAATATTTATAAACAACACTATTGAGTTAAAAAAAAGTCACTATTTGTTTCAAAGTATGACATAATTTTGACAAAGTTATTTTTCTTTTTTAAAACTTGGTATGTAGCCAAAGATCGACTAATTCGGTGACCAATCCCAGTGTACATTAGCTTAGGCGTAGCAAAATCCATGTAATGGATCAATCCGAATGTACATTTATTAGAAAACAATTATCTTAAAGGACATATTATTTTCTTAGAGTGAGTTTGAAGGTGAAAGGAGAGGAGAGGGTTTTAAAAAAAAGGGAGGAGCGAGTGAAAAAAAATAGAGAACATTGAAAAAGAAGAACTTTGGGGGATTTATTTTTCTTTATAATGCAAAACTCTCTTTATTCGAGAAACTAAAAGATTATATTGGTAGAGTTTTAAGAGATTTTGGAGGGTTTACATTATAATATTGTTAAAATTCAAAATATATTAATCATAAACATTCTTTACCGTTTGTTAAAAGTGAGCTTGACATTTGTGGCTTTAAATTTTTATGGAATCGTCTGCTCGACTGCACTAAGTTGCAACATGACAGTGAAAATGTGCAATGTGAAATCGTAAGTGTTAGCATAAGAAATGCTATCCTCTTGAAAGTTGAATCTATCAACCAACCATCTCATGAAAACCATCACAGAACAGAAGTCACCTTAAGCGACATTCCAGCAGCACCAAAGCCATCAACCTTTTCTAAATTCCCACTCCTGCTTGTCATTTTTCCTCTTGACTAAACTTCAACTCGTAATTCTGTTGTGTTTTGAAAGCAACAAAAGTAATAATCTAGGAGCTATAAAAACAGAGATGCAATGGAGAAGGGAGATTTCATTTCATCATCAACTTAGTAACTTAACAGAAAAACTTATCAACAACTGATGAAAATTTTAGCTGTTTGATGCATATCTTTCTCAAAAAGGAAAAAGGCCTGAAAATGGATAATTGGTGAACATTTAATTAAGCTTATTTTTAAGAAAGTTTCGGCATTGTTGGCTTTCAATGTTATTCTTAACTACTTCAGTTGCCAACAAGCAAGTAGCACATTGTTTCGGCATTGTTTGATGCATAAAGCAAAAAGATCAAATGCGGTAATTCATTAATTTTCCACTCTATGTCGAACAAATTAACACATCAGGTCTCAAATACTTTGAAGTAAATCACAGCTTGAATATCATTACACAACAACAATATTCAATTATACAACATCACCAAAAGGACATGACATGTTAGGGTACTACAAACTTTCCTCCAATGACAATAGTAGCAGCTGTAGGTTTTGGATGGGATATGATAGAATTGCATGTTAAACAGACACTGTTACTTGCTACAGGCTAACGATTGATATTTGGCTAAGTTCAAGTGAGCTTGATATTTATCGGTTTTACTTTTAACAAAATTCTTTGCTTGACAGCATGAAGATGAAATATGACAGTGCAAATGTGCAATGTAAAAAATCTTGAGTATTAGCAAAAGAAACGTTATCCTCTTGAAAGTTGAATCTAACAATTATCTCATGAAACGTTATCCTTTTGAAAGTTGAATCTACTAATTACCTCTTAATTACTACTACTTTACACCTATTCCTTTGAGAAATCAACTACTGATTTAATCTTTGTCCATGCTTTTGTGTCAAAGAGGGCATGCATCAAATCATAAATTAGCACATGAGAAAAACTAATGTACAGCATTCACTCTTCTGCACTGGTCATGCACAGAATATGAATTTAGCATACAACAACTACTGAAAAATGAACAAAAAAGGATTTAATAGAAGTCATAAACAACTTATAAATACAGGTCTACAAGTTGAAATATTAGATATCCTTAACTTATGCAACGAGATAAAGTTCGTGATCATCAAGGTTCAAAATTCAAACCATAAAATCCAGTAGTTAATTTATAGAAGTTAATCAGAGAGGGACTCTTACTTATGTAGCCTGAACACATGAAAAATAAGTTCACAATTAGGAGAGGCCTTTGAGCATAAGGATACTTCTCTTTCTTTTTTGAGGCTATCACGGCAACAGATTTTCATAGTTTTCAAAACTCTTGCATTATTAAGAATATATGCTGCTAACTGAAGCTCACCTTGTCGGCCTCTGAAGTACCAAAGTGTGCAAGTTTTAAGGTGTAATGAAATGCACTGCGGAACAGATAACGCATCCACCCAACTTTCCTGGCCATTGTCTCTTATCCCGTCACCGACGTATGTGCCCTATGAATATAGATAAAATAAAGAAAATAAAAAAAGCATGTATAGAAATAATAAATCAGATGTGATCCCTAAACTTAACAAACCTTCAACCCAATCCCATGTCATACAACTATACTGCATTTCATGGTGCTGAAGAATTTGGACAACTTAGTGAGCTACCCCTTATAATTACTCTTTCCTTGTAGCTTAACTAGCTTAAATAAACCAAAACTTTCAAAAAGAACATATAGTCTTAAGTCCTTTCGGAATGGGACAAAAAAAACATTAATATAATCAAAAGAAAGACAAACATGGATTCCTTTGAGAAATCAAAATATCAATATTTGTTTAATCTTTGTCGACACTTGTGTCAAAGAGAAAAGATAGCACATGACAAAGATGAGAAACACTTATAATAATATGCAACGTTTACCCTCAAGCCCTGTGGTTATGCATCAAATCATAAATTAGCATATAACTATAAAAAAACATGGATCTAGCTAATTGAAGTCATAAACAAGCAAAAAGAGGATGACAAGTTTTAAGGATAATTTCTACTTAACATATGTGCACGGGTACAAGGTTCACATTTCAATCCTTCAAACCCAGTAGTTGCATGGTAGACGTTAATGAAACAGAGGATAGAGGAACTAATACTTACCTTCAAAGAGCAATTTTATTTTTATTTTTATGAAAACTGTATTCAAGATCAACTACTCGTTTAATCGTTGTCCATGCTTTTAATCAGGTTATAACAGTTAATTAAGTTTCCGTGAGCTTGCTCGAGTGCATGAAGTTGTAACATGACATTGCAAATCTGAAAAAGCGAAGTAAGAGCATAAAATATGTTATCCCTAAATTCTTGAAAGCTGAATCTATCAACCATCTCCTACTTTTTGTTTAAAACGGGGGCTGAGCAGTTGAATTGATACGCTGAACACACTTCCAAAAACGACTCATTAAGACAGTTCGAAAGCTCCCTTCTCATTTTCGTTGCAGTATTTTTTTAAACTTATTAGAAGTGAGTTCTCAGTTCTGACAGGCATACTGGTTATTGAAGGAGCAATTGGTGCCTAAGTTCAATGGTTCCATACATTCAGTGTAGCAGTTGATACAAACATATCATTGATTATCTGGATAATCACTCTGGTCATGAAACCACCATGGAACAGAATTCTCCGTAAGTGCCATCCAAGCTGCACCGAAACCATTAGCCTTACTAGATTCACCTTTTGAGTTTAAGTTAGGTCTATTCATGACAATTCTCTTAGTTAATGTTTAGTCTTTAAATATAACTCCGGCTAATTTATACCAATTCCTTTGAGAAGTCAACTACAGGATTAATCTGTTCATATTTTTGTGTTCAAATAGGTCATGCATCAAATCAGAATTTAGCACATGAGAAACACTAATGTACATTTTTGACTCTCCTACCAGTGATCATGAATTTAATCAGAGCTTAGCATACAACTAACTAACTAACCAAACAACGGATAACATAGATTTAGTTGATGAGATGTCACGAACAAGTTTAAACAGATAGCTCTACAAGTTTGATATTTTTTCTAAACCTTGTACACCAAATCAAAGATCAAGACAATCAAGGTTCACAATTCAAACCTAGCAGTTGCAAAAGTAAAAGTTAATAAAAGAACCGCTACTTACATAGTAAGTTCGCATTTAATGGTCAAAATTAATGGTAAATCTTATCCAATGAAATAGATGATATTCATACAACAGACAAATAATAACAACACCGTTTTGGTGGTTTTTGAGCTATGAAGTTCGGATATGTAGTGCAATACGGGTAAATATGATACGGGTACGTGGATACGCGAAATTTTTAAAATTTATTATACGATACGGTAAAGATACGTTAACAAAATATTTATATTAAAATTTATATGCGTGTAAAATACTTAAAAAAAACATTGATTACTCATACTATATAATCATAAAAGTCACAATTTACAAAAAAATAAAATACATATGATCAAAATAAAAAATGTAAAGTTTTTGTATAAATCATATTCTATTTTTATCCATATGTTAGGATATCAACAAATGTATCAATAAAAGAACTCAAAACAAAGTTTGTTTAATGTTGATTGATTAAATCTCCCTCTCTCGTTACTTTCATCCACCAAAATCATAATATTTAATTTGTTAATCGAAAAATAATTATAGTGAATCGTATCTTAAATTTTCACAACACAATCTCATTTTTATACACTTCATTTTTTTTTTGAATACGTCTCTGTGAAGTATCTTATGTGTATCCGTCGAGTATCTTATAAGTATTCGATAAAATATATATTTTAAATTAAAATAATTAATTCTGATACTTCTGAGATACGGCATCTGGAGTATCCGCGGAGTATCAGTATCCGATACGTATCCGACACAGGTACGACACCATTTTAGAGTATCCAGGCTTCATAGGTTTTGAGTATGGCTTGTACTCTCTTGTATTGTGTCCCTTTTCAGAATGCCAGTTTGTGACGCTTCGATTTTTATTTATTTATGTTTACGTTTTCC
>Ga0209282_1002091_pt1 | contig 11372 bp, 5 predicted proteins | sample Mtrugardesep15_FD_187529 | JGI IMG/M metagenome (GOLD analysis project Ga0209282, IMG submission 187529) | Root nodule microbial communities of legume samples collected from California, USA - M. trunc garden sep15 (SPAdes) (version 2) | ecosystem: Host-associated > Plants > Roots > Nodule...
TTGAATTGTAATTTTGGCGGAAAGTAAATTGCTTGAAGGATAAAACAGAAAGATATTCAATTCATGAAATGGACCTTAAGGATATTCCATTCATTGGTGCTTCAGAAGTATTAATCAAGTTCTTGAGCCTTGGAACTTTCTAATTTTGTAGAGGTGATGAAATGTGATCAGAGGATACCATGATGAATTTTGGATCGATTTGAATTCATGAGAAGAGACATAAAGAATGCAAGTATAATTTTTAAACTTTTCGTGAATTTGATCTGTGGTAAACGGTGGTAAAAAAGGATTAACGGTGACGATTAGTGACATTGATTATTAATCCACATGTTATTTTATAATTGACTATTTGTATTTAAAATTAAAATTAAGGGTATTTTTGAAAAGAAATTTCAAACCCAAAAGTGTGATGAAAGAGACAGTTTCATTTATATATAGTATAGATTATTCCACATGATGTTACCATTGATTTCATTTTTAAATCATAATATGTGTTTGGATTTGGAGGTGGAGACGTAGATGGTAACAGGTTTATTTCATTGCCTGGGTTGCTACGGTAGGGTTGATAAAATTAAAAGTAAAGTGATAACCTTGATGTATTTTTCCTAAAGTAAAGCATTACGTTTTGGTTATATCCAGGTAAATTAAAATTAGAATTAATATCAATCCATCCAAATTGAGCTGAATATATATTTTTTTTAAGGAAAATTGAGCTGAATATATGAATAATACAATTTATCCCTCAAAATAATATTTACATAAAACAATATAATACAACCGTATGACAAATACGACCTAAAATGAGTAATACAAATCTCATAATATTTACAGTATATAGATTTGCATAACAACTCATATTCCTTTATCCCTCAAAAAAAAATCGTATTCCTTTAAAAAGAAATTTCGTAAGTATACTCAATAAAATTATGAAATGGAATTTTATCTTCATATGCAACTGTTTTTGGCTCCCTTAGGAAATGAGGTATAAAAATTTAATCATTAATAAAGCTACTCATATTCTACGAAGGTTATACATTAACTAAAATAATACAATACTTCTATTTCACTATTTATAATTTTTATAATCTACTCATGTGACGTTATTCTACATTTATGAAGATTTCAATTTAAATCAAGCTGTCATTGCGGTATATTTCATAACTCTAAATTTAATTAATCTTTTTTTCCTTAGATGATAACTATGTTACCTATCCTAGTTATAATTAATGTTTATATAAGACAGGTTTTTAGACTGACTCAATGATAAACCTAATCAACTACCAATATTATTCTTCCTTCAAAAAAATAAAAAACTTCCAATTCTTTTTGTTTTGGAAAAGTCAAAATGATATTATTTAACCAAACCAAAGAGCGGTTCCCAAGTACAAGGTGTGCCTAGAAGACCACTACAAATTTACAAAGAGTCAGAACCACAAAACAAAGAAAACAAAGTTAGTCAATGCCCAGACAAGCTAAAGGACTTGACCACCACCCATGCGTACCAAAAGCAAACATGACATTTTTAGCTTTCAACCACCCTAAAATAAAAACTACCAATTTTATTCTATAATTAATTTGAATATAGTCGTTCATGTACTCCGTCTATCCCAAAATATAAGAAAAATTTTGTCAACAAAATTTAATGTATTTTATTCAAAAGTTGTACCAAACTTTTGCTTACATTTTAGGTACAATACAATACAACTTATTGATTAATTATAGTATCACAATTATTTTTATGAATCATTAACACATAATCTTACGTAAATGTGTATCTTGAAACAAATTAAAATTTACAACAATATTTCTCTAGCCCATCACATGTATCAACAATATAAACTAGCAACTAGGCTCGACCCATACTTTGCCATCGATGTAAGCCTGATAATGAATTTAGGTAAATAATCTAGGTTCAAACAATATTACAACATTTTAATTAGTCGTTTTCATGGGTCATTTATATAAAATGTATCAAACACTATTGAAATCAGTAAACCCAAGTTATAGGTCTTCCATCTAAGTCGTCTAATTTTTTATCATTAAATCGTAAGGTTCAAATGTTGTTTGACCTATAATGGTCGCTCACGGTAGCCTCCACCGTATCTTGTGTTTGCACAAACGATAGAAAAATGATACTTGAACAATCATTTTTAAATAATATTTGTGACAATTCTCTTATATTTTTATTGTACTTTAATTATCTCTTTCTCTCTCCAGTTATTGTCTAATAAAAAAAAATAGAAAAAAAATTGTCACAAAAAATGTTTAAAATTGACTGTACAAATATCATTCCTCAAACAATAATATGTTGAAGACAAACAATAATTTATTTTAAAGTGAGACAAAAGTTGTAAAAATTAATAAAAAGAGAAATGTTATTGGTTAAAAACATAAATGTCTCGACATTGTGAAATTAACTCAATTGATAGAAATATTATATTATACTTAGAGACTTCAGAGTTCAAACTCTACACACTCCGTTTATTTAACTTTAAGAATTGAATTTCTAACGACTAAGATACTTAATTAAAAAACACAACAAAAATATTTCTTTTATAGATAAAAAAGATGTTATTTTATTATTAAAATATCTCATAAATATATTGTAGGTAAAAATGCGACAAAAGGTATGAAAAAGTAATACTACGTAATTTACTTTACATACTAAAATACATAACAAATATTCGTGAGTGGTTGTTTAAAAAAATATATATTCGTGAGTGGTGCTTTTTTTATCTCTGACAAAAAAATTGCTCAAAAGCCCATTAACCTATGAAAACGAAGCTAGTTAGAGATACCGTACTAAAGTTTTTTTAAAAAATTACAAAAGAGGAATACATGTTTTGCGTCCTCTGTTATGTCGCAACCACTTGTACAAAGTTGAGCATTTAGTTGGAGGACTAGTCTTTTAATTAAATTATTCGTTTTTGGTAACCGGTTCTGTGGCAGATGCTAGGCTATAAAAGACACCTCTTTATTTCAAATTTCGGTTACATAAGCGACGACTTATTTTTTATTTTTTTTGAGCTATAGATCTAAGTACAATTTTTTTTTTTGATAAAATAATCTTTTTTTTGGAGTTACTATATCTAAATAATATATTTTATATTCAACAATTTATTCTAAAATTTCTTCAAAAAAAATAAAATAAAATAATTTATTCTAATTCTAAAATTCTAAAATAAAATTTCGAGTTTGGAGAGAAAAAAAAGGCTTAAAAAGCCGCCAGTTCCTCACTACCACCCGCTTCGAATCTACACCGCCACACCACAACCAAGATCCTTCATTACTCTCTCGCTATGCATTTTCGCGCATTCATTCTATTCCCTCCTTTGAACGCGTTCCTTTGAATCTCTCTAATCCAAATCTCTCGTCAACTTCTTTTTTATATTATCTTTTTTCAAATCTCTCCCACGTGATATGCCAATGGATCTTTGCTAGCATCTCTTGATCACATCTTGAATCTGCAACTCCTCTTTCACACTACAAAATACCGTGTAAGTTCTTATTCTCAATCTACGTCTCTGTTTTTATTCTAAATTCAATAATCACTGCTTATGTGCTATCCAAACAAGGCCATCTCAGATAAGCGCTTAACAATCAATTTTCAAATATATTTTATTGTATAGAGTGTAGACTAATAAGTAATCTTCAGCGTGCAAAAAATGAACCTGTCTTTGCGTCTCATATGTCCTGCAAGTGAAGCTAAGCAGTACAAATATGTGAATTCTCTTTTGTCCAGACCCTCCTCCACAAGGGTTTCTTGTTTCATGAAGAGATATGTATGTAATCGCCGCAATGGAAGAAATACGAGGGTGTGTTGCCAATTGATGCGTGACCATTTAGAAGAATCGTATAAAAGAAAGAAAAGGTTACAAGTGCCTCCACAAAAGCAGGGTTTTGTGAGGACTTTGTTGATTGATAACTATGACAGTTATACATACAATATATACCAGGAACTATCTGTTATTAATGGTGGTAAGTTATACTTACTATGTTCTGTATTTTTCTGTCTCTCATTTCAATGTAGATGTCAACGGTAACCATTCGGTAAGTGTTGAATTGTAGTAAGCGTTTTCGATTAGTTTTAAAGTGGCTTCCATTAAAAAGTGAATCCAGTCCAAAATGCCAAATCTGTCATCAAGTTACATGAATTAATGAAAAACATATTGAAAAATTAGCAGGACTACTCATTTGTAAAAAATTATTTTATATGTCAATCATTGGGTGGACACCTTAGAGTTAACGTCACAAAAAATATATATTTATATTCAAATAGAATTGTTCTACATGTAAGAGTTAGGTTACAAGTAAGAATATCAAGATGGATGGGGGCTTTTTTGCAAGAACAATAAACATATGTTTTAGCATTCTGAAATCCTGTACAGAATACTATAGTCTTGGAAAGTTTAAGAAGTTGATGTTACTTATAAGGATTTTATGTCCCTTTTAAAAGCTGGTTTGGTTTTCATTTTGCCAGTCCCTCCTGTGGTGATTCAAAATGATGATTGGACGTGGGAAGAACTTTGCTATTACTTGTATGAAGAAAATGCATTTGATAACATCGTATTATCACCTGGACCTGGTTCTCCAGCATGTCCAGAAGATATAGGTGAGAATTATGGATTGTGGTATGATAATTTCATAACATTTATATACTGCTCCTGAAGAAGCAATAGGAAATATTAATTGATTCAATTGTTTGTAAATGTCCGTCTGAGTGGATATATAGTCCATGTTTTTATCCCATTTAACGACCTACGAGTCTTTGTATGATTTGATGTATTCATTGTTAATCTACTCACGAGGCCATTGTGAGTTATGATGTTTAACTTACCATTGTGAAATACTTTGGTGCCTTGATACGCCTCATAGCAGTGTGTGGCTCAAGAAATAGGTTAAAGGGTAACCATGGCAATAAAAAAGTATCCCGAGAGTATACTTGTTACCTCCGTTTACTCTTATGATCAAATCTGGTCTTCAACACCATCTGTCGTTATCCAGATATATGAGATTTTAGGGGAACATATTTAGATTTCAGGAACTCAAAATATTGAAATATTCAATCTTAAAACAACAACAAAGGCTTTGCACTAGATGGGGCTAGTTACACAAATAAATCAACACTTTAGGCTCCTCAAAAACTATTTTTTTAACAGATTCATTTAGAGTCAGGTCGTTTGTAACTGTTTCTTATAAAGTATACTTAATCTATCCCTTTTTCTATTGGACTATCTATCACCTGATTAACTTTTATCACTAGAGCCTTGACTAATCTTTTTCTCGCATGAACAAAACATCTTAGGCTAGTTTTTGTCATTTTCTTATCGAAAAGTGCAACTCCAACTTCCTCCTAAATACAGTTTTTCCTAATTTTATATTTCTTACAAGCAAGTGTCAGCACATACTCTTCAATATTCTCATCTGTATCACACTCAAATGGGGTGTAACCATATAAGTGAAACAACCTCAAACCACATGAACTGGAAGTATAACTACACCTACGTATGTTTTGAAAGGACACCTCATATATTTTGAAGAATTTGATATTTATGATTTATTTTAATGTTATCTTAATTGTTGTTTAATGAAATGTGTGGAAGATTCTTTATTTTGACATCCGTTTTTCTTCAAATGATTTTATATGCTTCAGGCATTTGTCTTCAAATATTGCGTGAATGCAAGGATATTCCTATTTTGGGTGTTTGCCTCGGACACCAGGTATTTCCCTCTTCTTTATGATAGAACACTATGGCGTAATTTGATCCATGTAGCCAACCCCACTTAGTGGGATAAGGCTTGGTTGTTGTTGTTGTTGTACGGAAACCTTTTAATTTTGCAACTTGTGTTAATAACATGCAGTCATGCACATATTTCAATTGAGTGCACTACATGTCTTGAATTTTGGTTACGTTTTTTCCTTGTCATATCTCCTTTGCTAACACACTCTCGCTCTTAATAGTTCATATTTCTTTGGTTAGCAATTTTTTTTTTAATACAATTTATGAAGATGGAAAAAGTGTTGGCCTTTTAAATACAATGGAATTGATAGATATAGCGAAAAAGAGTTTCAAGAATATTTCACGTTGGTATATTTTCTAAACAACATTCCTTAATTATACCCATTAACTCCTTGATTTCCGGCCAATAACAAATCTAAGTGGCTGAAATCTTTTCGTGATCAACTCTTGATATAATCTCTCTAGATAAATAGCAATGCTCTAAATACAAACATAATACTTTTGTTTGCTTCGGTGAAAACTGCTACATATCAAAATTTGAATTCAATTTGTTTAAACGACCATTTTCAATAGTGCATTTAATTCTTCATTATTGAGAAGTTTCCCATTTTTGTGAAGTGTTTACTTTGATTAAACCCAATAAAAACATATTTTGAAGGTTAACATAAAACTCGTTTATATGGGGTTTCCATAAGATATGCTTAAAGTTATTTCTGAAGAATAATATAGAATTGCTGTAAAATTTCCAAGAAAAATGCCCTTTGACTTAATTTTTTTTGTATCTTCGAGAAGGTAGTTAACAATATAGAAGCTGTATTATGCCTGATGTATGTCAATGCTTTGATAAGATGATGGAGAAAATGTTGGCGCAAATACCTCATCGTGATTATGAACCTATCCACAATCCCCTTTTCATTATTATGTTTTTTCTGTTAATCATTATATTAAACTAAATCCTGTTGTGATTAGTATTTTTTAATTCATAATCTCAAATGTCATACTTCTGTTTTTCGTAACTATTGTTTACGTTGTGTACATTTAATTTTTTCCTTGGCTTAATCTCTTTCTGTGGTTTGATAGGCATTGGGTTATGTGCATGGAGCTCAAGTAGTCCATGCATCTGAACCAGTTCACGGGCGTCTGAGGTATGCTTGATCATTTTAAAAACATTGTGTAATTGCCACACTCAGGAGAGTGAATATATACAAAACATAATTGTCATTTAAAAGTTATCATTTCTGTTGATCCCCTTTCATTTATAGTTTTAACTATTTATTTGTTTTGTGCAGTGAAGTTGAGCACAATGGATGCCAACTTTTTCAGGGCATACCTTCTGGTAGAAATTCTGGTTTCAAGGTGGGTTGCTACTATATATTTAAAAGAATGTGAATTTAAATCAGTCGAACATTTTTAGAAAATTTGGATTTGAATCTGAATATATAATTAAATTTTTAGCTTATCATATTCATATTTGAGACATACAAGGCATTCAGATGCTAGTAAACTCTAAATATAAAACTCAATTTTTATGAAGTGTTGATGTTGCTCTGCAATTATGGACTAAGTTGTATGAAAATCTTGGTGAATTCTGAATTTTCTTTGACCTGGGAATTTTTTATCTCTTATTGGTTTAACAAAGGAAAATATGTGATGATATATTCCTCAAAAAATCCGATTTTCCCAGATTCTTCCTGCAACTAATGAAGATATCTTGGCGTGATCACCACATAAGAAATTGAGCATAATTAAGTGCTTTTTTTGTGTTGTGTTCGTTTTTACAAACAAATGGCACATTTGGTTTAAGCGAAAAGTCTTCTGCTTTTATTCTTGTGACTCTTCAATGGGGGTTTCTTTACCAATATGCAGAAGGATTACGGTGCTCTTTCAGCTGATGTTTTCATCTCCATTTGTCTTTTTCCCCCGTCTCCTTTGTTTTAGGAGGATTTCTCATCTTCTTAGCCTGCATTATTCTTCTCTCCTAATACATTATTTTTTCGTTCTTTTTCAACTATTAGTGAGGATAAGAAAGACGTCTTTGTTCTAGTTGGTGGGGTTTTTCTACTAGCATTTCTTATATTTTCCAAGGGAAAGAGATGTCAGGTGGTTTGATTAGCGAGGAAGGGATGCATCACATAGAGGAAGGGATACTCTCAAGATGTTTGTTGAAATTCTGAGGAAAGTTTGATTCATGTGTTTGGTTAACTGCAGTCTTGCAGATTCTCATCCCTTGGTCAATTCAAATTTTAATCAGAAGAGAAAGCCATTTCTAGGAACCCTAAAACTTATCCAAACAAAATATCCTTTCTGTAGTATCCCTTTACTATAGTATGTATTTCAACAAAAATGACTAGTGACAAAATCCGAAAAAATTACATATGGTGCCAGATTCTGCAGTGCCATCATTCATGTAAAACATGTGCTATGCACAGATGCAAACTACTGCCTTGCAATTTATTTATTTATATTTTTTAAGCTAAGTTTATTCTTCTTTTGTCAAATTTTAATTAAAATCTATCTTCTACCACCACCAATCATAATTATTGTTTTTCACAAATTTCAGGTGGTTCGATATCATTCGCTGGTGATAGATTCTGAATCACTTCCTGAAGTGCTCATTCCAATAGCATGGACTTCAGCTACAGAGATTTCGGACAAGTACAATGGTCATGAACTTCAGACTGATCAAAGCATTTTCCTTGATTCATTTTTACCTGAAGCAAGAAACGGAAATTCATACCTTGTTGACCATGGACAAACTAGAAATGCAAGGGTTCTTATGGGAGTCAAGCATTCTACAAGGCCACACTATGGTGTGCAGGTGTTAAGTACAGAAATGATCTGTCTATAGTTTTAGCCGTGTTTCTATTTATTTTTTAACCATGCTTACGTCAACAAATTTGACTTTCAGTTTCATCCAGAGAGTGTTGCAACCTGCCACGGAAGTCAAATATTTAAGAATTTTAGAGAGATTACAGATGATTATTGGCTGAGATGTAGGTCATCATACAACAAGGGAAAACGTGCTAATTCTGATGGTAAACCGAAGAACTGTGTTCCCCACTCATGATGCACACACTAGAAAAAACTGAAAAATCTTTTATTACAATTCACCCTATCTTTCCTGTGTGCTTATCAAATAATTTATACCGAAATAATTTGTGGGTTAATGTTTACTTGATTGCTATTTCTTGACCTTATAAATGAGAAAATGGTTTAATAGAAATATTACTTTGTATCTTGTCCAGTCTTTGTTAGGGTCTAGTTCTATAAAATACCTTGACCTTATAAACTAGAGTGGGATCTCTTTATTATTGTGTTCATGCTTCTCAGTTTTATTATAAATTTCAATTGGCCTTCAACTTAATATGGTAGTTCTGCGTAATTTACCTGAGCAGTAAACTTTCTTTAGCACACGCGCAGGTTTCAAGTGCTAGTAGACTCTACAGACATTTAGTACATAATAATACTGAGATGAACTACAAAAGTTTGAAGTTGAAATGGAGAAAATTTGATCACTTGGCTGGGCAAGTTGGTGGAGCAAAAAGTATATTCTGTCAGTTGTTTGGACAGGAAGCTGAAAACACCTTTTGGTTGGATAGTTCCTCCACAGAGATGGTATCTATATGAATTTATGTCAGTTAATCTTCGATTCTATAGATATGATGCTGAGAATACCGTTGTCACCATCAAGCCATTCCCGGACTTTGTTTTTATTACACTCATACAGATACACATATTTTTACATTTGGATCTTTAAACCAGAAACATAGATCAACATAGAATCTCTTCATATTTTGGTAATATACTTCATTATATACTATATTTTCCATCATTTTAATATTCTTCTCATTCCCAATAGGGAAGAGCACGCTTTTCGTTCATGGGAGGAAAAGGTGGGCCACTTTGGAAGCAGTTAACGTTCAGGTTGTCTGATCAAAGGTTAGAAATTAATTCTCTTAACTGTTAGTTTTTAAGTATTTTCGACATGTCTTCAATCTCTTCTCTTACATGCATTGACCTGAAAAATATTTCAGTTGCACCAATCTAACCTTCCCACGCTTTGGCATTGATAATAGTGTATGATGTAAAATAAAATAAAATATAACCCATTCCTTTTCTAGTGATGGCAGTTCAAAACATGGTGGCCATTTGTCACTGGAAGATTCTGAAGGTTCTGCCAAAACAATATTCTTGGAAGGAGGTTTTCTTGATTATTTGAACAAGGTATATACTGAAACTATGTTGGCCATTTAATGCTTTGTTCTTGCGTATCACACTTCTTTACCTAGCCCCCAGGACATGCATATTGTTAGAGATATATGACGTGCTACTAGACTCTATTAGGTGATTGGTCCTTGTTACCCCCATTCTTCATAATCAAGTTGAGTTTACACTAGATAAAATTGAGCCTATGCTAGTACATGATTCGAGTCTATAATGCTCTTGCATGAAGTGGATTTTTCATCTAATTTCTTTTGTTACTTGACTATACCACCCTTTTTCTCCAACAAAATTGCTTTTTTTGTACCCTAAACAGGAAATATGCTAGCTGAACAAATATTAAAAAAGATCAAAAGCAAGATCATTTTTGCCCATTCTTCTCTGATCTCGATCAGTAAAATGCCATGTATTACTTTGAATGTTTTTCGCTTTTATCAGAAATGCAGTTAAGAAACAAAGAAAGGGGTGGGAAAGGATATATGATAGGTAAACAGGACAAAGACATAAGGAAAGTCAAAATTTCTGGGTATTGAATCATCAGCCTGTACGTATTTTCTTGGATATATGAATTTTTGTGTGACATACTTGGATATTCCCAATTACGATAATTTTTTTTTTGTACTAGTATAATGAAACATTAGTTCCTTTTCCTTTCTGTTACTGTCTCCCTTGTAAATATGTTGCCTTAATAATGTGACAGGAGTTTCAATCATATCGTTATGATAAGGATGAATATGAAGGTCTACCATTTGATTTTCATGGCGGATATGTTGGTTACATCGGGTAGGTGGTGAAGTCAACCAAATAAATGCTTACATTGAATCAAGTTGAATGTGCATGTATTTTTTTTATCAACAAGTAAACAACAAAAGGAACCAACCTCTATATCTAACACTGCCTAAAGCATCAGCCAGAAAGTTTTGCATAATCTGACAAGGGTAATTCGGCCATGTCTTCAAAGCTTGATGCATAGCTGCACCAAACTGTGCTGGCCAATCAACAAATTCATTGTCCTCCCTCAAAGTAAGTTGGAATGTAAAGGGACAGGCCATGGAAGAGACCTTGTGAACATGATTGATTAAAGGAGCATATGGATGATATAATGAAGTGTCATCTGTTATGAAATCCAGATCATAATTTGTGGAAGCTAATAAAATATAAAATTAAAACAGTCCCAGTGCATTGCACGGGTTCCATATTTGTTATTTACAAGACCTCTCAAGTGAACTAACAAATAATTGATTTCGCATGTTGCAGGTATGACCTCAAAGTTGAATGTGGTGCCACATGTAACCATCACAAATCTAAAACTCCAGATGCATGTTTTTTCTTTGCTGATAATCTTGTTGCTATTGATCACAAAAATGATGATGTTTATTTATTGGCTATACATGAAGAAAGTTCAAGTAT
>Ga0209282_1002092_pt1 | contig 11371 bp, 6 predicted proteins | sample Mtrugardesep15_FD_187529 | JGI IMG/M metagenome (GOLD analysis project Ga0209282, IMG submission 187529) | Root nodule microbial communities of legume samples collected from California, USA - M. trunc garden sep15 (SPAdes) (version 2) | ecosystem: Host-associated > Plants > Roots > Nodule...
ATAGAAGATAATCAATTCCAAACTCTTAACTGCAAATGGACATTGGACAAAAATATGAATAGAGGTTTCATTTGTCAAACCACATGGACTGCATTTAGAAACCACATTGCAACCACGAGTCCTCCCATGCTCATTTTTGGGACCATATTGTGTTGAAACCTTCAAACCAAAAAAGGTTTTTGTGACACCTAACGTTGTGTCAATGGAATTTGATGTTGTCATTTTTATTTTTAACATTAGAGTAGTTTTTGTAAGGTCTTCTAAAAGGAGTTCTTTCACATTTTAACTTCATAGTAAATATCATAGGAACTTTGGAGTCTAATTTTTAGAGATTTCATCTTATCATTTAGATTAGGACAAACTTCACAACTATCAAAATTCATCCAATTTGGATACTTGGATAAATCAACTTTAGGCGTCTTAATGGAAGACATTAATATAATTCGCTCATTCACAAGAGACGTATGGTCATTTTGCAAATTTTAAAATGGGATAATAGTGTTTTACCCCCTGTAATATAAGTCATTTTTGGTTTTCCCCCTGTAAAATTTTCTTTTTGGATTTCGTCCTTGTAATTTGAAGTTTTTTGGTTTTGGACCTTAATGGATTTTGACTGTACAAAATCGATGATATGGCAGGGGGTAAACCGAAATTTGATCAAATTAACAGGTGGATAAACTGAAATTTGTTCAAATTACAGGGGGGGTAAACCGAAATTTCCACAAATTACAGGGGGTGAAATTTTTCATGAAGGTCCAAAACCAAATAAATTTTAAATTACAAGGACGAAATCCCAAAAAAATATTTTACAGGGGTGAAAACCGAAAATGACCTATTTTACAGGGGGTAAAGCACTATTAACCCTTTTAAAAATCACCTTTGAGTTTTAAAAGTATGGCTTCCAATTCAAGAATAACTCTCTTTTTGACGCCTATCACTTGTACATAAAAGGTTTTTCACATAGGGTGAAAAGGACATTTAACATTGGGTTGCACCCGATGTACGGAAGGATGTGATGTGGTATGTCCACAACTTTTCACAGCGGGTACATACCTGATGTGATAGATGTTTTTGTAAGGTCTTCTAAAAGGAGTTCTTTCACATTTTGACTTCATAGCAAATATCATAGGAGCTTTTGAGTGTTGTTCTAGTTTAATTTTTAGAGATTTGATATCTTCATGTAGACTAGGACAAACTTCACAACTAACAAAATCCATCCAATTTGAATACTTGGATAGTTCAAATTTAGGTGACTCGATTAAAGGAATTGTAGTACGCTCATTCACAAGAGATGGATGGTCATTTTTCAACTTTTAAAAATTACCCTTGAGTTTTAAAAGTTTGACTTCCCGTTAGAGAATTACTCTCTTTTGGGCGCATATTCTTTCAAAAGTATTCATTGTATCACCAAGCATTTCTACAAGAGCATTTTATCATTCTTTATATAAAGCGTTAAAATCGGAGTCAGAATCAAAATAGATTACCTCTTGACGCTTCTTCTTAAGTCTCATCAGGCATAGATGAGCAACTTCATCATTGTCCGAATCAATAGGGTGGATGACAAATTCACTTGGCTATCTCCTCCCCTCACACGGTTGGTTGATGACATGATTTACAAGAGAAACTATAAAATACACAACAATAGAAAATTTAACCCAAAAAAACAATCAATTCAAAATAAAGCAAGTAAGAAAACTCGAGCAAAAACAGAGAACGAACAAGGACTAATATACTGAAGCAACTATGAGGAAACTATAACACAAGAATCCCTATTCAAAACATCTCCCAAGACCTCAAGAAGAAACACAAGTGTTTAACACTTTGTCGCCAAAACTACACCAATAATCGTATTGTTACAGCCGCAAAGAATCCTTCTACAACACTGGAACAAAAACTAATTCAAAATGCAAAATTGTTTGATGTCATACCTTATAGTCTCAAAGTTGGATTTAGGGGATAATTAATGTGTTTACTTACATGCTAATCCTACGCATACAAAAAATAACTAAGAGAGAAATCATTTGTGCATAACCATCAAAATCACAAAGCAAGGATTTCCATACAAAATTAAAAAAGAATTTATAGCAAGGTCATAAAATGCTAAGTGCTAACATGTTAATTACTCAAGGATTTTGAAGAAAGAAAACCATAATTTAAAATAAATTACTTGATTCAAAAGTCTCCACAAACAAGCGGGTTAAACACTAAGTTGATGCGATAATATCATTCTCCATTCTCTGAACGATTCCATGCGGCCTATCCCATTAAGTCGTACAAATAATATGAAAATGATATTAAACCAAAATATACGATTGACTGACTTTTTAGATTGGATCAATTCTATACTTAAGACTCACAGTCTAATTTGAACCAATATCAAATGTAACATCTAAAAAGATGTCTGATACTAGAGACAAAAATAAATTACAAAAATAAAATAATATAAAATTGGATTTCTAATGAAACTTGATTTCATGTAATTCATGTACCTTGTCCTTATGTAAGACCAAAAAAAATTATTTTATTCTTGTAATTCGACTCTATAGTTTTATTATCTGGTACCAGTTGTAATGTCCTATGTGAAATTCTAGAATTATACGGGATGTTATAGATAGAGAGATCAGTTTCTATTAATTAGAAAAAGAAAAAGAGAGAGCTTCTACTAATCAAAAGTGTATATTGTTTTTTAATCAAATCATGAACTAAACCACTTCCAAATCAACTAATTAACAAAAATCAAATATTTTTCCTTTTAAAAAAACAAAAATCAAAATAGGAAAATGTATTAATTAATTAAGATCAATTGATTACATTGCTATTCTATCCTCAACAAATAAAAATCTCAATCTTGGCTGCTCTACCTGACACCAGCATGTGGTAATCGTTCTATATACAGCCTTCAAAATTCCAATAAATAAATAAAAATTGGGGAAGAAAGAAATTATTATTATTAATGAAAATGACATTAATCATTATTTTAAAATGGTTTGTCTTTGATGATGTTTGAATTTCATTTTTTAAAATCACAATGTAAAATTCGTACCACAGCTAAACACTTCATGGACATGCAACTTTCCACTTGCCTTGACCTCACTCATATATGAGCTGGCTAATTGTACCATTTTGTTCTTAATTATTAGTAACAATTTTAACCAAATTTAATTAAAATCCAATAATTTATAAATACTCTCTCTGTCTTTTTTTATAAACAAAAAACACTGATTCATACTTATTAAGAAAACTAATATTTTGTTATTTGAGGTATAATTTTTTGTGTTCGCCTTGAAATAAGTTTCATGGAAAGATGTAAAAATAATTCTCATTTGTTAAAAATTATGGAGAAAATAAAAAGAGGAACAAATTGAATCCAACATGCATTTAATTTTACATTGGAAAAGATGATTTGTTTGAAAAAACACAATAATAACATAAAAGTTGGTCTTTTTTGCTTATATTTTAAGAAAAAAAAATGAAAAAAAATTTCTTATATTTTAGGACACACGGAGTTCCTACTAACAAAAAAACAAATCTAATACTAACATATGGTGGGCTCCAGGTACCGAGGTATATACAAAACACTTGTTATTTCATGATCATCGATGTTATAACTTAAATAAAGCAACATTAATTGTTTTAAAAGAATTTAATCCCTAGACTATGTCTCTTGTTTTCATGACACAAATTGATAATACAGGCTATAAGGCTACAGATTCTAGAATGTCATTAATTGTCTCTCTTGGTTCAATTGATACCATGTGCATGTATGTAGATATTGTTATGAATTGTGAATGTGTATTTGTAGACATGCATATATTCCTAGATCATATTAGGATGATATTCTATATATAAGTAAATTAGCTAGGCCTTTTATTCCATTGATAAATTAGCATATAGCTGTGCATTATGGCCTACAATCAGAAGGCATTAGGTAGACAACTATTTGAATTTAAGGATTGATTACATTTACATTATTAGTGATAGTATTTATATGTGATAGTGTTCAATTATATGCAAGGTTTTGGTCTACAATTATTTTCGGCTGTCCAAATAATACATCTTCAGGCTTTAAATTAGAACCCATTTTACAAAAAATAAATAAAAAACGAAATATTTTTTTAAAATCAAGGTGGAGTGTTTATCATCTTATTGTTTTAAATCTTGGTCGGTTTTCGCAATTATGGATGCAATTTAAAAAATTTAGAAGTCTTTTACAATTATGTTAGTCAATTTCTTTAGATTGTTCAATTTCTACTTTTTATCTCAAAAAACCCAAGTCTCACATAAAAAAGAGTTTATACATAGTGGCTCACATAACCTTATAATAGTTGATTGCTGATAGCCTTCTAAAATTATATTATGTTTCAAAGTCTATACATTTTTAGTCCTAAAAACAAACTTTACATTTGATCACTCGTCAAATATTCATGCACGAAATTCAATATCATTTTCGTATATATAATGAATTTGTTGTATCTATTTATGATAATAATGTTTTATCTAAATAACAGTAAGAGTAATTATAATATATTAATTTAAGTTTATTATAAAAAGATACACATTTTTATGAATTAGTTAAAGGAGTATTAAGTATGAAGAAGCTTTTGATAGTACAAACCCTAAGTTTGCCAGCATGGAATTAGAATTATCTTTAATAGGTTTGATGCTATACGACAATTTATTTTGGGACATGTTATAAGGCAATGCAGCAACTGCATTGTGCATGTATGCTCACTCTTCACATAGTATAATTTATTCACCGGACAATTAAATTCAAAGGTGAAGAATATTAAAACAATAACTTGTTCTCTAAGAAACAGCATGAATATGTATTGCAAGATTATTAACTCCAAGAAGTGTTTTATTGTCATTCAAATTTAACTACAAACATGACATGTTATTGTCAATGATCTAAACATGGATACTCATGTTTCTCTGCCTACCATTTGCAATTACATTCTCCAAAATCAAAGGGAAAGTTATATATATTTATGCCACAGCAAGCATTTTATATTATTCAAAAATCACCAATTATTCAAAATATTTATGCTTGTACTCTTTTGTTTTATCTTTTAGTTAAAAAAATTGTATCTTTTTTCCTTTTGTTTAGGTTTATTTAAAAGGTATGATAGGCATTTTGAATCACTTAAACTTTTGGTTGGGGGTTCGATCCATAAGTTGATGTTTTTGGAAATTCAACATTTGTTAGAGACAACTTTTAAATTCATCATAAGTTATTTCTATAAAAATAAATCAAAATATTTTTATATAAAAAGTTATAAGTTTTTTTTTTGGGAGTTATTTTTACATAAAAAATTATAAGTTGTTTTCATAAGTTATTCTAGAGAGCATATAGAAATAAGTTAAAAAGTAGTTTACGAACATGCTATAAATTATTTTCAGAAGCTATCACAAAAAATCTCCTAAGTGTTTGTGTCACTAAATGAATTCAAATAAATCGATCAAAATAGACTCTTAGATTTTAAATTGCTACCTTTTAAACCGGATCTAATATCTATCGACACTACGAAAAGAAAGAAAATTCACCAATACATGTATGCATGAAATGAATTTTCTATGCTACCAATGTTGGAGTGTGGCTGTCTTCCTCACGTGCAAATGGTTTACTCATACCCATCCATTGAAAATTAAGCAAGTTCTAAACATCTTCCTTAGAAAAAATTTGTAGCTAGTAATTAGACACTAATTTTTATAATTGAATCCAATCGTATCACAACTCTACATATTTATATATAAACATCAGTGACATCTTGTTCCCTTGATTCTCTTAGTTGTATTTCTACATATTCTAATGCCTACACATCTAACATAATTTCCCCTGTCGCTAAGACAACTTAGTATAAAAAATAAAAATAGAATATACTTCCTCTGATTACTATTTTAAGCAAAAGCCAACTTTTCAGATTCATTGAATAAATATTCGATATATATTATAGATCAGATATATTAATTATTCAATAAATATAAAAAGTTGTTTTTTGCTTATAATAGTAACCAGAATGAGTATATGTTAGAATCAAACATTAAGAAATTTCATCAAAAGATTCAAACCACACGATTGTAGGATCTCTATATATAATGAACTAGCTTACATAACCAAACTCAACAATCTTCCTCCAAAGCTTAAAAAAGCACGCATCTTCTAAAAATTCCTTAACTCCAAAAAATGGCTAAGTTTATTTTCTTGTGCTTTTTATTAGCAAATACTATTCTATGTCATGCCATGGCTACAACTATAAACAAACCTCAAATTAGTGTCCAATCTATTTCATCACCATCTTCCAATGCTCCTTCTCAAGGTCCCATTAGTAGCCAAAGAACTAATGAAAAAGAATCCTCTATTGGAAGGAAATTTGGTAAGCACCAACATAATCATATTATTACATCACCAAGTCCTAGCCCTTTAGAAGGAAGTATTCTTAGTCATCAAAAAACCTCTATTTTGGATTCTCAAGGTCATATTCATTTGGTGAAACAACATCATCATCATCCATTTGATAAGTCTATGGCCGGTGGAGGAGTTATTCTTGGAGGACTTGCCACAACATTTTTGGTGGCTGTTTATTGTTATATTAAAGCCACCTCAAAGCACAATAAATTAGATACTACTACTTAGGGGTCTAAAGCATTTTGCTTCTTCTTTTCTTTTACCTTGTTTTCTTATAATATGTACAATATAGTCCAAATGATTATATATATGTATATGTATATTTGGGTCCAAATGATTTTTGGTTCACTATGGATCTCACTTATTCATTGCCGTTGATATATTATAAAATATTAATTGATGTCTATTTTATAATATATCAACGGTTATTGAAAGTTGATGTATAGTGAATCAAAATCCATTTGCATCGTACTCTATGTCACTTTATTTTCTTGTAATGTATAGAAACATTGTATAAAGAAAATCTATCTTTATGAGTTACGACTGATTTAGTAGTAATTTGAACTAAATACAACATGATGAAAACAAAATCAGATGACTGATTTTTTTTCTTCCAATACATGTTATATACATTCAATCCAATGTTAGAAAGCTCCTCCAGAATAACGGCATGCTTGTGCTTTTCTCTTTAATTTGAGCTCTTTATTTTTTTATAAGATAAAAAGGATCTCAACCTGCAAGAAATTATAACTTTTTTGAAATTTTATACTTTTTCAATGGCGAATAAGTTATAACATGACCCCTCTACTAATCACGTGACCTGTGAGATAATATAGCCAGTTTGTATTTGGAAATGAGTATTACCATGTTCATGTCGTGAGATGATAGTGAAGCTACAGTTTGTACCTTTTGTGGGATTAAGGTGAATGGTGCTTTGGAATGTGAGGAACAATTGCAACAGCAGTTCCAAACAGTTCAAATTTAAGCAGGTCTCAACAAAAATTAATAGAAAGAAAATTGTTTATACTAGACAGAAAGAAAATCTTACATATATCCATAAATGGTAAAATTGTTAAAATAAACCATGATAGTTTATAAAATCTCGTCTAAAATAACTCGTGCATAAAATTTATTCAAGAAAACAGGATGGGACCACCATCTACTATTTGATCAAAACTGATACATTATTGTTGCGTTTCTAGAGTTTGATTCGAACCCATGACTGACATCAGGTTAAGTTGAAAGATATTTCTTGCCATCGCATCCAAATGCACTTGGTATTCAACTTGGTTGTTGTTAGGTATTGCAGTGAATTTAGCAATATTATGCTGAACAGTCATAATTTTGCAAACAACAACTATATGTATACACCTATAATTTTAAAACATTTATTCAACATTTAATTTTCTTCCGAAATCTCTCACAATCACATCATTGAAAATCGCATCTATCATGTTACTCTCTTTATTCCTTTGTCTCTCAAAATGTTCTTGAAATATTTCTCTTTTTGCAAAAGTGTGTAACACAATTTCGGAGCCATCCTAATTTTACACAATCCTCCGTGATTTTAAACATGCATCAAGTAACTTTTGTTCATTATTTTTTGTTTCACATTTACAGAATCGCAGCCACAATGCGTTAGCTGTTGCAAAGAGCTCTACATCATAGTTTCTGGGGTTTCCATTTTGGAACTGACAAACTAGTTCTATCTTCTTAGAATGGACTCCTTCGGTGATTTTAGGAATTTTTTAGCTGAGGGGGATGAGTATGTTTTGTTATGGTGAAGTTGAAATCAACTAACAAAAAATATCAGATAAGCTGTATCTACGACAAAACATATAGTTAAAATGTTTTGTTAGAAGTTATAAACCATTTTATCTAGTGGAACTTAAGAAAATAAGTTGAAAACAGCTTATGATCAATGTCACAAGCTGTTTTAAGTACACCCAATCAAAGTCACAAAACTTTTGCCCATGATTAGTTCAAATAAGCTAATCGAAACAGGCACAAGATGCTAGATACATTTACACCAAATACCTCCCCGGGTCCTTCAAGTTTCATGTTTGTTTTAGATAGATCCTTTAAGTTTCTAAGGTTTCAGATAGATCCTTTAAGTTTCGAGTTTGTTTCAGATAGGTGTTTTAAGTTTCGAGTTTGGCTTAACGGAGGTTGACAGAAAGGACCTATCTGAAAATAACTCAAAACTTAAAAGGACCTATCTAAAACCTTACAAACTTAAATGACCTATCTAAAACAAACATGAAACTTAAAGGACTCAGGGAAGTATTTGGCCATACATTTAACTTTTTGCTTTAAACTTATAGACCGGACAGAGTATTAAACATTTTTTGCAACATTAACCACTAATTTTCATGTCCAATATTTTTAAAATTTCAAGCAAAATTTGCATTGCCAGGGTTTGTCAAAGAGTGTGTGCAAAACAAGAATCACAGTTTAAAAACACAACACACATTCAATTCTTAAAACTTAAATAATTATAAAACAGTCGAGATAATGGTGATGAAATCACAAAGACAAAATATCATCAAATGACAGTACCAACAAGTAGGTTCCCAAAAACAAAAATCTCATCTTAGGATAATATTATCCCTTGATTGTCATTTCTAATAATTGCAATTTCCGCCCACTACCATGATCTCCAAGCCATACGAATTGCAGATTCTGCAGCAAAGAATTTGATATTAAGATATGCAGCTTATGAGAAAAAATATAAAACCAACAGACAAATAACATCTGAAAATTACTTACAGATTTTATTGAAGGCCACGATGTCACAACTCTGGACATACTCATTGATGGGTTCAACAGTAAGATAATCCTCAACCATATTGTCAACGGAAACAAGATCATCCACAATAGTAAGCATAATTTGAAGTTTCTTGATACCGTACCCAACAGGAACAAGTTTGGCTGTAATAGTAATATACTAATATCAGAATCACAGAGATAGCTAGTATAGATAAATAAAACAAAGAAAATTAATAGTAAAATGACTACAACTTCTCTGCAAAATGAAGACTAAGGTACATTTTTACGCGTTTGAAAATAGTTTCTCTTTTACAATTGAAAAACAGTAAGTTTGATGGTGCACAAGTGAGATGAGTGTTGTAGGGCGGACAAGTTTGTTTTCACTATTTGGATAAAAAATTAGACTATTGGATCAAGTGAGATATGATTGGATTTATTGACCCAATAGTGGAAAACAAACTAGTGCATTGTACATATTGTTTGTGCACCATAGACATAGCCTTGAAAAATAGTATACAACAAACTGAAACTTGTCATTCAGAATCATATCATATATTATACAATCAGAACAAAGACAATCAACAAATTTGAAATGCGCAAATATAAATAGACGAAAAAAATAAGAACTGTAAAGATAAAAATAACATACATGCACCCCAGAACAACCCTTCCAACTGAACAGATCTCACTGCTTCTTCGAGCTTCTTCATGTCGGTTTCATCATCCCATGGCTTCACATCCAACAATACAGATGATTTTCCACCTGGAATGGAATCAGCAGAAAACGAACACCATAAATTGATGTCCAACCAGATTTCAACAAATTATGAGTACATGATATGACAAAAACTGACTTTCTTTCTTTTTGCCGGATGCCTTCACAGCGGCTGCCCGTTCCTCAGCTGCCTTCTTCTCTTCCTCGGTCTCTTCACCAAACAAATCAACATCATCATCATCATCGTCCTCAGCTTCAGCAGCCTTTGTGTCAGAAACTGGAGGAGTGGCAACAGCATCTTCAGACACGAGAGAAGATTCCACGGTGACACCAGATCCCTCACCAGAAACACCACTACAGACACAAAACTCAATTAAAATTTGAAAAAGCTACATAACGCATAATAAATACAATTTATTGAATTATTAAATCATCGCAAACAAAATTTTTATTATAATTTCTAATTAATTTACAATGTGTACATACAATCGACAAAGATCGGAAGGGAAACTTACGAAATTCTCAACAAAGCATCAATGTGCTTGTACCACCTAGCAACATTCCCATATTCATATGATGGAACTGATGGCAAAGCTGAAAAGACAGCAATGTCATCCTTTGAAGCTTGGTACCTAAACAGATCAAATAAAAACACAATTCATAAGAAACAAAAAACAAAAATCAAATGCATAAACAAACAATTATGAAAGGAAAAAAAAAAACCTACCCAGTGATGTAACTGCGTGTGAGAAGATACTCATCAAGCTTCTTCAAGCCAGATTCAGCCTTAAGGTTATAGAATGTGACTGCCATTTTTGTTCTTCTAGTTCTACAAAACATTCATAACAATAACAAATGATTACAATTATCAACAACCCAACAACATAAATCACTACAAAATTCAATTTTGTTAATTATAATCAATTACCAAAACCAAATAATGAAAAAACCACAACAAAATACACTCAATTGAGGAAAATAAACTATAACAATGACTACAATTACTACAACCCATTAACATGAATCAACAAAAAATTCAACCCAACAAAGAAAACACTAATTCAGGGAGATAAACTATAACAATGATTACAATAGGAACAACCCAACAAAATAAATCACCAAAAAAATTCAATTTTTTTAGTTGAAATCAATTACTATAAACATAAACGCAAATTAGTGATTTATGTTCCGAATTGACTATTGTGAAGATCGAAATGAGGGTTCTGAGGATTTGGATTGAGGAAGAAGGTTTACCTGTGTTGAGAGAGGCGAGTTTGAAGTTTGAAGGCAGAGCAACGAGATGTAAACGACAGTGAGAGTGAATTGATGAGAAGGGTTTTGATTATATAAGTGAACCCTAACCCGGTTTTGAAATTGGGTTTTTTGGTGGCCCAATTGGATCAAATATGCTAATTACTTGGCCCATGTTTTTCTTTATTTTCAAAGATTTATATAGGAGATATCAATATTTAATTTTAGTC
>Ga0209282_1002093_pt1 | contig 11370 bp, 3 predicted proteins | sample Mtrugardesep15_FD_187529 | JGI IMG/M metagenome (GOLD analysis project Ga0209282, IMG submission 187529) | Root nodule microbial communities of legume samples collected from California, USA - M. trunc garden sep15 (SPAdes) (version 2) | ecosystem: Host-associated > Plants > Roots > Nodule...
AAATACCCCTTTTTTATGCATAGCCTCAGATCTTGATTTTCCCTTCTCAACCCTCACAATTTCATTACCCTTTCTCCATTCTTCTCCTTCTTACCCTTCTTCTCCACTATTTCCGATTTTCTCCACTTCCCCGCCAATTTGTCCCATCAACCTCTTTTCAAATACAAAACCCCTTTTTCCCTTCTCTGAACCGCTTCTAGTAACTTCTCACCACTAAGCTTTTCCCCATCATGGTTCGTTACCCTTTTGGGATATGGTGAAGCCCCTCAGGTAATTTACGTTATTTGAATATTTAATAATCATTATTTTGTTAATACTTTTCATGGGTTTTAGTAAAGTTTTCATTTTTATAATCAATTCCATTCTGGGTCATGAATGTGTGATTTTTATGTTCACTCACTTACAAGGTAGATTCATGTTGATCTTCAGTTGTTTTTTTGTTGTTAATGCATACAATTCAGGATTTTTAACATTCATAAGCTGAACAGAGGATTGATATGGTTTTTCTGACATGTTTTTTTATTTTTATTTTTTTTATTATTTGTAGGATCTAGCAACAATGTCACAGCCATAAAACAGTTATTTGTATTGTAAACTGTGGTTCTTGTTGTTGTCGGAGTAGTGATTTGTATCTTCAATGGCTAACCATGATATGATGCTTGGTCAAAGTCATAATTTGTTACATGGTCATGACCAGCAATCGGTGCTTGACCATAATCAAAATTTGGGACTTGGCGAGAACCATGCGTTGGAAATGGGATCAGCCCATGATCATGAACTGGGCTTGGAACACGCCGATGAACATGAATTCCGGTTGGAACAAAACCATGACCTGGAAGGTGGTGATGGTCAAACTTACGAGCATGAGCTTGACCATAAGGTGGCCATGGATCAAAAACCTGAGCATGATGGCAACAATGAGCTGTCCTTTCCTGGACAGCGCCATGAGTTGGTCCTATCGGAGAACAATGATTTGACTGTTTCGGAAAGCCAAGGATTTGATGAGAGCACGGACCTGGCTGTGGTTCAGAACCCAGAAATGAGCATTGATTCTACCAATGATATGGTTGTTTATCAGTCACAGTATATGCTTTCTTCTGAACCCCATGTAATTCAGGCTCGTAAACTTGCTGTAAGTCCAACTTATGAATTGACAGTAGGCCAAGAATTCCCCGATGTCAAGAGTTGTCGAAGGGCATTGAGGGATACAGCAATTGCCTTGCACTTTGAGATGCAGACTATTAAATCCGACAAGACACGCTTTACTGCTAAATGTGCTAGTGAGGGTTGTCCCTGGCGCATTCATGCAGCAAAGCTCCCAGGGGTTCCAACATTTACTCTTAGGACAATTCATGAGAGTCATACATGTGGAGGAATTTCTCATCTTGGTCATCAGCAAGCTTCAGTTCAGTGGGTTGCTAGCTCTGTGGAGCAAAGGTTGAAGGAGAACCCTAATTGCAAGCCAAAGGAGATATTGGAAGAGATTCATAGGGTTCACGGTATCACCTTATCATACAAGCAAGCATGGAGAGGCAAGGAGCGTATCATGGCTGCAATGCGTGGATCTTTCGAAGAAGGGTATCGTTTGCTTCCACAATATTGTGCACAGGTGAAACGCACAAACCCGGGAAGTATTGCATCTGTTTATGGAAATCCATCTGATAATTGCTTTCAACGCCTATTTATTTCTTTTCAAGCATCTATTTATGGATTTTTAAATGCATGTCGGCCACTCTTGGAGCTTGATAGAACATATCTTAAGAGCAAGTATCTTGGTACATTACTTCTTGCTACAGGGTTTGATGGTGATGGGGCTCTCTTTCCTCTTGCATTCGGTGTTGTTGACGAGGAGAACGATGATAATTGGATGTGGTTTCTGTCTGAACTTCATAACCTGCTCGAGATTAATACTGAAAACATGCCAAGGCTTACTATTTTGTCTGATAGACAGCAGGGAATTGTGGATGGCGTTGAAGCAAATTTTCCTACTGCTTTCCATGGATTCTGTATGCGGCACTTAAGTGACAACTTCCGAAAGGAATTTAATAATACCATGCTGGTAAATCTTCTATGGGAAGCCGCCAATGCTCTTACTATAATTGGATTTGAAGGTAAAGTTTTGGAAATTGAAGAGATATCACAGGATGCTGCATATTGGATTCGAAGAATTCCACCTCGTCTGTGGGCTACGGCTTATTTTGAGGGGCAACGGTTTGGTCAAACAACGGCCAACATTGTTGAAGATTTAAACAGTTGGATATTAGAAGCATCTGGGCTTCCAATAATTCAAATGTTGGAATGCATTAGAAGGCAGCTAATGACTTGGTTCAATGAGCGCCGAGAAACCAGTATGCAGTGGGCATCCGTACTTGTTCCTTCTGCTGAGAGACGTGTTACAGAGGCTATTGAACATGCACGCACTTATCAGGTTCTTCGTGCCAACGAAGCTGAGTTTGAAGTTATATCTCATGAGGGAACTAATATAGTTGATATAAGAAATCGCTGCTGTCTTTGTCGTGGTTGGCAGCTTTATGGCTTGCCCTGTGCACATGCTGTGGCAGCACTTTTGTCTTGCAGACAAAATGTTCATAGATTCACAGAAAGCTGTTTCACTGTTGCAACATATCGCAAGACATACTCAGAAACCATACATCCAATTCCTGACAAATCTCTCTGGAAGGAGTTGTCTGAGGGGGATGCCAATGTTAGCCAAGCTCTTGAAGTTGTTATTTACCCGCCTAAATCACTCAGACCACCTGGGCGACCAAGAAAGAAGAGAGTTCGTGCAGAAGATCGCGGGCGTGTTAAGCGATTGGTGCATTGTAGTCGCTGCAATCAAACAGGTCACTTTAGAACAACATGTGCTGCCCCCATCTAATAATTCGGACCATCCTCTTGAGTCATGTTCTCTTTCTTCCAAAGGCTTTCTGTCCAATTTTTTTTTTTTTAGGCTTCACAGGCTCATACCTTACGGTTGCTAGTAAATGATGACCTTCTTTACATTTACATGACAATAATGTGAGTTGATTTTTTACGAATATTCTCCATGTATATAATAATAATTGAGGCCTTGTGCAAAAAAATGGCCTCGTGCAATAAATCCTTTGTATCAATGGCATGCCTTTTGTTTCTACTGTGTTTCTGTAAGGATGTTCGAACCTCAGAATTTAGGGGGAACCCATTTATAACAAGCTAAACGGCTTCCGAGGCAAAGGCCTCTTGAATTTCTTGGAAGTGTTCACCTCTGCTTCATTTGAATTTCTTCATTCTTATGATTCATCATAAGCATGCCAAAGCGTGTACATTTACATTCAGGTTAATTGATTATAATCTGAATATATAAATGAGAAAGATATGGAGGGAGTTACCTTAATAAATAGCACTCAATTATCTTGTTTCAACTTCCAATAATTATATTCAGATGAGTGATGTTTAACATGAAACACTAAGATATGCATGTCATGTCCAAGTCATTACAGGCCCCATATTCATGGATGGTAGCTACCAAAATACAAAATATAGTCCTTAATGCAGAGATTTGAAACATTGTGCTGAACATCAAAAGCAATGAGTCGAAAGGTGGGGTAAACTATCAATTTTAGTTACATTGCTTATGTCATATTAGAGTGGATTCCATCTGTTTACTTGTATTTGCAGAATTAATATGAACTGTTTGCGAACCGCTATTAACTAAAGAAGATAATTTAAATAGAAAATTAACTGATACACACATTATTATTCTTCTAAAAAAAAAAAAAATATGAACTGTAGTCTTATTTATGGAGGTGAATGAGACCATATCCTTTGTTGCAGTGCCTATATTCTATATTGAAAAGATAAAGATGATAAACTTCTATCACTATTTCTTGTATGATTTTTTTTGAATGATCCCGCTGTTGTTGATTTGTTCTAGTTGTACCACTCCTGCGCCTCATTTTTGTAATACTATAAATCTTCTTTTCAATCAGTCAGCATATATTATTGTGCTGCTGTGAATGCATCATAAACTACGGTTCCATACCCTATTGGCATCTGTTCAAATTTCCGAAGGGAAAAGGTAAATCATCTATATAGAAGTACATAGTCACGCAAAAAATTACCTAGAATAGGTTTTAAGATAGTGTCCAACTTAAAATTCAGGGTACTACAGTATCCCAGATTATGATAATTTGTCATGTTTAGCAACAGAGCCTTGAATCATATGTATGGCAAGGCAGTACACCACTCATATTGTTTCCTCTATTAGTTATTGATGCACATTAAACAAAAGATTGAGTAAAGATTTGTCATGATCTAATTCCTTTTTATTTTTACAAATAAAGGAAAAAACAACAAGGCTAAGAAACTAGCTGATGGAAAAATGACCCTATACAACAACATTCACCGTAATAAGTAATTAACATAAAGAAAGAGAGGAGACTTAAAATTGAACTAAAAAAGCTCTTTAGTATGACCAAGATTTGTCAGAAAATCAACAAACTAATATAACCTCACGATAATCATGCTTGAGTTCGTAGTTACAATAGTGTTGTCCATGAAAGAAATATCTTCTTAGAAGATGGGCACCAAATGAAAGTTGAGTCTTTTGAGAGTTGATCATATTAACCATGGTGAGAGAATTCATCTCAACAAGGATAAAATTAAGGCACATATCACACACGTTAATCTCAACCAATAGACAAACTCCATAATTGGGCCATAACTAAAGTGTGGCAACCAAGGACGATGAACCAAATGAAGATACCTTTGAAGATTAATATCATGCTCAATGCCTTCAAAACAAGGTAGAGGATGAAAAAATTGATGGTGATGAACCGAATGAAGATACTTTTGAAGATTGACAAAAAATTACTTAAGAGTCAAAGGCGTCTCTGAGAAAACAACCTAATACGAATAATTAAATCGCATGGGCAACCATCTGAAAGAGCATACCAATACTAATAATTAAATCTCATGGGCAACGATCTGAAAGTTAAAACTCATCCACTGTGATAAACTAAGAATATTAGACATTTAGATCATCTTCGGCTCTCTCTCTCTCCCCCACTTAGTCCTTCCTTAATCTAAATCATTAGACTTGTGTTCTCTCTCTCTCTCTCTCTCTCTCTAAAATACTTCATTATTTAATTTCCTTTATGGTTTCTCAACCATTGGATCTGCAACATGATAGATGGCAGAAGACAACTGCAGGAGGTGGTTCAGTTCCTCCGATCAGCGCCCCACATCCCTTAAAAAAAAACACACACAAAAAAGCCCCACATAATAATAAAGTGTTCACTTAAGTAGGCCTAACATGGTGAAGGAGATATTTGTGTGGAATTACTTGCTTTGCACAATGCTTCTTCTCTGCAGACTGTTGTCATTCTCCAGTATTATCCCACTCTTCTTGCTAATACAATGAGAGTTAGTTTCTTAACAACTTAGTTTTGTTTGTTCGTTTATCTGTATTCCTATTGATGATAAAAAAATATTTACTTAAATCCATCAGTGATCACGTCATAATTCCACACGTTCTATTATTTGTTTCTATCTTATATTCACCATGTAAAGGTCATATTTGACCTTAGAAGCTTAAGATTCCTAAAATATTTTTTTTATTTTATATAATCCTAAATTGAAACAAATCTTTTTATATTTGAAGTTAAAGAGAAAATACATTTTTTTTGTATTAAAAAAAAGAAGAAAATATCAATGTAGAATGGGCCTTATAAAGTGTTGGGCTTCCAAAGAAAATACTATTAATAACTCGAGAAGAAACAAAAGGGTAGAGAAAGTATTTCATTCACGATTTGTTTGACCTAAATACCCTCTTTTTGTGGCTAACCTGATCACTGGATTTCCCTTCTCAACCCTCGCAACCTCGATACCCTTCTCTCTTTTCCCCATCTTCTCCTTACCCTTCCTTTGAGTATTTCCGATTTTCTCCACTTCCCCGCCAATTTTCCAATTAACCTCTTTTTCAAACACCAAACCCTAAAACCATGATTTCATACTCCTCTTTCGTTTCAGGTGAACCCTCTCATTTAATTTTTACTCTGATCTTCGTTATTTGTTTACCAATATTTATAAAGTTTTGATTTTTATACGATTAATTCAATTCTGGGTAATGGGTGATTGTGATTTTATGTTTTCATCATGTTTCTTACCTATTTTTTCGTCTCTTCATTAATTACTTGAACAAACTAGGTCTTAGGTTAAGCTCAAGCCATTTTTTTATTTATTTTATAATTGCCATTGTTGATGTTGTTTTAGTTTGTCATGGTTGTTTTTGTTTTTACACATTATCTGCAACTAAATATTCATGATTTTATTCCGTATGTACGCCTCAGATGGTAAAAAGTTGTAGGGACATTTGATATGCACGAGTGACGGTTCAAACCCTAGTATGTGTGAGTTTCGCAGATAGGCTCCAAATAGATTTGTGATTTTTCGTTGTGTGACCTAGGAACTTAGTTTGTGTAGTTTGAATTTGTTTGTGGGATGGTTATAAATTAGTAGCAGTGTGAATGGAATGTTTGTGATATCGAATGCGGATAACTAACCATGGACTTATGTGATTGTAGTCTCTTATTGTGGAATTGTAGATTAACCGTTAATATTACATCATGCAATCTGTGGTTATTATGATTTGTATTGATAACGCTCGTGCATGCTGAGAAAGGACAACTTTGTCTTGTCTTGTATGAATTTTGAATTGTTTCTTTGCCACAATTTCAGTAAAGAGGTCTTGGCAGATATTTCGTTGTGTTTAACCACCCAGTTGTATGTGTATTAGAGTAAAAACCATGGAAAAATAATTGACTTGTTTGGTATGCTTCGCTTAATGGGTTATTGTTGATCATCATTTTTATTTATTTTTGTTTCTTTTTCCATGTAGGTTTCTGTTGATACATACAATTCAGGGCTTGTTACACCGGATAGAGGATTGATGTGATTTCTTTGACTTGTCTTTGGTTATCTGTGGGATCTTGCAAACTGTCCCTCTGCCATAAAACCGTGATTCGTATTGTTATCCGAGCAACAGTTGTTATTGTTAAAGTAGCAATTTATATCTTCAATGGCTAACCACGATTTGATACTTGGTCAAAATCACAATTTGGCACTTGGTCATGAAGAGCAATCAATGCTTGGTCATAATCATGATTTAGGCCTCGGCGAGAACCATGAAATTGAACTGGGATCAGCCCACGAGCATCAATTGGGACAAACCCACGAGCATCAATTGGGACAAACCCACGAGCATGAACTGGACTTGGGACAAACCCACGAACATGAACTGGACTTGGGACAAACCCATGAGCATGTACTGGACTTGGGACATGATATTGACCATAACATGGGATTAGAACAAAACCATGGTCAAGAAGGTGATGATGGTCAGACTTATGAGCATGAGCTAACCATGGAACAAAAAGCTGGGCATGATGACCACAAGTCGCCCCTTCCTGGACAAAACCACGATCTGGTCTTAGAAAACAATAATCTACCGGTTTTTGAAAACCAAGGATTTGATGAGAACATGGACCTTGCTGTGATTCCGCATCCTGAGATGGGCACTGATTCTGACAATGATATGAGTATTCAACAGTCGCAGTATATGCTTTCTGGTGAACCCCATGTAATTCAGGCTCGTACACTTGCTGTAAGTCCAACTTATGAACTGACAGTGGGCCAAGAATTCCCCGATGTCAAGAGTTGTCGAAGGGCATTGAGGGATACAGCAATTGCCCTGCACTTTGAGATGCAGACTATTAAATCTGATAAGACACGCTTCACTGCTAAATGTGCCAGTGAAGGGTGTCCCTGGCGTATTCATGCAGCAAAGCTCCCAGGGGTTCCAACTTTTACTATTAGGACAATTCATGAGAGTCATTCATGTGGAGGAATTTCCCATCTTGGTCATCAGCAAGCTTCAGTTCAGTGGGTTGCTAACTCTGTGGAGCAAAGGCTGAAGGAGAACCCTAATTGCAAGCCAAAGGAGATATTGGAAGAGATTCATATGGTTCATGGCATCACCTTATCATACAAGCAAGCGTGGAGAGGCAAGGAGCGTATCATGGCTGCAATGCGTGGATCTTTTGAAGAAGGGTATCGCTTGCTTCCACAATACTGTGCACAAGTGAAACGCACAAACCCAGGCAGTATTGCATCTGTTTATGGAAATCCAACTGATAATTGCTTCCAGCGTCTCTTTATTTCTTTTCAAGCATCTATATATGGCTTTTTAAATGCATGTCGACCACTCTTGGGGCTTGATAGAACGTATCTGAAGAGCAAGTATCTTGGTACATTACTTTTTGCTACTGGATTTGATGGTGATGGGGCTCTCTTTCCTCTTGCTTTTGGTGTTGTTGACGAAGAGAATGATGATAATTGGATGTGGTTTCTGTCTGAACTTCATAACCTGCTTGAGGTTAATACTGAAAACATGCCAAGGCTTACTATTTTGTCTGATAGACAGCAGGGAATTGTAGATGGTGTTGAAGCAAATTTTCCTACTGCTTTCCATGGATTTTGTATGCGTCACTTGAGTGATAGCTTCCGAAAGGAATTTAATAACACCATGCTGGTCAATCTTCTATGGGAAGCAGCCAATTGTCTTACTATAATTGAATTTGAAGGTAAAGTTATGGAAATTGAAGAGATATCACAAGATGCTGCATATTGGATTCGAAGAGTTCCACCTCGTCTGTGGGCTACTGCCTATTTTGAGGGGCACAGGTTTGGTCATTTGACAGCCAACATAGTTGAAGCTTTAAACAGTTGGATATTGGAAGCATCTGGGCTACCGATAATTCAAATGATGGAATGCATTAGAAGGCAGCTAATGACTTGGTTCAATGAGCGCCGAGAGACCAGTATGCAGTGGACATCCATACTTGTTCCTTCTGCTGAGAGAAGTGTTGCAGAGGCTCTAGAACGTGCACGCACTTATCAGGTTCTCCGTGCCAATGAAGCTGAATTTGAAGTTATATCTCACGAAGGAACTAATATAGTTGATATAAGGAATCGCTGCTGTCTTTGTCGTGGTTGGCAGCTTTATGGCTTGCCCTGTGCACATGCTGTGGCAGCGCTTCTATCCTGCAGGCAGAATGTTCATAGATTCACAGAAAGTTGTTTTACTGTTGCAACTTATCGCAAGACATACTCACAAACCATACATCCAATTCCTGACAAATCTCTCTGGAAGGAATTGTCTGAGGGGGATGCCAATGTTACCCAAGCTCTTGAAGTTGTGATTAACCCTCCTAAATCACTCAGACCACCTGGGCGACCAAGAAAGAAGAGAGTCCGTGCAGAAGATCGCGGGCGTGTTAAAAGAGTGGTGCATTGTAGTCGTTGCAATCAAACAGGTCACTTTAGAACAACATGTGCTGCTCCCATCTAGTTATCTCTCAACCAAAGACTTCATGTCCTCTTTATTATTTACTTTTAGGCTTCACAGACTCATAGCTTAGAATTGCAAACGATTTATGTTATTTATTTGATGTTAATCAGTTAATGTGAATTAATTTTTAGCAGATATTCTATATTTATATATTTTGACTCCAGTTATCGGCTTTGTTCAACGATGCATATTAGTAACGGAATTATTTTAGTTTTTCGAGTAAAGAGTATGTTTCTTGCTGGAAGGATATTGGAACTTCAAAATGAGGGGGGAAACCCGCTTACAACAAAAGTTATTGGGCCATTCATCCGAAGGCTTCATGACATATTTTGAAGTATTTGCTTATGCTTCATTCAATTTGTGAATTGTTGTCGTTTTTTTTTAAATGGTCAATGGTGGTAGTTGTTACTTATGTTAGTATTTTATCATTCAGTGGGTTGGAACTCAAATTCTCCAATTCTTTTATCACACAGTTCAAATCAGTTGAGTTGGCCAATCCCCTCTGTTCGTTTTGATCTTTCGGATTAAAAGAAATACATTCAAGTTGTCTCTTGCCGATGTGACATCAAATTCAAAAGTTGGTCTTTTGATGTCTTTTTTTACCATGTCACCAAATTGGTGTTTAATATGGCAAAATATTGGTCCTTCTGGAACCAAATTGATAGCATTAATTATTAGTTGTTGTCATAGATAGAGAATTAATATGATGGGAAACAAGAATATGATAGGTAAGATAGAATTAATATGATGTGAAACAAAAATATGATAGGTAGCAGTTCTTAATTGAAAATCTCTGTATATTCCACCTCATAATTGAATCAGGTTGGACAGCTTGAAAGAAAAAAGACATAATTGGCGAGCTTTAAGATTCATCAGTCATGTGATATTCATTGTATATGTTCTGTAATGAAATACAATCTAAAGTTATAATGGAATTATGTGTCCTACAACTTTGATCCTCTCATTGCATTGTATCTCCACGACCCTTTTCTACTCCCCTATTTACTTACGTCCATGAATGCAAAAATTACAACAAAATTGAAACATAATAATAACTACAATAATCCCATATCATGGTATATGAAGTTTGTCATTTCTTGTCATCAGTAGCTGCTTCTGATTCAGGTGTGGTGGTGTCAGCAGTTGCCATCATATTGTCAAACTTCTCAGACTTACCCAGCGTAATTTCAATCTACAGAATACCAAGAAAAGTCTAGGCTTAAGAGCGTGTTCGAATGAGAAAAATCGAAATCTAAATGCTTTAATTGAATTCTCTTCGTTTTCATTGGAAACTTACCTTTGCCTTCTGCACAAGCCGACCTTTGTTCTCATCCTTCATGCCAACTGTTGATGTCAATACTTCTGTTTCATCCAAACATTCATTAATTGATTAGAATTGTACAACCGTCATATGAATGAGAGTTATAGTAACAAACAAGAAGAAACCTTACTCTTCTCAGTTGCAAGTCCATTGTTCTTCAAAATCTCGGCGATCGTGACAACTGTAGCTATAGCTGTATCAATTCATGTCAACATTTTTGTGAAATAGTATGTATCAGTTAGAGTAAGAATATGAACTAGTAACAGATGAGGCAGAATACTTTTGTTCAATTGATGGAATGTCTATATCTTTTGGATAAAATGTGTGCAACCTCAGTTTCTGTTTTTTTTTTTATAAAAAAAATAATTATGCCTTATACATAACATTGTAGAAATAATGTCTTGATAGTTAAATCAATGTAATTTTATGAGAGACAGTATTAGCTTTTACATTTTAAAACGAACAATGTAATAACCACACCAGAAACAACTAACATTAAAATAAATAAAAATTGTTTAAAGAATGTAAAATTATACAAAGTAATAATTAATAATCAATGAGAAAAATCCAATTAATAATCGGTGGTGCAAATTAAATACAAAAAGAAGGGAAATTTTAGGTTGAGAAAAAGAAGTACCCATTCCAAGAGCAGAAAGCTCAA
>Ga0209282_1002094_pt1 | contig 11367 bp, 9 predicted proteins | sample Mtrugardesep15_FD_187529 | JGI IMG/M metagenome (GOLD analysis project Ga0209282, IMG submission 187529) | Root nodule microbial communities of legume samples collected from California, USA - M. trunc garden sep15 (SPAdes) (version 2) | ecosystem: Host-associated > Plants > Roots > Nodule...
CTTCAGTGCACCAGGTTGCCCTTTTACTCTACATAGAAGCTAAATGCCTAATCTTACCGCTCATCAACTGTTGAACTAAGAAAACGTCTTTTAAGATATGAACATCTTTGCCGCAACCAAAGACAGCGACGTGTAATGTAGATTGCACATTGTTAAACAATTAATGTTTGACAATAAATAATGCCTAAGGACCGAAGGGCCAGCCAACATTAACTTCAGCAGAGTAAGGTTAGAAATTAGAATGGATGTGTAACTGATTTTGAACTTGGGGTGTTCTTCAACCCCTTGCATTCATATGAGTTTTTTTTATTTACATTAAATCTCAGTGGCATACTTGAATCATATGTTAATTTCATCTACCCAGTTTATCTAGTTTTTTTTCTCAGTTATAAGTAAAATGCATAAAAATGGGATTAGAATAGGGAACTACCTGTTTACATTCCTCATCATTCACACACGTATATGTGATTATATATGTTGATTTTTCCCTTACAATTAACAGTTTAACACAATTGCATGTTAACTTCAGTTAATTTACTGTGAAGTTGTGGAACAAATCAACACTTCTTTTTATGCCATCATTAATAATTTAATCTAATGCTGAAGTTTAAATTATAATAAGTTTTCCCCAGATTGTTTGACTTCCTTTTTGTATGCTGAGTTATTTGAGCGACAAGGATTGGTAACCACTGTGGCAGCTACGGCATTGTTTAACAGTGAATCTCAGGCTACTTGCTGTGTTGTTGTAAATGTTATCAAAGAAACTGTATTGGTGTTTGGATAGAGTCATGCTTTTTTTGTCATTAAAGTTAAAAAATTTAGTTTTTTAAACTGTGTGATGTCACATAATTTCTTGCACAATGCATTTAACCTGAAATAGCTCTGCCTGATTATTATCTCACAGAAAACTAAACCTTGAAGAGAATATTGCAAATATTTGGCCATCATTTGGATCAAACGGGAAAGAAGTCATTAAGGTCAAATACTGATATTTCCTCCTAACTAATGTTCTGAAACTGTTATTATTAATGATGAATGGTTTAATATCTTGTTTCAGGTTCATCATGTTCTTAACCATACATCTGGTTTGCACAATGCAATGGCAGACATAAATCAAGAAAACCCTCTTATAATGTTAGATTGGGATGAATGTTTAAACCGCATCTGTATTTCAGCACCTGAGACTGAACCAGGCAAGGTGCAGATTTATCATTATTTGTCATTTGGCTGGTTGTGCGGCGGAATCATTGAGGTAAATGCGAGACCTCATGTATCAAAAACTTAATTCTTATAGTAATCAATATTTTCAATTTCCCGTTTTATACGAAATTCTGTACTAATGAGGGTGACAACGAACGATCCTTTTATTGTGTTGAATAAAGAAAGAGTAATAAAAAATTTACTATAAAAAAGGAAGAGTAATTAAATAAGTTCGAGAATTAATTTCTTGTTTTTCATGATGCAAAATGAAGTATATGACAGTCGACTGGGAGCTCTAAGTTTGGACCTTGAATGTGTATGACTTGTGTGCTTATAGTGTCATGTCTCTCCAATCTTCTGTTGACAATCAGCATAGACTTCTATTAATGTCTATTTTTATAAATAAAAAAAACAAATAGGAACTTGGGCATAGCTGCATCTAGTTTTAAATCATAATTCTTCACAAAGTTGTGAAAAGCAATTGGTAGTAAAATTTTGCTAGTTGTAGAATTTCTCTCATGTTCTGATAATTTATTTGGACAAAACAGCATGCATCTGGAAAGAAATTTCAGGAGATCCTTGAAGAATCAATAGTTCGTCCCCTCCAGATTGAAGGAGAACTATATGTAGGAATTCCCCCAGGTAAGTTTTAACGAATAATTATTTTTGTAAGGGTGATAAGCAATTTGTATCTGATGAGCATAATATGAACTTTCATTTTATTTTCTATGTATTGCTAAGCAGCTGGAGTTGAAGATATCTAATTTTGGTTTCTTTGTAAATTGTAACCATGCTTCATGGCTTATATTTTTAGGGGTGGAATCACGTCTTGCAGCTCTGACTGTAGACACAGATGATTTAAGCAAGCTCTCAGCGATCGGTAGTCGTCCGGAGCTGCCTTCCACCTTTCAGCCACAGCAAATTGCTCAAATGGCAACCTCTGTACCTCCTATTTTCAATACACTAAATGTTCGCCGGGCTATCATACCAGCTGCCAATGGCCATGTATCTGCCCGGGCACTTGCACGTTACTATGCAGCCCTAGCTGATGGTGGCAAGATACCATCACCTCATTCTTCTACTTCTAAGCCACTACTTGGAAGTCATACCCATATCCCCAAATTATCTTCTCAAAAAGCCCCCAAAAAGCGGAAATGTATTGGAAGAGCGGTAGCAACTTTACCTGCAGTTAATAAAAGTTATGAAAAAGTCTCTAGTAAAGAAGACTCTGAGGTTACAGACGGCAGAAACACTAGCGGAACTAGCAGCAGTAGTGATGATATCGGCAGTAGCAACTTGGATAGTAATCCACGAACTCATGTTCCTGGTAAGGTCTATCGGAATCCTAGGATTGTAGATGAGTTCTTGGGTACAGGAGAGTACGAGAACTTAACTTTACCAGGTGGGGGTTTTGGCTTAGGATTTAAGCGGTTTAACTCTAAGGATGGATCAACGATTGCCTTTGGCCACTCGGGAATGGGTGGGTCTACAGGGTTTTGTGATGTTACCAACAGATTTTCAATTGCAGTGACACTGAACAAAATGTCATTTGGAGGTGTCACCGGAAAAATTGTCCAACTTGTTTGCTCAGAGTTAAACATTCCTGTGCCTGACGATTTCTTAAGATATGCAGCTGACCAAAGTGGAGATGCAAATCTAGTGAGACCTATGATTAATTAAGGGTGAAAGGTTTTGTACCATCTTTCCAACATTAATTCATGTATAAATTTTCAATTTATCTATCAACTTCATAATTTATGTGTGCATTTGGGTTCTTATTGTACTCAAGAAACAAGAAACTAACAATGCAAGAGCTAGCTTTGCCTCCTGACATTGTTCGGAAAAATAATGTATGTAATTATGTACACATGAATCTGAACTTGTGATTATTTAATTTATCAATCAACTTTGAGTGTTTACAAATATAATCCATGTGGCTGTCTTCCTGCAAAATGTAGGTTGCGGTTCATAGGAATAAATTCAGTTAAGCTTAGATTTTTGCACACTGCTATTCCAAAGTGCCAAGTTCTTATTGGGCATTGCATTATATAAATACCTGAAGTGCACATAGGAATAAGAAGAGAAAGCCAATAAATGAGTAAAATGAAGAGAATGGAGAAAACCCTCTAGAAATAGGGGAAAGAAAACCTCCACAAGGGGAGGATGTGGTTTACCAATTTAGAGTGCATATTTATGAATGAGTAATCTTGTTACTTTATAAGTCTAATTGCATTATGGCATGGTTTTGACAAAAAAGTGCTTCTCAATAATCAAGATCGTTAATCAACATGGTTTCGTACTTAAAATAAACAGAGGTTCTTGTATTCGATAAACACTTCCTTTACCATGATTCCTATGTCAATAAACATATTTCATCAAATCAGTCACCAATGAGTTCCATATATACACCATCACACACTCACTTCATTTTTGGTAACTAATTTAACAAACAATCAAGGGGAAAACTAAAGAAAAAGAGACCATTTGATACATACATACACCACTAAGTATATATATAAAGTTTTTCATAGAAAATAGTACTATTTTCTACAACATAACATGCAAATCTAATAATACAAAACAAGGCATACACAAACTTGGATATTCTAACTGGACACTACAATATTGTGGTAGCGTAAAACATTTATGACCATAAGCTAGTCAAAGAGCTCACAGCATCACTATTAACTCCATTGTTGAAATCATGACTGCAAGATATATCAAAATCTCCAAGTCCAATAGCTGAATTCTGTCCACTAACACCATATGAAGCGTCGTTTCCATGGACGGTGATGGTAGGCGAAACATGCGCCATACAACGGAGATTACTAGTGTTGATTTGTGGCGGAGTGGTGTTCAATTGACTCTGATTTTGGAGAAGCTGGTTGTTAAAAGTTGGCAAAGTCCCCCTAGAGACCATGTCCTCTGCCAACTTCACCTAAATTGGACAGAATCTTTATTAGCAACTCAATACATGATTTATAATAGTATATTAAATGAATTTGATGATCTTGGTCATTAAACGATAGAGATTTTGAATTTGTGATTTGTAATCACGGTATATGTTGTTCGATATGTCGCACATCATTTTTTTCTTTCTTTCTTTTGAAATGACAAATGTAAGTAGTTAGTTGTTACTCCCTCGTTTTTGCAATCTGATCTTAATACACATAGAAGAACTTGTAAAGTGGTATATATTTACCTTAGCCCTCAAAGCTTCAACATCGGATTTTAGCACTCGGTTATTAGTGTTAGCATCGCGAAATTGTTGGCTTGCATCTGTAAGCTGCTTAAATAGGCTTGCATTTTCCAGCCTCAATTGTTCAACCTGAGAAACAAAATATAATAAAATTCTCATAATGGAAATTGCAAAATGATAACCAGTGATTTCAAAGATCTATGCAATATATTTTTTGTTACAAAAGATGTATGTAAATAAATTTCGAAGTTCAATTCATTACCTGAACCTCAAGGTCTGCCAAATGTGCTTGCTTTCTTCTTCTGGACCTTCTGGCAGACTCACGGTTAGAAACCTTCCTGAAATCATGAAAATCACATTAAAAGCAAATTTAGTTTTAAATTTACTTTGATTAAATGTGAGTTTAAAGTAAAATAATTTATGTTTTGACACGTTCACGCCAAAGTTGAACAATGAATTTGGAAATACTCGTTGGAAACATCGAATACAATGGAAATACTCATTAGCCCGTGTATCGTGAATTAACATCGAATACATAGTGAACAATGAACTTGTAAAGTTGAACAATGAATTTGAATATAAAAGTTGGGATAAACTATAGAGAAATAATCAATTATAAATCTATAATTAGAACTCCAAAACATAAATCAATTTAAGTCTTCAAATTTTCTTTTAACTGTGCCAAAAGTAAATTCAAATATGTACTGAGTTGTAACCAAAAAAAAGTTGAAAGACATAAAACAAAGTATGAGAGAATTAAACTATTTTTAACAATATGTATATTTTTACTTTTGTGAATATCAGTGTATACATTAAGTTGAAGTCTTTTGTCATCATGTACATGTGCCAATTTTATTTTATTTTATACAAACTTACAAAGCCACCTTATTTTAGGTTGAACTCATGGTCAGACTTTAAATATTTTAAAATGGGACTTTAGATAAAAACCTAATGAAAGTTATTTTCCAAATTAGGACTTAGTTGCATCATGCTTAGGCCACCCAACATTATAAACTAAAATAAAGTTCAAATTAATGTTTGAGATACCTTCTAAGACGCTTCATATCAACAGGGTTTGTGCTTTGTTCACAAGGTCCTGCTTCATCATCTTCATCAGATGGATCACGTGAGGAACCACTTGTAGTAGTCACTCCTTTGGTTTGATTTTCTCTACTACTTGGTTTATTAGCTGACACTGGACTTGTAACTATCCATTATGCAATTCAATCCAAAATAAGCTCTATGATATATATATATAAACTAAGCTTTCTATATGAGCAATATATATAAACTAGTATGGTGTTATAAAATTTAAGTGACAAAATAAAATGTACATATATAATGAAGTTATCTATAAATGGTAACTTAGTGTTATATAAATCTTGTAATTATGACTGTTGGATTGGTGGGGTAAGTAATCTTATCTTATATTTGAAAAAAGTTGATTCTACAGTTCAACTATTTATCAACAAGACCCCAACCATTGCACCATAACACAAAAAGACAAGGATATTTTTGCTTTTATATTATAGAGCTTAAAATTTAGTCCTACAATTATCATAAAGTCCCAACTTGCCAACTTCATGATTACATGGATTTCCTAATTTATGGAATTCACATATAAAAAAAAACCTTTTTAAGACTCCACTTTATATTTATTTTATTGATATTGTGTTCATGTGTGTCTATATCTTTAAAAGAGTTAAATTGTTGACAAAACATAAAATAAAAAACCTAACTTTGACATTTTAATTAGCGACGAGAAACATATTTCTTTGTGCTGGTTTTCAATACCTATTGTTATTTCGTCTATCTATCTAAGAGAAGAAACATATTTCTTGTCTTTTACTCTCTTTTTTTATTCATTCAATTTTTGCTAGCAAAATTTATAATTAGCATATATGTGTATAACTTAGAGTATTACCGGTGGCAGAAATGGATGATTGAGACTCAATAGTTGCAGTGATGGTGGAATTCTTGGGAGTGAGGTTTTGGGAGCAAACAAGAGTATTATTTGTTGGTTCACCACATGTTGAAAATGAAGTTACAGCATCCTGCAATTATGAAGGGTTGAATTAAGAGCAATGGATTTTTTTTTACAAGATTAAGAGTAATGTTATTTATTGTCAAGAAAGAGAAAAATACATAAAAATAAAATATTCGACCAATCAGATTCTGTTTGATCATGCATGAGATTGTGGTTATAGAATTCTTGCGTTTCTTGTCGAACTTCTCTCATAACAATAAACATTTTTTCCTGAATTAATAGGTTGTCAACTCAATTTTGCCTATCAAATTTTCATATGTAGCATGATTTGTTACCTTCTTTAAGGATATTCCTTTCATTTACACGTCTTTATTTTTTAAAAAAGAAACAATTCATTAGGTTGTTTTTGCTTTCCAAGCAAAAGGTATAACTCAAAGTATAAATCAAAACATAAAAAAAAGATCCCCAAACAAAACAACATAGAAAAGCTAAGCTATAAAAGGAAGTAACAAAACACTCTACCTCTTTCACAAGGACCCACTAAGATTGTGGGCAATAATACTATTACTAGCTAGGACCACTTCATGAAAAGTAAATATAGAGTGTTACATATTTGTTAAGAGTCTATTGGCTAAGTACCTAATAGATACAATGCATGGGAGATAATTTGCTTGATAGAAGGCCAAAGGAATAACCCATACTGCTCTATTATATTCCTTTTCTATTCATTTTTTACCAATATTCCTTTTCAATTTGTCGCTTGTAAAACAAGCAATTTTTTTAGTAGTGTTTGATTGAGGAAAATATAATAGAAAAGAAGAGAGGATTTTCTTTAATAAAGTAGGGAGGGGTTGCTATAGTTCATTCTTTTCTTGGTTAGTTTTTTAGGTGAAGAGAGGTAACAAAAATTTTCTTACTAAATTTTAGATCACATGTGATATTGAAGAAACTTGGAGAGGAGAGAAAATATCATATTAGATATGATATATGATAATGATGCAAAAAATGAATTAATCTTCGACTATATTAACCAAACAACAAAAATAAGGTTTCTTTCTATCCCTTCATTCAAATAGAAATTTTATTACATCAATCTTTCCGCTTCCCTCGTTTGAGAGACATGTTCAAAGTTTGGTCGTCAATTAGTAACTAATACAATAACTGAAATTTAGTTATGTTGACTTCAAACCTCTATCACATCAACATATATAGCGAATATCCATTCTATGGGGTTGTAAGCCAATAAAAACCTTGTATTGGTCTTCCTTTTGAAATAAAATTATCTAATTTTGTGTCCATGCATGTTTAATGTTTGACTATACCTCGAAAATAATCACCTTATGCAGAGAGAATCTATGGCAAGAAACCAAATATTGAAACATGAACATCTAGAGGTGAAGCTTAGATTCTCAAATTAAGTAATATGTCAATTATTGTGTCCCAAAGTAAAAGACAAAAAAATGTAAAAAATTAAGTGAAGATCCTCATAAAGTAGTGCGTTCCCACGAGTTCAAAAGACAACACAATAATATAATCAATAATAATAATCATAATAATAATAATAATCAATATAATAACAAAAGAGTATAGTGCACATCATCATGCCTTCTTCATCACTAAATAAAGTCCCTGATGACGTGGCCTTCACAAGTTCCTTTGCTTCACCCTTTAAATATACCAAATTCCATTCACATAAAAAGACTATTCTATTCAATCTTAATTCTTTGATTTGGAGATCAAAAGTTCTATCACAACACCACAGGTTTCATGCTTGCTTTCAATAATTCATTTAGTTTGGTAAAATCACAGTGTATCACTAAAATTTTAATTTGGAATTTCAACAATCATATGTTATTGTGATTTCGTCAAATTCATACACTTTAAAATATACTTCAGCCTGAATATCTCTAAACACTAATTATTAACATTAGACAAGACAAGATAGAGCTATAAAATACATCAATTATAGACGTTGATTTGATTGGTAAAAAGAATTAAAAAAATAGAAATTTAATATAATAATATTGTGCTGATTTATAAATTTGTATCAATATATCATTTTTTTTTCAAATAGTTTGGACTAAATTTTACAATTTTAAGGTAAATAAATCGGGAGTCGATTGTGCTCACGTATCAATATATCATTTATATTAGATAAACAAAGTTACACATATCAAAGTAGAAATTCCAAAGGAAAAACCATTACCAGCAATAAAAAATGATGATTTAATAATCATAATAGGTTTTAGTTTATTTTTATACAACCATAGTTAGTAGGGAAACGTTCTGAGCATAACTTGAAAGTTACGTTAGAGATTTTTTTTTTTTTTTGAGTGCATAGTGTGTGAGAGTGAGAGAGCACTGACCAGATTATGAAAATCGGCGGCATCGGCGATGTTACCAGAGCAAACATCGCCGACACCGATGAATGCATCCATCTTAGAAGGTTTAACATCGTTGTCGTCGATTGTTGTTTCGACGGTAACCGGCCGCTTTGTGAAAAGTTCATGATCAAATTCTGCTGTGATCCATTTGAGGTCATCGAAGCTAGAGAATATGGAGGTTGCTGGTAGAATGGTGCTCCATTTTGGTTCCATTTCGCAGGAGAGAAAAATAGAAAAGAGGAGAGAGAAAAGAAAAAGAAAAGGGACTAAGAGAAGCTGCATCGTGCCTATAAATAGGCAAAATTTGAAACATTAGATGCGTGGTATAACACGAAACTTGATTCTTTATTTTTTATTTTTTGAGTTTAAGTAAAAAGTTAAAATGTTCACAAAAAATTTAAAATATCATTTTTTTGTAAGGGTGTTAAAATAAAAATCCATAAAGTCCAGCACAATCTATTGTATCAATATTATTAGATTGAATATATTTTGTGGTACCTTAGATTTGAATATGAAAATTTTCACTTTGTATTTGTGCGTTATACGGTTATTGTCATAGATAAAAAAACACTTATCACCTTGAAAATAGAAAATTGCTACCCCTCACTCATATTAGTCAAACTATTTGACTATTTTAGGTTGATTTTTCTAACAAGATTCTTTTACGTAGATATTTTTTTGGTTACATCTTTTAGGTAGATTAAAAACATGAATAAACCAACATGGTGTGTGAGAGTTGCAAAATGAATCTTCCCAAAAAAATAATTTGGTTTCAATTCATGTATTTGTCCATTTGAGAGGTAGTTTTGTCTTGGTAAAAGATTTGATGGGTCGTTGTCGACTCGAGAATTAGACTTATAGCAGTTCCACAGGATTTAAGTCATGATTAAAAGTATTCATATTCAAACCGATCTAAATTAAAATCGCAAACTAATCCAAAAAAATATATTCAAAACCACACAAAATCAAAATCCAACAAATCAAATTTGTTTGGATGTCTTTCCGAAAAATAGATCAGATTTGATTGGGGTACCTATTGAGTGTCAAAGATCCTAATTACATTAGGTTGGCAAAAAAATATAAATGATGATACAAATTCGAGGTGGACGCACCTCAAATAAGATAACATTCATTAGAGGGTACCTATGAGAACCCTAAATAAATAAAATTCGAATAAGAAGTTTCATTGATGTTAGAACGAAAACTTAATTTAATTCTGAGAAAAGCTGAACGACCCAATTTAGTCTTTGAGAAAAATAAAATCACATTTAGTTAATGAAAAAAAATAAATCGGGACAACTTAGTCCATATCTCAATACATTTTTTTCTTCCAAAAATTGGTTATGTTGTGCTGACTTGTATGGTTTGGTGGTCTATGGTTCAATTCAATCTAAGGTGTGTTTTAAACCTTACACCAATCAAAGAAACCAAGTGACTCCTAACAAAGAAACTATACACCAATCAAAGAAACCAATTGTATCTAAAGAGGGTTGAGAATAGACCAGGCCGGCTTATATGGGCCTATGGCCTGACCTGTTTATTAAAAAGGCTAGGCTTAGGTTTTTTAAAAAGTCTATTTAAGTAAATAGGTCAGACTTAGACTATCAAAAAAGCCTATGAAGCCTAATAGGCCGGCCTGCTTATGCATGTTAATAAAATTTATTTTTTATTTATAATAAAATATAATTTATATTAAATATAAAAATAAAGAAACAACTCAAATAGTGGACTTTTTAAATAGGCGTTAAAGCCTTATTGTGAAATAGGCTTTTAAGGCCTTATAATGATAGACAAGCCTTACACTGAAATAAGCTTTGAGGCCTATTAAGCCTATTTAAAAGTAGATGAATTTTTAATGACTTTAATAATAAGTAGGTCTGAAAATAGGCTTTCAGACCAGACCAAAAAAATAGGTCTATGAAAGGCCATAGGCCAAGCTCAGGCCTGCAAATTTTTTCTTAGGCCAGACTCAGGCCTATCAAAGTCTGGCCTGGCCTATTCCCAACCTTATATCTAAGGTTCGATACAATTAATGTGTGTTGTTTGTTGTTCCAATGTTGTGTTTGTTTTTGTCAAGTTATTTAATGATTAGAAATTCACTTTTTCATGATGAATAAATGGTGTGTCTGAGGTTCAAACCCTGACTAATGTATATATTATACATTGTCCTTATCAATTGAGCTAAGTTTACGAGACAATTTTGTGCTTTAATATTGCAGTTTTTGCCATGTTAATCAAGCAAATTCTTTGTTCCTTGTTCCTTTAATTTCCGCGTAGTTCTTGCAGTTTTCTGAGTTCAACACAATTTCCTTGATTCTACTTTACTAGTTACCCTAATTATTTGTATAATATTATTGTTCATTCGCTTATCTATACTATATTTATATTATATATAAAAGAAACTATCCTTTTTAACACTTTTATGTTGGATTTTTTTTTCCAAAAATATCCTTAACAAATAGATAAGAATAAATTTAAATATTAAAACAAATGTAACAAATACGACATGAATATATGTATATCTGTTTTTTTTTCCTTTATCATTTAAAAAGTATAACAAACTAGATGAGTATATTTATACTTACTTTTTCATTATT
>Ga0209282_1002095_pt1 | contig 11367 bp, 6 predicted proteins | sample Mtrugardesep15_FD_187529 | JGI IMG/M metagenome (GOLD analysis project Ga0209282, IMG submission 187529) | Root nodule microbial communities of legume samples collected from California, USA - M. trunc garden sep15 (SPAdes) (version 2) | ecosystem: Host-associated > Plants > Roots > Nodule...
GAGATTCGAACTCTAAACTTTTCACTCAATTATCTTATAAGAAAAACATTAGAATATGAATGTTCGATCTTCATCTAACAAATAACAACCGAAAATTGTTGAATTGTACCCTAAATGTCAAAGTAAAATCTTTATGGGCATACTATGTGATCTTTAAAATATTAAGGTCATTATGTGTGAGTCAATGAGGGAAACAAATTCCTAACCATAGTGGCTCGTACTTGAATTCCTCATAGTTTCAAAATACCGTTAGATTTAGATAATACAATGTGGCACCATACTGGCCATATAGGGTCCAAACACATAGTGGCACCCCCTCCTTTTCTATGTTCATTGCATAATGTGTGTCTCTTTTGATATTATGTAAAAGACAAATCTTTTTATGTATAGTTAAAAATGCATGTGACATAGCATTTTTCTTTACATTTGGCATTGGGTTACAAACATGTGTGCATAAATAAGGTTAAGAAAATCCTCTCAAAAGAAAAATCAATAAGGTTAAGAAAATGACATTTGAAATAGTTGGGTGATCATGTGCAGTTAATAATATTTCACAGTAATGTGAGTCATGTCATGTGACGGCAGCTATGACGAAAATGACCTACTATTTCATGTGTCCTCTTGTAGAAGAAAAATAGTTTTAACCATAAATTGACTGTTGAGTGTGTCCACAAGTGATTATGAAGTATCAATGTTGTCCAATATTCCAAGTTAGATATTAACTTGAACAACTTTACGTGTGTTTGATTTTGAAGAGAAGTTTGAAAGAAAGAAAATAATAGGTAAAAAGGAATGTATGAAGAGTTAAATATACGAGAAATAGATACATTTGATTTATTACTTTTTTTTTTCATTACATTTGATGTATCACTTGGTATAAGAGAAAGAAGAAAAAAATAAAAGAGAAAAAAAATATTATTTTTAAATAAAAAACAAATATATATTTGAGTTAAAGACAAAAATAAGCAACTCACACTTTAAAATACTAATGGTGTTAGAGACTTTTTTTCTATTTCTTCACTTTTTCTTCTCACTTTAGGAGAGTAAGAATAAAGGTATGAGATCCACCATTTATTATTTTCTCTTTTTAATTTCTCTTTATTCCAAACAAAAGAAGTCTTTTGATTAAAAAGTTAGATAGCTCAATTTAGTTGAGTTAAGCCATAAAGAGTTGAATGTCACGTGTTCAAACCTCTCTCTCAAATAAATGATATGTGTGTATTTGATTTCAATTCTAGACGAGTTAAAATTGATTATAAAAATGTGGAATTTAGTCTGAAATGTTTAGTTGCTTTTGAGTAGAATAATTTTAGTCGTTAGAGTTAAGTCCACGTGAAGCTAGAAATTGGAGTTTTTACTTCTATAATTGATTTTAACATAATTGGTTTTGCGGCGACAAAAAATTATTTTGAATGAATTTATTTTGTAAATTTGATTTACTTAGTAAGTTGAATATAAAATGGTTTATATCTCCATACATTTAGGTAAAAGTGATTTGAACAATAAATTTTAGTGGAAAAAAATCATGATTAAACTCAAAAGCTACAAAATCTAGCTTCAAGTTAGAATCAATTATATAGACAAATTCAGTTATACTTGAGAGTAACCAAATATTTTTAAAACTTTCTGAATGATTTCTCGCTACTCCAAACGCAAAACCAAGTAACCAACTATATGCTTATTATCCAACTCATTTTTACATATATGTATTCAAACATAAATAATTTTATTTTCAACTCGCTTGAACTAGAACCAATTTTACATAATTAATTTATTCAAAATCAATTTTTATCAATGAAAAGATTTGGGTGGCGTTTAATAATCTTTTTAAGTGTCGGATTGAAAAAAAAAATTGATGCTTACTAAATATTAATAGTATCATAAAATTATTGATGTGATATTGATGACCTACGTAAACACAAAAAAGGGTTTTTTTGACCCAAAAAAAAGTACTTGTTGTAGATGCTCTTGTGAGTTTTTTTTTTCAAACACAATTTGTAAAATGATAAATGAGGGAATATTTTGTATCACAACTTGTATTTTTTTTTCATTGATCTAATATTTTCCATATAAATAGATGGAATCATGCATTGAATCGATAATTATTGAAAAGCAAAATAAATGTCTGTCTAATTTTTCAATAGTATAAAATAAATACAAATGATATGAGAGCCTATAGTTGATATAAAATATACTCCCTCCGTCTTACAATAATAGTCTCTTTCACATTTTTTCTTTTTCTCAAAATAATTGTCACTTTAGAATATCAATGCAATATTTATTATTTTTTTCTATTATTATACCCTTATTTATTGAATTTCATCCAGCTTAACTACTTCACTAACTACAATTAATAAGGGTATTTTAGTAAATGACATTAATTTTACCATTGAAATCAACATAATCAATCGTTTCTTTAATAATAACGACTATAATTTAGAGACGGAGGGAGTAAAAAATATTTATAACAATTGATATACATGTATTTTATGTCCCAATATTTAAATGGTAAGTTTTAATTTTAATTTTCCTTTTAATTGGCAGGACATGCTCATAACAAAGTTTTTAATTTTTTATTTATGTCCAACGAATTTTGAGGGGAAAAGCATTTAAAAGCAAATTATTGTACATTAAACCCAATTTTACTCAATTAATTTTTTGTTAACTTAAAATCAAATGCACTCTTTATTACATGAATTAAATGTCAGCATTTTCTTATAAAATTAAATGCTTGAACCGATGAACTCCAATTCAAAACACCCAATCATGGATTTGGAGAAAAAGTAAATAACTTATACTCAAAGTTGCAACTAAAATTTAAGCCTTGCAAGCAACAAAAAGACATTCATTCTATTGGTATATCATGACTCCTAGAGAGAACCAAAACAATCTTGGACCTATATGTTTTATGTCCAAGAAAGACAGTTTTTACAATATATTTTTTCCCCTAACTTTAGGTATTTAAATTAAGGTTATAGCTATATATAGTATTTACTATTTTTTTTTCTAGTATCCTAGTGGCTAGAGCTCACACAATTAAATGTGGAGAAATGGGGTGTCCAAGGTTCAAACTTCGGCCCCTACATAAATTATGCAATGTCTCTACCAACTGAGTTAAGCTCACATGGACTTAGTATTTACCAATTTATTTATGCATAGAGATTATGTAATCATTTAGATTGGTTATTTTGTTAAACAATCCATAAATATCCACCTTTTAATTTTTTAGAATTTCCTCAAAAAAAATAATTAGAATTCATTACCTATTAACCATAATAAACATTCCCTATATATACTTAACAATTAACATTGCTTCACTCTCCACATATACACCTTAAACAAATACCAAAGTAACTTTTTCTTAGGATGGAACTCTTGTGGAAATCTCACATGAAGATACATGTAAGACCCCTTTTCCTTCTTTGTGATTCTAGCTATTCTAAGAAGCATTCTTGTCTTACACTTCCAAATCTTTCATGCATGTTTGAATTGGTAATAAATCTAGGAGAGTCGCAATGTATCACCTTAATTTTGGCAAAAACTACACTTACAAAATCAGTGTCATCGTGGTTTTGTCAAATCCATTGTGATATAGCAGAATCACAACGTGCCATTATGATTTTGGTCGAAAATATACTTTGGAATTTCGTCAAATTTATTGTGATTTCATAGAATTGTAGAATCAATATACCTTAATTTTCTACCAATTTTTTTCTTATGATTGGTGCTTTTTTGCAGGCAATGAAATTGGTTTATGCTCTCCTTTTGGTGACACTGATGAATTCTAAGGTAACTGAGTGCAGAAAAGGAAAAATTATAAGCACTTCTTTTGAGTACAGTGCTCTAAATTGTAGGGCAAATAGTGTTTCATTGAAGGATTTTGGTGGTGTTGGAGATGGAAAAACATCAAACACAAAGGCTTTTAAATCTGCAATAAGTCATTTGAGTCAGAATGCTTCTGAAGGTGGGTCTCAATTGTATGTTCCTGCTGGAAAATGGCTTACTGGGAGCTTTAGTCTTATAAGTCACTTCACTCTTTATCTACACAAAGATGCTGTTCTTCTTGCTTCTCAGGTATTTGGACTCTTATTTATGTTCTTTGTTTGAAAATTAAGTAACTATAAACTGAGATCCAAAACCTGGTTTATAATTCATTTTGTGAATTTTCTTTCATCCAAATTGATTACTATGTAACCAAAAATATCAATGATTATTTACCAAAAAAATTCCACCATGCATCCCTTAGGATCAAAACCTTTCGTCATCATTGTTAGGGAGAAGAGTTTCAATCCTACTTGAAACAATTATTGACCAAACTTTATTTACCTCAACCGAACTCCAAATTACTATTTTTTTTTTCTCGTAGGCGTGAGGATTAAGAAAATTAAAGCATTTCATCCTCTTGTTTTTCTTTTTATTAAAACTGAATTTAAAAGGATTAGATATAATTTCTATTCCTATAAATTGACAAATTTTTATTTTTTGTGTGGATTGGACATTTTCTGTGCGCCTGCAGAGACTAACCCATTGAACGGAAAATGACTGTAATGAGTGGCAAAACTCTCCGTCAAAAGATTTAATACTCCTGCATTCTTAGGACTAAATTTGAACCCACAACTTTTGGTTTAGCCTGAAGAGATCCCTTAATTATTCTTATAAAAAGTTCATTCTTTTGGTCCATACTTTTAAGAAAAATAAGTTTTTTTTTTCCTGTTCCTCATTAGTTTTTTTTATACATTTTAGGAAACTAAAGGTTACAGAAAAAAATATTTTTAAGAACAAAAGTCAATTTTTTGTCTATTTTATAGTAGTAACCAAAGTTATGTTTAAACCAACAAATAATTTTCCACAATTTTTCGGTATTTCTTACATAACTACTGATTGTAGTGTTTGAACTACTGTTTAAACCGACAAAAATCAACATATAATCCACTGATTGTAGTGCTTGAACTACTGTTTATTGTTCCAATCAATTGGACTCATCTACCCTTTTTGGCACATTTCCTTTAGGAATTTATCCTCTAATTTGTATGGTAGAAACATTGTATTAATGGAAAATTAATAATATATTCTTGGTTTAGTACTCTAACTAGAATTACTTGAATGTCAATATAAAATGTAAAATAAGAGTAACCTATAATTTATTATAACTTGGTTTAGAATTCTAGCTAGAATTCATGAAAGTGGAAATGAAAGTATTTCAAGGGATTCACTTGAGTTACAATTGAGGAAATATGTCCAACAAATTATATGCAAATTTTTCACAATGTTCATTGCTTTACTATTTCTGGAATGCTTAGCTATCAAAGCAAAATTGTTAATCAACTTCTGAAAGCAATATACAAACTCCTAAACCTTTGATCAATTGCAGCTCAATCTAAAATTGAATTACATTTTTTAGAATTTATTTTATCTGTCAATTTTACATTATCACATTTATTCAGAAACATGTTTGACAAATGATCACCAAACAACACACTAACTTTGTGAGTAGTACAATAATGTGACACACATTTTTGGCACTTTCATGTGTGACATTGCTAACATGAGATTCCTATTGTATATTAAATATATAATGGTTTAGGATATTAATGAGTGGCCTGTGATCAAACCACTCCCATCCTACGGTAGAGGAAGAGATGCAGCTGCTGGAAGGCACACCAGCCTCATTTTTGGAACAAACCTCACTGATGTTATTGTCACAGGTATGAAAAAAAAGATAGTAGTTTAGGGTTGGTGTAACATTTTCAGCAAACATGTGCTACCCATAAAAGTTTGAATTCCATTTTCTAATGTTTACTAACTCTAGTTGAATATGTTTTGAATCTATATAGCCAAGCTTTATTTTACTCTTTTTAGCAAATTCAAAATACTGAGTATATGTTTGATATCACGGTGGGTAGGTCAGAATCACGACGATCCACCATAATTTTCAGAAGCTATAAAGTGTAGCTTTAAAAAAAAAATTGGTAGATCATCGTATTCTTACATACTCACCATGATACCAAACATAAGTTAATTTATAATCTTAACTAAAACTGTTTGCTAACGGCTTTTCTCTCTCAAATTTATAGTTTTTTTTTCACTAGGTTATAGCGTTCTTTTATTTGTTATTTCAAATAACGTTTGAGCTTACATATTATAATGTATTATTTCCTCTCTCATTTTTACATTCATTATTTTAATTAAAAAATTAAAAATATAATTAAAAGTACCTTTTAATATCATTTTCTATTTATCAACTAGTTTGAGAGTTAGTTTTTACCTTCTATCAAACAAAAAGAATGTTAATTTTATCAAATATTTCAAATTCAATCAACTAATTTATCTAATATCACCCCGTAAATTAGTTTATCATCTAAATTACGTGCCTTCCACAGATTTTTACCGATATTTTTAGTAAAAGGGGAAAGAATAGTTTGCTTTATACTCATCGCTCGACTCAGTCTTTCCTAGTGTTTTAGCCATCATTATATTTTATTATGGATCTATCTAGTTTCCATCATACATTTTACTAGTGTTTGTGACTAATGATAGATGATGAGTCAAGTCTCATAAAAGTAGTGGTTATGAATTTAATGATATTTTAATACTGTTAGTGTTTCTGAATTAACATTATACAAATAAAATCATGACATAGTGGTAACTTTGGTTACAGGTGATAATGGCACTATAGATGGTCAAGGATCATTTTGGTGGCAACAATTTCATAAGAAAAAATTGAAGTACACACGTCCTTACCTGATTGAGTTAATGTTCTCAGACAACATTCAAATCTCCAATCTAACACTCCTTGATTCTCCATCATGGAATATTCATCCTGTTTATAGCAGGTAACTATGCTCTTATCACATGTCATTTTCATGTTTTAATGCCTTCTATATCACATTTGACATTTATGCTACTAGACTATTACATTACACCTATGAAATTATATTCCAATTTTAAGGATTATAACAAAATTTTGAACACTATGCAGCAATATTATTATCAAAGGCATAACCATCATTGCTCCTATAAGATCCCCAAACACTGATGGCATCAACCCAGGTCAGTATCTGAAGACCAATATTAGAATAATGTATTTAATGTGATAAAACTACATACACCAAAAAAGAAATTAGAAATTCTTTTTGTTTGTTTCCACAAAAAGAAACAACCAAGCATTATGTAAATGTTGGCATTGAGTGGATAACAACAATTTATCATTTTTGTTTTCTGGCATTAGATTCATGTACAAACACAAAAATTGAAGACTGCTACATAGTTTCTGGAGATGACTGTGTGGCAGTGAAGAGTGGATGGGATGAGTATGGCGTAAAATTTGGGTGGCCAACAAAACAACTAGTGATCAGAAGATTAACATGTATTTCACCATATAGTGCAACCATTGCCTTGGGAAGTGAGATGTCAGGCGGAATACAAGACGTCAGAGCCGAGGACATCACAGCCGTCAATACTGAATCAGGTATCAGAATCAAGACAGCTGTAGGGAGAGGAGGGTATGTGAAAGACATATATGTGAAGAAAATGACCATGCATACAATGAAATGGGCATTTTGGATAACTGGTAATTATGGTTCACATGCTGATAAAAGTTATAATCACAGTGCTTTACCTGAGATCAAAAACATCCACTATAGAGACATGGTAGCTGATAATGTGAGCATGGCTGCTAATTTGGAAGGAATTTCTAATGACCCTTTTACTGGAATTTGCATTTCCAATGTGACAATTACTATGGCTGCTAAGGCTAAGAAACAGCCATGGACATGTAATGATATTGAAGGGATCACAAGTGGAGTTACTCCCAAGCCTTGTGATTTGTTACCTGATCAAGGAGGGAAAGAGAATATCAGAGATTGTGATTTTCCCTCAGATTATCTACCTATTGACATGTTGGAGATGAAGCAATGTGCTTACAGCATTTAAAGAACATGCATGAGTCATTTCTTATGAAGATGTCTCATTAAGTTATTTATTTACTGTTAGTCTTTTATCATATATTATTCGCAAATCATTGCTCAAGTTGAGCAAAGTATTGTATGTCAATGACAATGTCGAATTATAGCTATGAAATGAAACAACTTTCTTTATTTCTCTACAAGTGAAAGATATGGCTTGGTATGCTGCTACGACCCTAAGTGTTATGATGTTGAAACTCCCTCCGTTCCTTTTTAGTTATCGTTTTACGGTTATTTAGACGTAGTAAGAAAACCAATACATTGTGCTACTTTGATAAAATTGTTCATCTTTTTGCTATAATACTATTAACTATTTATCATCTCATATTCTCATTCCATCTATTTCTCTCTGATATAAATAGTTAAGAATATTTTATTGCCAAAACAATAACTAATATTACATTGAACTTTGAAAAAGACAAATAAATAGGAACAAAATTATTCTACAAAACTGACAAGTACAATATAATGGGAGTATTAAAAATTAAGATGACTGCTGAAACCATTGGAAAAATGATGCTCATCACAAGATTACATAAGAATCTGAGATGCGATTAAATGAAAAACACCTTACAACAATTTTAGTATTTCCAATATGTTACATATCTTATGGAGATCTGCAACTTGTTGAGCACCGTCATAACTCATAAATTAGTCATCAAATATTTTGCTAATCATATACAAGGAGTAAGTACAAAAATCTCAATTAATTGGTGGATCGGGATTGAACCTCACAGACTCCCTCCAGATGAGTTCCTTGATATCTTCTTCATTGAACATTGGTTCCTCAAAGTCAAAACTGAAAGGTCTGGCACATACAGGTTCTTCGTTGATATCATGCAGAGGTGCCATGTATGGATGGCACAATGCTTCATCAACTGCAAAGCATCACACGATGTAATGTAAAGAACAATTAATCAAAATAAGACAGAGAATCGACAAAAGGATACAGATATACATTGTCAAAAGAACATGAAAAAACTAGAATTTTAAATAATTCGCCAAATTAGTTGTATTCTATAACATACAGTAACGCTATTACGCAGTGGCTAAATGATGAAGGGTTAAAGGTTAAGCTATTTTACCTCTAATGCGCTTGCTTGGATCAAAGATAAGCATCTTCTCAAGCAAATCAACAGCACCTGGAGACATGTTGGGAAACCTAGTGGAAAAATTTTGTTTTGGATATTGTGGAAGTTGTCTTACATATCTACGAGCATTCTCACTGCGTAGGAATCCAAGGCTGGCATCATCAGGTGAACCTATCAGCTGTTAGACAGAAAAGACAATTGTCACACTTCAGTTACTTTTTAATCAAAAAAAGAGATGGCATGAAAAAGATCAAAGAAATAGAGAATTTTCATATCACAGAGAAACCACATAATCGGAATCTATAAGCATTCTTAAATTACTCATTGCAATTTATAAAGTATTTAACACCAAAAATTCATAATCACATAAAGTTATAGAAGCTAGAACTCTAATTTAGAAGTAGATACAACATCAAGACCTAAAAGGGTCAAAATAAATACAAACAAAAACATAATATGACCCTGTTTGGATAAACAACTTAATTAAACGCTTTATAGTATATGCGTTTATCATATAAGCACTTGTGTATACGCTATTTTCATAAGCTGAAAACAGCTTATGGATAAGCTGTTTCGATAAGCTCCCCCAAACAGTCTTACAAGTGCTCATCTCATTAGATAAGCTCACATAAGTCAATTCAAACAGGCCTCAAGTCTAAGTACACTTTTAGCAATTAAAGAGTCTAGCAGAAAATTTCATTTCAGTTATCAAGTGAATACCTCTGTGACCAGTCTCAGCTGATGAACATAATCTCTTCCAGGAAAGAGGGGTTGTCTTGTTACGATTTCACCAAGTATGCAACCAACAGACCATATATCAATGGCTGCTGTATATTCTGAACAATTAAGAAGCAGTTCGGGAGCTCTGTACCACCTAGTAACCACGTACTCAGTCATGAAATCTGTTTCTGATGTTGTTCTAGCAAGACCAAAGTCGCCAATCTTAAGATCACAATTGGCATTCAGTAGCAAATTGCTAGGCTTGAGGTCACGGTGCAAAACATTTGCTGAATGTACGTATTTGAGCCCTCGTAACAGCTGATACACAAAATACTGGAAAAATAGATCTTATTAGTGGATGTGAGAAATAAAGTATAAGAATTATGCTACAGTGCCTAAACATTTGCATGGAGCACATATGGTGTAATAAGATATTCCAATGTATATTTATATTTAGAGTAATGATATTTGAACAACCATTTGAAACAACTTTGATGACAACTTCTTTTTTCTCTCTTTTCATTGGTCAAAAACAATAGAGAGAGAAAAGGGAAGAGAGAAAATGAGAACATAATGTGAGAATGAGAGAGATAGTTGTCAAAAAGTTGTTACAAAGTGGTAGTACAAATATAATTTCTCTATCTTTAAACATCTATGGTTAAACAAACCAATGAATGTCAATTACTGATCTTGAATTAATTATCAATATCTGAAGCCGAAATCAATCATTCAAACTTGACCAACAGAAGATATGCATTATTATTTTTGCAAGACATGTATGGTTATCAAACTTGTGAGTCAGTCAACTAAAATTTGTGGAATCACCACTGGCTCAACCTGTAGACTCGTAAAAGTTTACTCAACATAAAAATAACGCTTAAAACTTCATTCAATACAAAAATGATTAGAGCATCTATGATAGTTCTAAAGTCTAAACATAATTTTATACTACGTGCATAGTAGACCAGATTAGACCTCATCTCACGTCACCTGACATTGATGAATAAACTAAAAGATCACAAAATAGGTACACAATTTAGCCCATAAAAAAGAGAAAACAGGGTCAAAATCGATGGATAAATTGACAAATGGCAAGGTTCAAAATTAATAAATATTGAAGGATGATCTGGCTGGATTCCCTACATCAAAGTTGGATTCAGCTTAGCAGATATAGGTTTTAGCTCATTGGGGTTGGGAGTTAAGTTCATTCACTTTGTAGGCCTATTGGATTCACAGAAAACTTGCAATGACGGGTTTGTTCATGTGTTTTGGTTTGTGATGCGTATATTGAAAGCTAATAGGATAGTGACACAGTGAATTGGAATAATTCTGTGACTTGTATTAAGAACTGAGAAACAATTACAGAATTAACAAGTGATAAATCTGATAGAAAATGATCTATCAGCCCGATAGCCAAGATGGCTCCTCGCACCAAGATGAACCTGATGATCTCACTCTCTTTCTATAACAGAAAATCTTCGATACCACTTTTTCACTACCCCTTTATTATATAACTAACTCCTCAATCGATTTCCATGTTTCCTGCTGCCAGTATAGCAACATTCTTTCCTTTGTAATGTTTCCTGTGATAG
>Ga0209282_1002096_pt1 | contig 11367 bp, 7 predicted proteins | sample Mtrugardesep15_FD_187529 | JGI IMG/M metagenome (GOLD analysis project Ga0209282, IMG submission 187529) | Root nodule microbial communities of legume samples collected from California, USA - M. trunc garden sep15 (SPAdes) (version 2) | ecosystem: Host-associated > Plants > Roots > Nodule...
CAGGTCTCCTGTTTTATAAAAAGATAAAGTTCATACAAACTTGGTATGTGAAAAAAGCAACAAAGATGAGGAAATGCACTGAGCATAACCTTCTAATATAAAACATGATGTCAATTTCCAAAAGAAAGAGCACATTGGTATACCTTCTAGAGAATCTGTCTCGTTAAGTAAATGTAACTCTTCTGAGCTCAAATTCTGAGAGTGTTACAAAGACAGTCAGGGTTGGTTGATTGAAGTGCAGTGCAGCAATCAGTACTTGGGTTAGTGTTGGGTGAACCAGGAACAACATATGGTGCACAAACATTCAGATTGCTCAGCTGAGTTGGACAAGTAGTTTGTGCCTCACTCATTTCCATTTTGGTCCCCAACGCCACAACCAATAGAAGAACCAATGCAACTTGACACCTCATTGATACTGGTCCTGCCATTATTTTTCTATAGTTATTAAATTTGTTTACTCAAAGGTATAACTAATAACTATGATTCTTTTCTTGTTGTGATATAATATGTTAAGTAATATCCTCAATTTATAGTTAATTTTTGTATTGAAGACTATGTATGATTCTTTTCATGAGTGACCTAACAAGAGTTTTTCGGCTCACAACATTTGTGTTGAAATTCAGAAGCCAGCATGACACTCTTGGCAGGATCGAATTCATCATACCACACAGATTGGGGATACCATCATACCACACACAACTAACTTATGTATCGTAGAATTAGGAAATAATAAAAGCTTTCAAAAAAAGAAAACAATGTGCAGCAACGATAGCTGATATCAAAGTAAGCATGAAATTTTCAAGAACACACTACGCTTGTAAAACAAGTAAACAAAATCAAGAACTTAATATTATCGAATTCCATGTAAGTCAACACATCTGCGCACAAATTAGCGCCACAATAAAAATGACACCCTTTCACTTTCCAATCTAATTAAAGAAGCCTACAAGTACGTTGGGTTAAACTCCACGCCATAACATAGCAAACATCTTTCTTGTTAAAAATATCGACCACAACCTTTGGTTCAACACACACAGCTCTCCTGTTTTATAGTCCCTCGTACACCGTTAATTGCAACCTTTCCAAACCCCCTACAACTCAACCAAAAAAGCATTGCAACTAGTGATCCCTTTGTAGAACCCATACAAACCAGTTAGCATTATGATTGTGAATCACACCCCCACAACCAACAACCAACTCACTCACTGTTTTACTAGTATTCAATTTCACCCCAACCGATAAGAGCTTAAATTGTAAGAACCTCTTGTATGCAGCATCTCAAACTAGCAACAGCCCCAGCCCCAGCCCCAGGCAAATAAATTGGGTCTCTTATCATCCTTAAAACAGGAGAAGTCATTTTGAAATAAGCAAATTGTATGTATTTTCCCCTTCCCCCATGGTTAATTTTGTGGTAGGTGAGCATTGAAATATATATATACTAGTGTGATCTGTTATTGAATTCTCCAAGTGGCTAGAAAACAGATGAATGGTATACATAACATAACAGATGATGATGGTTTAAAATTGAAATACAGAAAAGTAATGAAACATATGTAGTATATCACTGAAAGAAAGTAGGTCGGCATTGATTATACAGACATGACAGAGAGTAGCGAAATAATAAATCCTAGCAAATTACATTGAAGCTAAAACTGGTTTTCAATGTAATAATATTATTATTATTAACGAAGAAACAAACGAAACAAGGGAAAGGATACAACAAATTGATCAAGGCATGAGAATTGAAAAAGGATGAAAATACCTTTGAATAGAGTTCTTCAATGAGAGAGAGAATAGAGGGAAGCGAGAAAGCTTTTGGGTGTTTGGATGAAAGCTTCTGGGTTTCGATGGTGAAACAGATGAAAGATTCGATTGTTGAGTTGTTGCGGAAGAGAGAGATCTGAGTTGGGAAGCTTCGATGGTGAGGTTTTTTGCTATGATCATTCTGGATCTGATAGATTTGATGAATCTGGAGGGATAGAAACTCGTTGCAAGCTTAGGGATGGATCTCGAAATGAGGGAGGGTCGCGAGATGAGGGAGAGTCTGGGTGAAACATGCAGTGGTCGTTTGAGAGAGAGGTGGAAGGGAAACTTGTTAGGGTTTGAGAGAGAGATGAACTTGAGAGAGAAAGCTGCAGAGTTGCGTTTGAGATAAACATGAGAGAAATGGCCAACAATTTTTGTATTAGTTTTGTTTTAATTTAGTTAAAGTACTTTTTTAATAGGTTACCCCGTTTAAATTCTTTCAAAATAAAAACCTTATGTCTTTTCTTCTCTTTAAATCAAGTGGATAGCAACCCATTTAAAATGTCTGATTTAATAAGTGTTTTTTGTACTAGTGAGTGGTATTTAGCAGTGTATGATTTAGGTCAAGAACTAAGTAAAGCTTTTTGCTACATAAATATTTCTTCATGTCTGTATTGTGCAGTCTAGAAATTTCCTCATCGTGAAGTCTCAGTCCCTGCAAATACAAAACTTTCCATTATATTTAAATAAACTATTGTAGGTTAAACTAGAAAGATTAACTGGATTGTACTTACATGCCAACATTACCAGCCCAACCATCATGCTAACCAAATCATAAGAATGGATATACAATTTATATATATTAAACAATGCATGATATATTATGATCTACAACTGATAGAATCTTCACATCATCAAACTCTGGTAGTGCATAGAAACCAGTCAACTGTATACTTTTAGTTATATGCAAAGTTCCCTAGCACAGTAGATGAACATATATATCCCAAATGAGTGGTAATATAGGCTTGCCACAGTCTACACTTGTTGGTCATGATTGATAAAAAACACTGAGTCAATCAAATAGTCATTTGAAAATTGCACCATGTCGCAGTAACAACTGTCCAAATCTAAATTATTACTCCGTCCAAAATTATATGTGGTTTTGGAGAAAAAAATTATCCCAAATTATAATTCGCTTTACACTACCAATGAAGTATTAAATGTTACTTTTCCTACTATACCGCTCAACTATTTATTACTCTCTCTTCTTTCAATTCATTAATTTATCTTTCCTATACCATTAATGAAGGATGATTTTGTAAAATGACTTATAGTTTCTCTTTCCCATACAACGTTAATTACACTTCGTAATTTGTGTGAAATGATTAAAATGTCGTATAATTTGGGACGGATGGAGTAATTCCAGAAAATAATCATCAGAAACAATGTATACCTTGTGTATGTACCCAAATGTCACGCCAGATTCCCCCATCCAACTTTTACGCGCAACGTATACACATCTCTCCAAATGAGCTAGGACGTGTACATACATCTACCTTCACAGATGACTCTGCGACAACTGAGAGAGACACTGGGTGTTACAACACTTTCAAAATGAAATTATAAGTTATGAGATTCACTATCATATTTTCACAAAGATTTGAAAAGATTGTGCATAATCTGGGACCTTACAAATAAATTTAAATGAGCTATGGTTGCAACCCAGTGGCCCATAAAAAATGTTGTCCAAAGTGGAAAATATCTAGTTATGTACTCCCTCCAGGCACATTTATAAGCGGAAAAAAAATTGTTCTCGCGGTGCTTAAGGAATTCAGTACACTCAATTTTCTTTATTTGATGTAAAACATGAATCAAGTTTACCATATTACCCTTTTTTAATTTAACCAAAAATTTGGACCACTTTTTTGTTGGAATAAATGCACCAATTTATTTTAATGTGAAACACTCAACGAGAGCATTAATTTGAATTCCAAAACTTGTATCCACTCAACTCGTGTGCGTTTACTTATCAGAAAAAAAAAATGAAGACTCACATTAACATTCTCAAAAGAACGCCTCTGTCTTACTCTTAGTTCCATTTAGCTCTACCAAAGCATTCAACAATTTATGACTCTTCCTTTTTATATTGTTAATGTACTCCTCAAAAGCATGTTTCTCGGAACTCCTTGAAAATCAAATGTACTGTTGGTAAATAAAAGTGTAATAAATGCCTAAAAAATAAAGTGGAATTAAACAAGGCTATACTAGGAATAGTAGTATGAAATAATTTAAATGTGGTTAAGTTTTGCTTATAATAGTGACCAAGACATGAGGTGGTTTTTTTGCTTATAAATGTGACCGGAAGGAGTATGCATCATCATTAGCACATTAGTCTATAAGAGCTGACAGCATCAGTAAATTCAATCCGGTTTTTTGGTTAATGGGGGGAGGTGGAGGAATGGTTCAAGTAAGGAAAATTGGCAGTTGCAAATAACAATACCCGTCTAAAAATCTTAGGTTGTACAAGTAGTGCATTAAATGCCGATACACCAACAGAACAAACATTGTGATATCCTTTTTTAAAAATTAAATTGGTTTGCTTGCTCTAAAAAGTTGTTTATGAACAAAAAATTTTAAAAAATCATGCAAGTATGGCGGGATGGATTCTGGTTCCTAGCAATGAAACAACAATTAATTACCTAGTTTATGTTTCATGATTCCTTCTGAAGTAGACCCCTCAGTTTCTTCAGTGCTCTCCAACTTACGTCTTTTATTTCTGCTTTAATTCGTAAAGTAAAGTGTAAGCACAAAAAAATGATAAAAAACTGAAACCAAAAAAAAAAATCGAAGAATGCATCGTTGTATCTTAGACACAAAAAATAGAAACCATATGACCCGTCTCTCCTATAGCTTTATGCTAATTGGTTCACAATTCAACAGAAACAACAATAGTTAAAGCCTTGTCCCGATAGGTTGGAGTCGGCTGCATGGATCAATGCCAAGCGATACAAAATCTTATATCATGGATCATGTCTAAAGATAAGTCATTTGAGTCCAGATGGATCGTGGACTCCTATTTTTCATTTAGTAACCTCTTAACCCCTTACAATTTAACTATTGCCCTCTTCTACAAAAATGTATCTTCATAATCGACATATCCCCTAACAGCTAAAGATGAGACCCTACTGTGTTTTATTCAATTGAAGTGATCACAGCTTTCTCTTCGATGATTTTATTCCTGGTTCTATTTTACATGATCAGTCATCCACCATAATATTTTTATCTCTACCGCAGTGAACTTATTTGTTAGTGGTTCTTTACTCCCCAACATTGAGTCTCACACAATATTGATGAACTTATAATTACACGGTAAAATTTCCCTATAAGCGTGATTTACATTTCCACAACCCAAAAAACTAATTTTTCATACAGGAGAATATGTAAAACATAGATAAAAAATACTTTCATTTGAAAAGGGATAACCAGTGGTAATATTCATTAGAGTCGATGGCGAAAGAAAGATGCTACAAGATTCAGGCCATTACTTTAGTGTGTCTTTATCTGGTAAAAACAACGTCCTAAATGTAATGAAAAGTTAAAACATTACACAACGGCCTTTCATGATTTTTCGGAAACAAGAATCACTCCTAAAACAAATCTGTCAATTCTTGATAATGATAAGAGAAATCACTTTTAAAAAAAGGTTGAAAGTAACTATGAGCAGCTTACTAATATTAAACTATAATAAAAGTCTGAATCGCCACAATACCCTACAACAAATCTTATCCCACTAGGTGAGGTCGGCTACATGGACCAAACAACGCAATAACATTCTATTATCTGACATGGTATCGTATCTCTATACAAACCACAACACCCAACAACAACTTTTTTATACATATGGTCAGCTACATTGATCTATCAAATACCATTGCACTCTATCAAAAACAAAATAAAAATAAAAATTGAAGACATCAAAAACAAAATTTTAAGATATGTCCATTTGTATAAGGACCACATTAAACAATGTTTAATTCTCTAAGAAATCATAACCTCGTATATGAATATGCCATACCCAACGATTTTCAATAAATTTGTAAAATCACACCTGGCAACAGCTTAACTAATACCATGACGTGTGTAATATGAAACGGGTGATGAAGAGTACCTGACATCCTCCAACTCGTCTTGGTTTTCAGCTTCTTCATCTGCCGATGAGTCAGATGAACTTGCATCTAGAGCATCGTTGTGATAATCTATGAAATCATCGCTGCCAAAAGAATGGGCGGGAGAATCTGTCACTACACTCATATGTATCCACAAATGAAACAAACCACAAAGAAAAAAAAGGGCAACCCGGTGCACTAAAGCTCCCGCATACGCAGGGTCCGGGAAGGGGTCCCACCATTTGGTGTATTGTACGCAACCTTACCCTGTTTTTTACGCAAGAGGCTGTTTCCAGGACTTGAACCCATGACCTTTCAATCATATGACAACAACTTTACCAGTTGCGCCCTCTGTTGTCAATACCGGCCGCTATCGCGGAGCGGAAAAAAATGGCCTAACGCGTTACAGCGCCACCGCGAAGCGATTTAGGGGAAAGCGGATCAAAAGCGGATTTCGCGGCCGCTTTTCGGTGTAGCGGAGCAGGTCAAAGCGGCGCGATACAGCCGCCGGATATCGAAAAACCTTAGATGCTAACGGGTCGGATCCAAGATCCACTTTGTTAAAACGAAGATGCATTTTTTTTTTATTGATTTGAAAAAAAACATGTTTAGTCATGTGAATGGCTGGATATGCAGTTACTGTCCCACAACTGTAACCCACTACTCCCAATTACTATTGTTTGTCGTTTTGCTTTCTTCTCTATTCATTCAATTCAATAACTTTACATTCCTTTTTCGTTTTCAATAAATTATTAATAATTAATTGCTAATGTGATTTAAAAAAGTCAAACTCATAATAATCATAATAATAATAATAATTTGTTTTACTTAATAGTAATAATACTTTTTCTAAAGGAATAATAAATAATACATAGTATATTGTTTTTAAATTATGGCATGATATATTATTTGTCTTTACAAAAAAAATATAGTATGATATATAGTTTTTAAATTAATAAGTATATACAATTGTGAGTTAGAGCCTGATTCAGCAGCTCTGATGAAAAATGTAACAACACATGCAGCGATGGAAGTATGCTACTGAATGAAGGCTCTGGATGATGGAAGTCAAACTCACATATTGACTTGGATGTCTTTGCTGTGTCAAAATTTCCACTCAAACTCGTTGGAGATGTTGATGTTTCTAGGTGGTAAAATCATTTGGAATCGTGCAAACTCACTCAAAATTACGAGTTAGAACACGATTTTGCAAGTCTATTAAACCTAGCACAGCTTCCCTGCCAAACGGAGCTGTCTTCTCATAGAATCCAGTCCTTCCAACCAAAACCCTCCCTCCCTTCTGGAAATCCTCTAGCAACACTTAGTTCAAAGAATACTCACTGTCTGGTGAGCATCCCGAACTACAAACACATCCTTACATTGCTCCGTTAGATGGTCTCCCCCCTCAACATTCTAGCACAAACCTACTGCTTTGTGCTGTCAACTCGAAACAAGCCAATCCCAGCTCTGTTACTAAACTAATTTTACTTTGTCTGTGTAACTGTGCATACTGTACTCTTCTGTTATTGTTGTGTATGCCTATCAATTTTGGGTTGAGATTGAGTGACTTTGTGGAGGGAAGGTCGCCGTGACTTTGTGGAGGGAAAGTCGCCGTGACTTTCTTTCTATCACTCTCTTATATTACTCTCTCATCTCAACTACTATTTCTCCTTCATCTTTCTCTCTCATTAAACACCCTAAAATACACTAATGTCACCATAACTTTCCCACCCTAAAGTCACCTAATCCCAATCCATCAATTTTATGTGTCGAACCCACTTGTTATGTGCTTTGTCCATTCATTATTTTCTCAGTCTTAAAGTTCTGAGCCTGTCCACAAGACCATTAATTTTGAAGATCTTGAACATTTAGGACCGGTTTACTTTAGGAAAACATTTTCTATTTCTATTTCCTAAAATTTGTATTAATGTTACTTGTTAACAAGGTGAAAAGAGACTCTTGATGTGAAAATGTCGAGATATTTTCATTATTTCTTGAAGTGCATCATTCTAGCTAGCATTTTATCTTCTCTCCGTCATAGTAATTCACTTATTAACTACGAAATAAATATAATACAAATTTTAGACAATGAAATTTCGAAGAGTTTTCACAAAGTAAACGGGTCCTTAGCTTGCTTTAGATGGTTTCACCTTACAAAAATATGATTTAGTCATCGGTGCAAGAATAGGATTTGTACTGTCACATTTAATTATTGTGCCTTGCTTTTGTTAGGGAACTGCCTTGGTTTTTTAATATTGTTTTTACATTGGGTAAACTGTTCAATGTTGGAAGTCGATTTTACGAGTCTAGACCACATAAGCACCAAATGTTTACATAACACTTGTATTTGATAGCATTTAATGATCGTAGGAAGAATTATAAATGAATAAAACCTTTGGCAGAAAGGAGGGACTATGTACCTGCATCATTTGAACAATATCTCTGCACTTTGATGAAAGAGCTTCACTGTAAACCTTTAGAATTTGGTTACGCATCATAAGCCAAGATTCCCCAAAATCCTCACTTCTTGATATAATGGCCTTCAAGAGATCTTTCAAAACTATGCTACAAAAGAATTAGGATCATGCAGGTATGAACTACTAGGATTGTAAAAATATTTCAAGAAAACAAAAAAAAAATCACGAAATTAAGAAATGATAAGAAAGTTCCATAACTGCTCCTTCAATAACAGATAAAGAAATATTACATGATTTATCATTTGTTTGAACTTGCAGGTAGCACAGATACCAATGGTATCATGACAAAAATAAAGGAAACAAAAAATACATGAATCTTGTGCCCAGGCAATGAAATCTTTCAATGTGTCCTCTAATTTGGAGAATAAGGTATGGAATCTGGATTTTTTATTCTTAAGGGTGCTACTCAATACTGTTTTACATTAATTCAAAAGACAGAAGTTCAAAGAAATTGGCAGCGTAACAGTTTTCTGAGTATTACAGGAGAAGTATAGCTAGTCTTAGTGCGAGCTCATGAGAGCTTGCCATAAGTCCTCTCTATCCTATCCTGGTATCCCCTGCCTGTAACTAACTGCTTCAGACAAGAGTGCCGTAACCAAATGACATACTGGTGTCAGTCATCTTAGCAGTAGTAATCTGCTACTGCAGGTCTAGCTAAATGTTTATAAATATACATTCTAGGGATTGTAATCTATTCATTCAATCATATCAACATTATTCAGTTAAGAGTTCTAACTAACTCCTAGAGAGAATCTATGATAATTCATGTCTAGTTTACACAGTCTTAACACTGAGCCATGTTGCCCTACTGTTTTCTCTTCCTTTTGTCTTTTTGGTATTACTTCTTATCCTCCACTCCTCCTAAGTGTACATTAAACGTTTTCAACTTTTCATTCTATTACCTACCATACAACAACCAAGCTTTTATTCCCACTCAGTCACATGAGATTAAATGGCATCACATTACCATGCCATGTATAAAGTTCACATTTAGATCAATTACCAATACCAATACGCTGACTATTGGATTGCCTCCTATCAGACTAACCCTCCTGCGTTTCTGGGGTCTTTTCCACGCATACTAAAACAATCTAAGACTAGACCCTACCATATTTTCTACAATGATGGCTACCTTGTTTTTCTATCTGGCGATGCATTCCTAAGTTAAACTTGTCTTGTGTAGTACTGCAAAAACTCATGTAGCATAATATTCTCATCTCTGCAACATTGGGCTTACTTTCATTCTATTTTAAAATCATCTTTAATTTAAGCAGTGATACTTCTGAGATAAGGGGCAGCACTAGTCCATAGCACTGAACATAGACCCAAATAAGAATGAGTTAAAAAATTTATAATATCCTTGCTAATGAAATTCCATAGTTCAAACAAAATCTAGAAACAAAAAACTTTAGAGGTTTCCATAATAGATTTAAAGCATCATGAAGGTTCGATAAAACATTGCAAGTCTCTATGCATGTTAAAACTCCATTCATTCAATATATTGGATGCTAAAAGGGAGACCAAAATTCTACATTCAAGAATCAAAATACTAATAATTCCATTGGCAAATGGTGCATTAACATGGAAACAAATCATCAGGGACAACTCACTAGTCACTAAAAACAACCCTCACAACAACATCACAAGTTACTTCAATTTGAATAGTGAAATTAAAAAGGTGCATACCGGTATTCAGATTGATCAAGTCCGTAATCAAAATGGAGAAAACGTATATGAGAAATTGCCCCTTCGACATCACCAAAATCAAGACTCTCCCTAATAGCATTCAAATGAACAACCTGAGCCATCTTTTGTATCCCAAAAAGCACCTTAACATCAACATCCTCCTCCAAATCATCATCACCGCCCTTAACATCAACCTCTAAACCATTATCCTCAAGATCACGCCGTTTAATCTGCTTCTCTATATTCTCACTCAGTGCTTCAAAAACATCAGCACAGTGCAAAACCAATTTCCTCAAACTCATCAACTCAATTTCTTCAATCAAACTCACACTGATTTCAATTTCGTTTTCAACTTCATCATCTTCATCAACTCTCAACCTCTTAAAACCTAACTCCAAAACCCTATCCAAAACTCTTGTACACAATTTCACCTCATCATCATCATTTTCCTCCTTCTCCGACACAAAATCAATCAAATGCTGAACAAGAGCAAGAAACTCCGCCCGTAAACGAAGCAATTCGGAATCAAAATTCCAAACGGGCGAAGCATCATCCAATTGAAGCAATTCGAGAGTGGATAGATAGGTGAGAAGAGCGGGAGAAGAACAAGATGAAGACCAAGCGATGTTAGGGAATTGAGCGGATCTAGCAACGATAGATTGGAGAATATGGCGAGTTAGGTCACGGTTTCGCGTTCGGAGAGCGAGAAGAACGCCGCGTAAGGGTTCGAATTGAGCGAGATGAAGATGATTCGCGACGAGGCGACAGAGGGTTTCGGTTTCTTTCCCCATTGTCGCATCGCGGTGATGCTGCTGCTGCATCAAAATGAGAGATTGTGCTTGTTGTTTCTTTCAATTCGAGAATGAAATGATTGCGCGGAAAGTGTTTGTTAAATGGAGTCCAAAATGAATGAAACACTGTCTTCAGCGTGAGAAAGCCAGGTGGTGATGATAATGGTGACAACAAAATACAGTAAATAAATTTTAATTGTAATCTCTTCTCCTAATTTACTCTAAATACGATTTTAGTATTTTCATTTTTTTTTATTTTGCAATTTTACTCCCTTCGTTTTTGAAATTTCTGAAATTATATCCCTGAATTCGATTTTAGTCCCGGTCTAAAAGTAGACAAATAAAATTGATGATTTGATGTCATCACGTCTTAGTAAAAAAAAAAAAACAAATAGTCACTTTAGTCTTTGGTTCTGCACATCGCTGTCACATAGGCCCCTGACTCAGGATTAAATACAAACAAGTCTCTGACACTACACTTCCGTTATCACTTTAGTCTTT
>Ga0209282_1002098_pt1 | contig 11360 bp, 12 predicted proteins | sample Mtrugardesep15_FD_187529 | JGI IMG/M metagenome (GOLD analysis project Ga0209282, IMG submission 187529) | Root nodule microbial communities of legume samples collected from California, USA - M. trunc garden sep15 (SPAdes) (version 2) | ecosystem: Host-associated > Plants > Roots > Nodule...
TTCAATTTTGCAATCTTTTCAATCAATTCAAGAAATTTAACATTACAATATTGATATAATTTTTTTTTGTTAGGAACCTTAGAAAGTCAAGATTAAGATTAATTTCGTAGGCTCATTTTCAACTAAAATATAATTTGTTTTGTTATGAAAATTATCTCAACTTCTTGGATAATAAATATCACCTATATTTTTAATATTATTGAGACACATTATTAGGAACAAATGGCCCAAAAAAATATTTATAATTTCTTCCATAATAGATTTTTTTTGGCAAATTATTAAGAAAACCCATTTTTATAGGGAGGGTGTATAAAGAAATCTGTGTTATATTAGGGTATATATAGCAAATCTTACCAAAAGGGCCTAAAACATTAACAGACTTGAGCCCAGCTCTTCATCTTGTTAATATTTCAGGCCTTTTAGTGAAATTTACTATATAAACCCTCCAGAAACTCAGTATTTCTATATACACCCTGCACCATAATATTTTTTTAGGGCCCCCTAACGGCATGGGCCCTAGGCCGTCGCACTCCCGGCCTATGCCTAGGGCCGGCCCTGCATATAGTGAAAACCTACGAAAACAAAAATCGAATCTATTCCAAGAAATGAATGTCCTAAGAAAAGAGGTGTCAAAGACAACCAATGGACAGAAAACTAGACAAATTATGACCATTCTTGGCCAAACAACAGATAATAGACTACCCTTTCTATGAAATTTTGAACAAAAGAATTGATATTCCCAGATATTCTGCTGCAATTGAACCAACTATTATATATCTGTCAAGGCGGCTTTGGAGGTACCCTTTTGAGCACGGGTCCTCATTCCGACTGAGTTAAAGCTAAAAGGCTTCACTTTATTGACTTGTTTCTTGTTCTTTCACTCTTCCTTAGTGCTCTTTGATATACTTGGATAATCTTCCATCTCAAGCCTCTTGTCATGACTGAGAGTGTCCTCCATCACCTTTTCCACTTCTTCTACATCATCCCCCCAAAATTTAGAAAGAATATGCACACTCTTAAGGGCTGCAGCAGAGTGGAAAGAGGATTTGAAAGCAGGAACCAAGGTTTGGCTTGAAGGGAGCTTGTCAGTTGTCAAACTAGCATAGCTGGTAGTTATAGGTTGCGACATAGGAGTAAGCACTGGAGTATCTACCCAAGCCTTTAACTTGTCTAGATCCACCTCTGAGCTAGTGTCACATAATGAGCAAACAATTTCTATATGAATATCCAAATCTTCCAACTGTGTAGCAGCCAATTGCCCTGCATTGGAAGCATTGATATGCTGGTCTGGTATTAAGGCCTCCCCAAAATTTGCAACCCCCACAAAAGTGAGCATATCAAAAGACTTACGCAATGTCAGAGGGTCTTCTTCCCCCTCAGGAAGAACAACCTGCAAAGAAAAATTCGCAGAGGCGTCTAGATCCTAGTGCAACAAATATGTCTCCATAGCCCGAACTGAACCTGTGAGGATGTGCCTAGAGGAGGGGGAGAATCTTTGTTTTTAGATTGAAGGGAGTCTATCTCGGATGTCACTTGCTTGGAGGCTAAACCAGCAGCTATAACCTTGTGGTTCTGTGAGGTTTGATGTGTGGGATTCTTGGGCTAGTTACTAGGTTTGAATTGAGATTTTGCAGAGTTAATATGGTTACATTGCTGAATGGAATGTCCTATCATCTTGCAATGGGAGCAAAATGTAGGTTTCCTCTCATATTCAACAGCTACCGGAAAAGCATATCCTTCCCTTTCTACAATCACCGACTCAAAAAGAGTATCAGACAAATCCACATCTAACAAAATGAGAGCATAGTGGCCAAAGAGACGCGATTGTGTAGCTCTATAAATGGAGTTGGGAGTGCCAATAACTGAAGCAATTTCAAAAAGCGTGGTTTTCCTCCAATATTCCTGCGAAAGATGCATTAAACGAATTCATAATTGAGCATGTGTCTGAGTTTGGTTCCAAGGGTCAAAATATGTGGACCAACAGAAGAATTTCAGCATCTCTAATTTCAAATTGATAACACCCAAAGCCCAAACTTTTTTCATTTCTTCCATAGACTGAAAATTGAATTCAAAATACCCTTTGCCTAATGGAGTCACAGACAAGCTCTGCAAATGCGGCCATAATCCATCAAGCTACTGCTTCAGAGTCTTCATAGTGAGAAGGGTGTCACCATTCTGTAGAACAACACGCCCATGAAGGTGACTCTTACAGTCATCGAGCTCAGCTTCATAGACCCGCTGCGTGATTCTGATGCGAACCTAATCACCAATGCAAACTTTTAGAGGGGGGCAGCTTGTTGTCGGATCAGTAGGAGCTTTCACTGCCTGAGCAAATCATTTTTCCAAATTTACCGGCGGCGCCGACCCGAAGAGGAGAGAAAAGGCCAAGGGCAAATCGAAGAAGCCATACCATAACCGAACCAGCAAGAGAAAGAGATTATACAATAGAAAAAAGAACCTAGCAATCTTCACCGGAAAATCAATAGTCTCCTATGAAGCCAAAAAACTACGCAGAAGATAGAGCAATCACGCGATAAGAGCAGTTTACCGGAAGAGAAGTAAGAAAATCACTTGAATCTGGGAAGATACGGTCGCCGGAACCGCACCAGAACAGAACTCAGTTACTAGGAGAAGAACCACCAGTCTTTGATGAAGCTAAAAGGGTCAAAAACCACGCTAGAAGAGTATATCGCGAAAGAGGAGCAGGAAAATCACTTGAAAACAGGGAAGAAACCGTCGCCGGAACCTCACCAGAACAAATCTCGGTTGCCAGAAAAGGAACCACCTTTAGTCTCCGATGAAGGCAGAAACCACCCAGAAGTGTGAGAAGACCCGCCAGAAGAGTAAATCACAGAGAGAGGAGCAAGAAACCACTTGAAACGAGGGAGGACACCCTCACTGGATCCTCATCGGAGAGGATCTATGTCACCGGAAAAATGTGTTTGAGGAGAGAGAAGAGAGAAAACCGGTCACCCATTTTTCCTTTTTAATCTATGTTAGTTGTTCTGCTCTTGTGGTGATGTCGACACACATCAAATAATATTACCTCAACTGAAGAAATATGGAAAAACAAAAAGAAAGTGTTAAAATTATAGTATATCCAACTATAATCTACATATTTGTTTTATCCCTCGGTTTCACAATAAATGTCGTTTAAGGTTCTGACACACACTTTTACTAAAATGTCCTTACTTTATAAGAAAAAGACGAACTTAAAGTTGCATTGAAAATTGTGTGAGAGAAAAGTTGGAGTATTTATTGACAGTAAGGTTAGAAGAAAAAAAATTAAAGTTGTATTGAAAATGTAAAGTGACATTCATTTTGAAAAAAAAAAAAGGTTAAAGTGACACTCATTGTGAAACAAAGGGAGTATAAAAAGATAAATGTCCCAAACAGACAACTCAATTGGTAAGATGAGGGACACCAAAAAAATTCTAACCGAGAGTTCCACGTTTCAAAACCTAAAACTAGCATACCTAATAATTTACTAACAACTAATAACCACTAATCTAACAACTAACATTTCGCTTAGTTGATTTCATCAACTCGCAAATTGCAACACAAATTTTTATTAAATCTCACCATGTTCATGTCTCATGTTTTTCTTTTCTTTTTGCAAGTTTGTATGAATTTTTTTCCATTTGCTTTGGTGTCTAAAGACCGAAATCGAATTTCCGGTTGTCTAGATTTTCACGCATTTGGTGTATCAATGTTTGTTGGATCAAGATCAAACAATTCGGATTTTAATATAAATTTTAACTTTTTCAAAAACAATGGCATATGGGGGACCAGATTGCTTGCTTTTTTAATTGTCTCTATATTCCTTCCCAGTTCCCTCAATCCTACGTGTGTTGACTTTTACCATGTTGATGTTTTTGTCATTTTCTTACTTTCATAGAATTTTTCCTAAATTGGACAACCTAAACCCACGAATGTTTGTGTTTTGAACAAAACTGACAAAACTAATGGTATGCTTTTTGTCCCACAATGGTTTTTAACCATATTTGGTAAATTATAAAACCCTCCCTATTTTCCCAGATTTAGCAACAACCTTTTATACGGAATACAAACAATCTTTTTTTTACAATAATTAATTTTGAATTATAAAAAACATTTATCTTAAATTATATTTTGTAAAAATAATGAAAAGGTTTATGAAAAGGTGGTATCAGTTTATGAAAAGGTTTTAAAAAACTAATATTTCAAAAAATAATGAAAACATTTATATTAAATAATGAAAAACATTTATCCTAACACCAAAGAACACGACTCTTGGTGATATCAGTTTATGAAAAGGTTTTCAAACAATTTTATTTTAAATTTTGAATCAACATGTCGCTTCATTTTGATTCGGTTGCAACCATCAAAGCCATTTACTAAAAAGTTATAAATAGTAACACAGTTTCATTGCAAGTCACTATCAATTCTCTCATATACATATACACATATTCATAAACATGAGCGGCAAATTAAGTCAAGGGGATAATTTCTCCTTCTACAACAATTCTGTCAATTCATGGATAATTTCTCCTTCTCCAACAAGTATGGTATTAGAAATACCTAGATAAAGTTTTCATGGCACCCATCTCTCAACAACAACGGTAAAGAAAGAGAGTATGTGATGATCTGAAACACACAACAAAGGTTAGCGGCGGCGGATGTGATAATTTATCCATGAATTGACAGAATTGTTGGAGAAGGAGAAATTATTCCGTTGGCTTGCTTCGCCGCCCATGGTTATGTATATGTGTATATGTATATGAGAGAATTGATAGTGACTTGCAATGAAACTGAGTTACTATTTATAACTTTTTAGCAAATGGTTTTGATGGTTGCAACCTAATCAAAATGAAGTGACATGTTGATTCAAAATTTGAAATATTATTTTTTGAAAACATTTTCATAAACTGATATCATCAAGAGTCGTGTCTTTGGTGTAGGATAAATGTTTTTCATTATTTAATATAAACGTTTTCATTATTTTTTGAAAACCTTTTCATAAATTGATACCACCATTTCATAAACTTTTTCATTATTTTTACGAAATTTAATTTAAGATAAATGTTTTTTAAAATTAAAATTTAATTATTGTAAAACAAATTGTTTGTATTCTATATAAAAGGTTGTTGTTAAATCTTGGAAAAATGGAGGGTATTATAATTTGCCAAATATGGTTAAGAACCATTGTGGGACAACAAGTATACCATTAGTTTTGTCAGTTATGTTCAAAACACCAACATTCGTGGGTTTAGGTTGTCCAAATTAGACAAAATTCTATGAAAGTACGAAAAGGGTAAAAAACATCAACATGGTAAAAGACAAACACGTGAGATTGTGGAAATTGGGAAGGAATATTGAGACAATTAAAAAACCAAACAATTTGATCCCCCATTTGATAAAACATGTATGGGAGGGAAAAATAAGATTATTAGACTTTTTTGTGATTAAAATAAGATTATTAGACTTTTTGAATAAGATTATCAACTTTGGTATCAATGACAAAAATAACGTTGATAAGACAATATTATAATTTATGATTAATTGAAAAAACCAATGACATATTAGACTTTTTTGTATTCTTCCCTCTTTCTTCTCCCTTTTGAAGAGAAAACAGAAAGGTATCTTCTCTCTTTGCAATTACTCTCCTTACCAAACAAGAGAAATCTCTAACTGCTCTTATCTTTCTCTCTTGAACTATTTATCGTTAAATTCATTAACTATATGAATCCAACCTCGTCAGGTCTATTTTTTCAACTGAAACTATATATTTACATTATAAAAACAATTAAGGATATTGTTGTACCTTAGTGATAGCAATGCCATGGTCATGCCTATAGCAATTGAAAGTTGCTACAAGTTGTGTTTTGCTCCTTGTTGTAAGAATTCTGATTACTTCTTCATGATTGTGATTCTTGTTTTTGATAGCCTCATGAAGCATATCAGCTTCACATTGTGCCAAACTTGCATTGACTTCACTCCCACCATACCTAAATGAACTCACCAACCCCACCAAAAGCTGCTCAAAACATAATCACAACACATTATACTAACTCAAATGTCTGTTACGAGTAAAATCGGTTTTATAAGAGACATTTGGGTCAACAAAAATTGATATATCTAGACCAAATTTTAAACTGGATACATCAGCTTTTGTTGAGCAAAACGTCTTTTATAAATAAGACCGGAGGGAGTATATTATGACTTGCCTGACGAAGATAGCCATTGGTATTGGTAGCCACGTCTTCCTCCAAGGAACGTTTATAACGATTGTGATAAGCACGTCTCAAAATGAAAAGTTCATCAGGTGAAGAGACACATGAAATTTCAACAATCACATGGTAGTTTATGTTAGCATTTCTTAGTGCTATATTTGCCAACAAAGCTTCACGTTCTGCTGGTTCCAATATCCATCTATACATTGCTCTCTGTTTTGTACATACCAACAAGTCAAATTCACTATAATTAAAAAGCAATGTTTTCATGATAAAAAGCAATCAAAAAATTTCATAATAAGAAGTTTTTTTTTTAGAATGCATTGGCAAAACTAAATGGGATTGGTTTTATTAAATATATTGTTTCCCTATATAAATGAATATTCCTTCGTATTGGATCATGAAAGAAATATGATGATTGTCACGTTGAGTTTAAAGTAACCACATCAAATGTATAAGTCATTGATTTTATTAACCGATTTTAAGAGATCGATTTGTCGTTCAGGTTTTAGAAATTGATTCAGAGATTAGTTTTAGAGACGGATTAAACAACCTATTTTAGAGATCAATTTGGTAACCAATTTTTTTCAAAATCTCATCACTAATTTCGTTATTATTTTGTGCCTGTGTTAAAAAAACTAGAATTGTCGGAAAATTAATTTTTACTATAATAGTGTGTCTATATCAACAATATAAATAATAAAATACATTGATGAATGTTCTCGTGAGTTTAGCTCAATTGGTACGGACATTAATATATGCAAAGGTTGATTCGAACTTCCGACACTCCATTTATTCACTTTAAAAAAGTGAATTTTAACCACTAAGTTACTTGACAAAAAATAAATACATTAATGTATATATTAAAAACATCGACATGCACAATAAAGTTTTAACAAAATTTCAATTTTAATATATTTAATTGACATTTTTTTTACCGTGTATGTAACCTCAAAATCACCTGAAAGCTCAGACTCAAGGCGTTTGATGAGATCCTCTTGATAGAGTTCATAGTATGCTTGTCTGATTTGAGTCCTTTGGGTAGCATTTCTATGACCTAATATTGCTATAATGGCTTTTTCATCAGCTCCCCAACCTACAAAATTTCGAAGCCCAGTAATTTAATCAATTTCAAGATATTATTACTATTTCATTTTGCACATCTTTTAAAACATATAGAATCGTTTCGCTACACAAAACAATTTCATATTGTTTGAGAATCAAGACTAAGTATGGTTTAATCTACTTAGACTACTTTTAACAAATGACAAAATCATAAGAGTATATATAAGATTTAAAGTAGACAATAATACGTTAGAAAAATGGTGTAACATGTCAAAATATTGGCACCAGAAAAAGGGTCTAAACTATGCATAAAGCTTATGATTGACCCTTTTCGTTACCCTCAATAAGGGCTATTAGTACAACAAAAAGTCTTACATCGTCGAAAATTGATATTAAAGATAGTTTATATATTCGTTCTCTTCAATATGAGCCAACTTTTAACTAAGAACAACATCGTGATAACTCCTACAAGATTCAAAGCTAATTTGAGATCGATCTTAATTAATTATTATTAATTAAAAATTGGGAAAACAATAATGATAAGTAATAAAAAATTATTGTTATGTGTGAATGAAGGCTTGATGAATTTTCAAGATGGAATAAAAAACAATAATGAAATTGTTCAAAAGAAGAAATGAAAAAATGGATATGGTATGATCACCTTTAACAGCCCTTTGAAGAGCTTCTGCATCTTCAACTGGAGAGTGGTTGGAAGGAGCAATAATGGAAGCCATGAATCAGATTGTCTTCTATGAGGTAATCAGCTGTAATGTGTGTTTGTGTGTTATTATATATGAAAATGAATGACATATTAATTCATATAACTTTGTTTCATTCTAGATAACTTAAATTGAAATCATCGACATGTTGTTTTATGTTTGCAAACAAAAGCTTTATAGTTTAGATCATAAAACAACTTAATGGTACAATTAACATTACCCCTTCAATTTAATATGATTTAATATTCTCATTGTGTTAGGTTTAACGGTCCAACCAAACGCAGGCGACATGGACAAACATATAGAAGACCAAATAAAATAAAAATATTAGTTGTCATAATAGTTCATGAAGAAGAATTATAGTGACATTTAAATATTTTTCTTATGAGAAAAAACTTAGGTGTTGAGGTTTGGATGCTTACTACAGTCACAATTGGAAATTAATTGGACCATTTGAATTTTGATGGGATAGAATGATCGATGAAGGATTAAAATAAATTATTTTGATTAGAGAGGATGGTTGGTCATGAGAGAGAGTTTTTAATATCACAAAAATTTAAAGTCACTCAAGTGAAACTCAGATATGATAGACCTCAAGGTTGAACGAATCCATAATCGAGTGAGTGAGTCAACTTCTTATCAATTGAGTCAATTCTCGTTGACACATTTAAATATTTTCAACAACATCTCAATTCTGCAAAAACATATTTATAAACTTTTCTTTCCAAATATATAAATAAAAATAAAAAGGTAGTTGAAAAGTAGAAATATATGATCTAAATTTTTAACCACATACATCACATTTCCACTTACTCATTTTACTTATATTTCATTCTCAAATAATATGTGATACACACAAAAAACAAATTTATTTTTGCATAAAATTGATGGTTTGAATGGCACTATTAGTTGAAGACAATTGTTCACATCTTTCAGTATGAGTTAACTCACGCTCAGCATTTTTATGATAGGTTCAATCACTTTTTAAGCCGGTTCATCTAATCTTATGTTTATAGGGGTATTTTTGTAAAAGCAAAAGAAAACAACCTTTAAAAACACATGCTTTTAAACATAGTTATTGCAAAATAGATGTTCTAAGTATCATTTCTCCAAATAATTTTACATTAACTAGTTTTGAGAAAAAAATAATTTAGAATTGCATGTACTAAAGATTTGAATACTAAATTAAACATTTAATCAGTGAACATAGTGAAGTAAAAATATCATACAAACATACCCCAATGGAATTTTGATATTAATAACTTCCCATTAGCCTAAATAAACAACATAAGAGCATATCCCAAAGAAAACAACACAGCATAAAAGTTCAAGTTGTCCAAAGCAACCAACATAATGAAACAATTCTTAACAAAACATACTTTATTGAGAAAACAACTTAATGCAAAAACATAATCATAAGCCATCATAACCCAAATTCATTATAGATATGCCCTTAGCTCAATTACTTTAATCATGTTTCCCCAAAAGAGTGAGGATGAACTTCTTGTAGTCCCCTGAGGTTTCCTTGGAGACTTCATCTTCAAGATGAACACTGTTTCTCTTGTAGTACAGCTCTTTGATGTCCCTCAGATCCTTTTCAGCCCTTGTGACAATCAAGCGGCTGAGTCCATCTTCATCGGTTCCAAATTTCTTGATTGCATTGCGCAAAACCTACACATAATTGGAAAATTATCAAAGTGAGTTCATGTATAAGAATTGAGAGACCTCAATGATTTTGTCATGTGATGTACGTAGGACATTATTTGGTAACCATGGAGGAAATTTAGTGAGTGTGACAATTTGATCTATGTATGAAATGAAAGAAAAAAAACATTATAAAATGAGATATTTGATCATAGAAAGGAAATAAGAACCTAACCTTCTCATAGTACTTTTTGTGGTCATTGATGCAACGAATAGCTGTGTGCAATGTCTTTTGGAAGTCATCAGATGTTTGATCCAGCAATTTCTGCAGAGATCAAGAACTTTTAAGTACAATTATTTTCTGTCAAAGGTGTAGACAACAATTTTGATGAACAAGGCAAATTGATGTCGTGCCATGGTAAGAATTTGACGCTGTAAATCTAAAGCGACAGGGTTCAAGTATGTAAAATGGTTATTAGTGTCACTTGTTTAATAATAATTTTCATCATTTCCCAAATTTAAAAAATTGTTTTATAAAAGACTTTCGGGCTTTGGGCGTGCAAAGACATCCGTATAGACAACTGATATCTCAACTATGTTGACACCTTATCCGTAAATGAAAAAAAGTTATTTATTTTGTACCTTACTAATGGAGATGCCATGCTCATCTCTATAACGGTTGAAAGTTGCCACAAGTTGAGTCTTGCTTCTTGTGGTAAGAATCCTAATGACTTCTTCATTGTTGCCTTTCTTTTCCTTGACACTTTCATGAATAATATTAGCCTCAGTTTGTGCCAATTTTGCATTGATCTCATCTCCCTCATACCTAAATGAACTCACCAATCCAACCAAAAGCTGCTCAAAATCAAGTAAACATTCAGACTGTTAGTACGATCATAATCAAAACCATGGTTTTAAATTGCGATATGCAACAACAATAAAAATCAACTTGAACATTGAGGGGGTTAAATATATTATGGAGACAAAAATAATAATGAAGCTATTATTATGTCATAATCCGATACGACTGAGTTTTATGTTGGTTGTTGATCACATAAACATCATTTGGTGACAATAAAGAATGACTTGCCTGGCGAAGATGACCGGTTGTGTGAGCAGACACATCTTCTTCGATGGAACGCTTGTAGCGGTTATGATAGGCACGCCTCACTGCCAAGAGCTCTTCAGTTGATAGCACAGAAGCAATTTCAGCAACCACATGATAGTCTTTGTTGCCATTCCTGATTGCTACATTGATCAAAACAGCATCACGGTCCGCAGGTTCCAACATCCACCGGTACACAGCCCTCTGAATAACAAGATTATACAAAAAGTACATCAAATAATAGGTAAAACCAGGTCATGTTATATGATTTATATTTAAAGTGAGAAAATTAATAGTTGATATTTCAATACACTCGCAATGTGTTATATATATGCATATTATATCACGTTATCAACCATTAATTTATTCATCAATGGATGATATTATTCGCTTTAGTGTCTAACGTTTGAATACTATACCTCAAAGTCACCAGAGATTTCTGACTCGAGACGTTTGATGAGATCCTCTTCAAAAAGCTCCTCATAAGCTTTTCTAATCTGTTGCCTCTGATGAACATTTCTATGACCCAAAATTGCAATAATGGCCTTGTTATCAGCACCCCATCCTGCAAAGTTTGAAAAGTAAATAAAACACAACATCACAATTTCCTTTTTG
>Ga0209282_1002099_pt1 | contig 11360 bp, 7 predicted proteins | sample Mtrugardesep15_FD_187529 | JGI IMG/M metagenome (GOLD analysis project Ga0209282, IMG submission 187529) | Root nodule microbial communities of legume samples collected from California, USA - M. trunc garden sep15 (SPAdes) (version 2) | ecosystem: Host-associated > Plants > Roots > Nodule...
AATTTTCTTGCAAAAAATTCCAAAAAATTGCTTTGTGTTTCTTGATGCATTTTTGATTGTTTTGTGATATTTTTACATGTTTAAAGTTGATAAAAAATATATGCTAATTTCTTCTATGGAGTTGTGAGTTTTGTGTATTTTTAGTGAAATTTCTTGCATGACTTTTGACCCAATTTTTTGCCATATGATGTTGGTACGTGGCACTTGACTTTGTGATATATTTGCTACTGAATTCATGCTAATCCTTCTAATTTTGCAATATTAATGGTTGATTTCCAATTTTGTTAGTTTAATTTTTAGTTTACAACTTTGCAATATTAATTGTTAACTTCCAATTTGGTTAGTTTAATTTTTAGTTTACAACTTTGCAATGTTAATTGTTAGTTTACATTTTTTCCCTTTTTGTTGTTAGTTTAATTGCATAGTTTCTTGTTTTGCAAGTTTACTTGTTAGGTCACAATTTTGTTAGTTTAATTTGTTAGTTTCTTATTTGATTGTTAGTTCTTTGCATTGCAAGTAATGTGGATCCTTTGTTTGAAAATAACGTGTGAAATAGGTTTGTGAATGTGTGCTAAGATGAAATTTGGGCATGGCTTATAATTCTCATGTTGTGCTAGAAAAACCTCTTGAAAATTGCTTTGAATGAGAATCATAGGGCATGTGCTTGCTCTAAACCTTGTGATTAGTTTTGTGCATTTTTTCATTGCATCTTACTATTGCTCCTTTTTCTCAATTGGTTTAACATCTTTTACTATCATTTTATATCTTGTGTTGCTAACCATTCCATTTCATTTCACACATTGAGCATTCCATCGCCATCTCCATCCTTTAGTTTAGGTTTTATTCAATTTTCTAATCTTTAGGTGGTTATTCCTTTCTTTTAATTTTTGCAAGACCATAGAATGTAAACTAGGGCCAATGTAAAGAACAATGGACACTATAATGATGTACACCGACACAAGCACCGACACGCACACACGTTGTATGATTTACCGTTAGATGTATGTTTAGGAAACGCGAAACTTAGAAAAATCCATTTTCCAAAAATTAGCCATCTCATCACTTGAAAACAATTTTTTCAATAAACCTTGGAGTCAAAACTCCATTGTATTTTTTCTCTTATTTTCTTAATCAAAAATTCAAATGCAAACTAATTCCTACTTGGACTATCATTTTCTTTAATAATTGAACCAACCTCACCATTTTCTTTCTCAAGCCTTTACGACCTCTTTCTTTCCTTCCAAACCATTTTCAAAAATTAAAATCAATCTAAACTCACAAAAAAACATTTTTTGAGAGAGAACTACATGGAGTTTGATCCCTTAAAAGGGTATGTAGGCAAGAGGTCAAAACCTCTCCAAGTCCAATAAAAATAAAATCCAAACACTTCTCCCTCCATTCTTAAAAACAATCTTTTTCGATAAATAGCATTAAAAAATAAAGCGTAGACGTAAATCTAGAAGAACGGCTCCTATAGAGTACTATAGTCGTTATGGGTGCCTAACACCTTCCCGTAGCGAAAATTGCCCCCGAACTCAGAATTTCTAAGGGTTTTTCTCAATTTTGCCCTTCCCCAAAAAAATAGAGATATCAATGATTGAAAGGTTCAAGCCTAATTAATGACTTGACACCCGAAAATCGCGATAACAGATAAGCTAAAGGTCACGACTCCTTTAATAGTTTTATGGTGTGTTTTTTTAGAAGGGTAAACTTAGAAAAGAAATTTTAAATATACTAAAAGATCAAATTTTTTGAAATATAGTTGAAATATTAAAATTTCAAAAGAAAAAAATAAGAAGCAACCATACATAAGAAACTAAGAGGGAGAGAGACAATCAATCAAAAGAAATAACGAGAGAGAGAGAGAGAGAGAAGACCAATCAAACAAATAGATGAATCAACAGAGAGAAAGACAATCGAAGGGAAATTATCAACCAAAGAGAAAAAGACAGTTAAATGGAGGAATCAACGTACCAAATCAAACCAAACCAAACCCAATAACCAAACCAAGTTACAAACTGAAATTCAAACAGTTGCAAAATAACATCCCGAAAGCAATTTCTAACAACAATAACAAATAGCTCGCAACCATCCATCTTTTTGTTGACAAGAGAAAAAATAAATTGATATTAATTATTTTTGACAAATACGGTATGGTGATAAACGAGATTAATATCTCTCTCTTTCAGAAGGGATCATTCATTTTTAATTATATATAAGAAAAACATAAAGTTATTATTTTATTCATTTGTTTACATGTATCAGCCAACGATGGTTCGAGTAAAAGGAAGAACCAGTGAAAAGTTCAAAGAAGGAAATTGTTTATCGCGGTGTGAGGAAGACAAAAAAATGGCCGATACGGTGAAGAAATTCGAGACCCATGGAGAGAAGCTTATGTATGGTTAGGCACTTATGATACAGCTGAAGAAGCAGCACGAGCTTATGATGCAGCAGTCATAACACACAAGCTTATGTATGAAATGACTGCTGCATCGTAAGCTCATGCTGCTTGTTCAACCGTATTAAAAGTTTCTAGCCATATAAGCTTTTCTCCATGGGTCTCGAATTTCTGCACCGTATCAACTATTTTTTGTCTTCCTCACGCCGCTATAACAAACTTCCTTCGTTGAACTTTTCACTGATTTACCCTCACTCGAACCATCGTTGGCTGATACAAATAACAAATGAATAAAAAAATAATGTTATGTTTTTTTTAATATTTATAATTGAAAATGAATGATCACTTCTGAAAGAGAGAGATATTATTCTCGTTTCTCACCATACCTTCTTTGTCGATAAAAAGAATATCAATTTACTCCTCCAACACAGTCCTAAGCTTTTGGAAATTTAACGGCAGAAGCGATATCATGAGAAACCTTTTTGATCTTCTGATATATTTTTCCGGGCTCTTGAGTACTTTACCTACAAAGCACATCATGAGAAAAAAAAGGCTTCACTAATTTACTAAAGTATCTTATTAATATAATAGTTGGTAAAGTAGTTAATTACACTGAGATACAATAAATTAGATGCCTTAGACAAAAAAATTGTAATAAATAGTCATCGATATTTTAAAATGAATAATACGAAATATTTCAAAAGGGATACTTAGGCTTTGTTTGACAATGACAAAAAACAGGATTTTGATGGAACATTTTTTTTCTCACAAACTTAAAGCTCATTTTTACTAGCTTATAAATTAATTTAATAGGCTAATACAATTCAACTGAACTTAAACCTTGCAACTTATCATTTTATTTCTCAGTTTTACCCTATTTAAACCTTATAACTTATATTTTTCTCACTTTTACCCTTGTAATCTATAAAAAAAAATTAAATAAATTATTTCAAACATTAATTAGTACACAAGAAAAGAGTCACTTTTAAAAAATCTCATTCTACACACAAATTTAACCAATCAATTACCAAATATTAGTAGCAAGATCAAAGCTTCAAAGCATCGTATGAAAACACATACCTTAAACAAAATAAAACTTCATAATTTAAGAATGGTGACGATTGTTCCAATCCTCACAAATCAAACAACACCTAATCTTTAAATCAAAATAAGTTTAGACTTTAATAATGTCAACATTGAAAATCAATAAGAAAATTCCCCAATCTTTTTTCATTGACAAGCTTTTAAATTAGGTTTTCAAAAATATTCGCAAAATGACTTTTAGATTTTAGAGAGTGATTTTCTCAATCTGAATATTATTACTTAAAAATTCAATTTTGAAGCTTATAAGTTTATAAACAAGTTATTTCAAACACCGATTAGCACACAACATAAGAATCTCTTAGTAGCAAAACTAAAGCTTCAATTAAAGATTGAATATAAAAATCCGTACCTTAAGCAAAATAAAACTTCGCATCTTAAGAGCAGTGATTGATGATTGTTCCAATCCTCACGAATCGATAATGTTTGATCTTCAAATCAAAGTAAATTTAAGACTTTAATAATGTCAATATTAAAAAACTGTGAGAAAATGAAGAGAATCAGGTGAATAGAAAATTACCACAAGTCTTTCATGACAAAGAATCTTGATGACAACGGATAATCTTACAAGAGGGAAGAAACGAAGGAATGATATCAAATATATATGGTCTCAAAACCTGCAAGAAACTAGGGCTGGACAGTGGTCGATTTCGGTCGGGGTTCGGTCCCAAATTCCAGAACCGACGGGACCGATGATTTGAGATCTACGATCTGCCGCCGTCCATTTACAGGCGTCTGTTACGGCTGTGATGGTTGTTTGGTTCGGGCGGTCGAGCGGTTGGTTTGTTTCGGGTTTAAAAGAAACAAAGAATAGAAAAAAAAATCAGATTTGACAGAGGAGAAGAAACATAAACCCATCCAGAAATAAACTGACATAGAACAATGAAGATGAAGTTAACAGATCTGGTATTATAACATGAAAGAAGATGAATCAGAGCAAGGAATATGATAGAACGATGAATATTAGGATGTTGTATGGGGAAGATGATGAACTATCTATGTTGATGAATGAAGATGTGGTGAGATGAAGAAACGAGGCATCACTTGAATAGGCTAGGGTTTGAGTGAGAGAGCATTTTGGTATAAGTATGCAACACTTAGGCTGGGTTGGGGAAATGCAAAAAATATTTGGGCCTAAGAGAACGGGTCGGTTTCGGTTTTAAATGGTGCTTTCCACACCCCCCCCCACCCCCGTATCCGTCAAGTATTAACCATTACAACCCGTTTTTCTTCACCCACCCAAAGTGGATCCAACCCTAAACAATTCTATTACGTAGATCTAAAGTTTGGCGAATGAATCGATCGTCAACACGAAATCAGATCGCATACCATCAACTTTCAGCAAACATTAACGACTCTTTTGAGTCCAAACAGTCCCATGTCAATCAACAGGATGAATAGGATACATAACCACAGACAGATGCTTGAAAGTGGGGAGTGGATTCGAACGCCAACACGGTAATTAGCGAATCCACGCTCATCAAGCGTGTACTGCGATGATCAACAACAAATTAATAAGCCATTTGTAGCCCACATCAAGCGATCATACAAATACAACTAGGCACAAGTCTGAACTCCAACCTCTTACCAATGACAATGAATCCGACCGCCAACACGGTAGAGAATCCACCCACCAACCACTCATTGAGACAAAAGACAACAAGTTTGTACGACCATTTCTAGCCTATCAATCTGAATCCTCCACCAAATGGAACTACCATACAACAGAACCCACACGCTCGGAAACCGAAAGTGAAGAAATTATTCGAATCACACCAACTCATGCGGTTTTTTCCCAAAACACGAGAACCATCCATAACACCAGTTGCGGCGGTGATAAAACCCACCGCCTGATGAAAAATAGGAACAAACTAGTGAACCACCGCCAAAAACGTAGGCGACACTGGGTATCCTTGCAAACAATACCATATTCTGATACACACACACACATGAATGGGAGACAAGTGGACAACAAGTTGTGCTACTAAGCCTTTTTGGTAGCAAAACCAATCCTCAATATATGAATTATAAGAACTGAATTCTCACTTTGTGACCGCTCACTTTCACAATAAAAGTAAATCCAAAACAAATAGAAAAGATGCAAGTCAATATTATTTTACTCCAAACATAAAAAATAAATGCTAAAGCACGAATTTGAAGCAAAGAAATCATTTAAATAAAAAATAAAAATGAAAAACAAAGCAATGAAAAAAGATTATAAAAATAAAATCTTACTTGAAATCAATGATTTTATATACACCTATCTCTAATCTCGTATCTTATCTCATCTTATCTTCTTATCTTATTATAAAACCTTGTATGGTCAACCTAACCCTAAACCTAATTTTTCCCTCCAAACCATTTGTTTGCTTATTATTAAAGCTTGTATGGTCAAGCTAACCCTAAACCTAATTTTTCCCTCCAAACCATTTGAAAAGACGTAATTGTCCCCCATTGCTTTTGATTAGGAAACCTACTTTTTCCCTCCAAACCATTTGAAAAGATGTAATTGTCCCCCATTGCTTTTGATTAGGACAGATTTTTCCTTCCCCGTTGTTTTCTATTAAGTGACATTTAAAATGACATTTAACAACGTGCCATAATTAGTCGTACCATAAATGAAATTCAATGGGATATGAATTCGAGCTTAATCTTTTCCCTCCCATATATAAGAATTACGCATCCGTTCGTTCTTCTATAAATTCAAATCTTTGCTTTTGGTATCTGATAGACTTTTAGCAAGTGTACTAAAAATGCATCGAAGTAATAAAATAAGTTCGTATCCACAAGGACTGTGTTAATCTCACTTTGGCAATAAAGTAAATATTTAGGATGTATAAATTATTTTGTAAAAGTATATTTGATTTGATTGAATAAAATTAAATAACAGAAAATAAAGATTCGGTTAGAAAATATAGAGAGATGAGATCAGGTCTTTCGAATCATCTATGTTCCCTTAATTGGTATACTGCACCCTATTCTTATGAATGATTTTCTAGTTCCACGATTGTTAACAAAATAGTCCTAATCAACCCCTTGAGTTAGGACCCTCTTCTCAAACTACAACCCCTAATTCCTTAGGTGGTCTAATAATCTTTAATGGTTTAAGCACGTTAACCTAATATCACTAACAGATGATTATCCATTCCTAGACTAACCATGTTTATTAGAACAATTCAATTCTATATAAGTTGAAAGCTATGGTCATTAGTCATTCATTCTCATTAAATCATGTTTATATGTGATTAGGATATAAAAAGCATTAAGAACAATTGAATTGAATAAAAACTAGATTGTCGTTCACAATAAATAGTGTTTCACAACAACGCGGATTAATTAGGGTTACAAAGAATCATCTCAGACCTAATCTTTAAAAGATTTAGCTACTCATTATTGAGTTTACAAATAGCATAATCAATATAGGAACTAAAACATACATGAACTGATAAAAGGATGAAAAAATCATCCTGCTAGCCATCTCTGGATGTCAAAATCGCACCATGCTCTCCAAGATTCGTCACCCTTATGTTTGGAACTGACTTCAACTTAAATAGGCAAGTCTGAATGTGCCCAAAATCGCGCCACGGTTGTAGAAATCGTGCCATGATTGCTTTGAAACCATATAATCCTTCCAGATCCTTCAGCAAAATCGCGCCACGCCACACAAAATCGTACCACGATTTCAGTGGCAGAACCAAACCTTCATTCTGGTCACAAAATCGTGGCACGCCACAGAAAATCGCGCCACGATTCCTTGCTTACAGCACCACCAGATTTTCTTTTCACACCTCCAGATACCTTATATTGCCTCAGAACTTGGGAACAAAATTCCTCGCATTTGTAAGTCTTCTAAGGCTTCTTGAATCTTCATTTTATTCTTTATTCTTGTATTTCCAAAGTCTTGACAATTCTTTAGTTTTTCTTGCTGTTTGATGCACACCATGTGAGAGTATATGTTTCATATATTACATTATCCGTTGATAATGATGCACATATTTGTATATCCCTTTCAAAATCGTTTTTGACAAAAAAAAATTGTTTGTGTTTGGGGTGCGGTAGTGCTACCAATATGTTTGCCGGAGATTTTGGTTATCAAATCGATCATTATGCAACATTGGTCGATCCAAACAACAATGAATTCCAAGTGTTGGTAGAGAGGTTCAATGGATTTTTTTTTTAAACAAAAGGATGTAAAGCTGTTCTTGATTTTTATGGTATTTATTTACATGTTTGAGTCACGATGAATTTTATGGGTTTAGGTTGATTTAGAATTAATCTTAAGGATATGGTTGGTTAGAACGATTAGCTATCCTAAAGATGTTTTCATGTGAATGCAGTAGGGTGTGATCGAAAATGAGTAAGCTTCTCAAACCACTTCTTGCTAACCTGCTTAAGACCATAGAAAGATTTAAGCAGCTTGCAAACTTAACCAGGTTTAGGAGGAGTAACACCTTGAGGTCCCTTCATGTACACTACTTCATGCAAATCCCCATGAAAAAATGCATTATTTACATCAAGTTGATGTAAATACCAACCATGAATAGATGTTAGAGCAAGAAGTACCCTAACAGTAGTTAACTTTGCAACAGGTGAGAATGTCTCAAAATAACCCAGTCCTTCAGTTTGATTGAATCCTTGTGCAACCAAACGTGCTTTGAATCGTTTTATTTGCATATCTTTTTATTTTCTATACCCATTTATGGCCTATAGGTGCTGCATCTGAACAGAGATCTACAAATTCCCAGGTTTTGTTAGCATTAAGTGCCTCTATCTTTGTCTGCATAACAGTTATCCATCTAGAGTCTTGACTAGCAGAATGAAAATTAGTAGGCCCAATCTCAGTGTTCAAAGAGTATGCATAAGCTAGATGTTTAGGATAGAGAGCTAAGTAATTGACGAATTTATCCTTAGGATATCTACCCCCCTATTGAGCTGCAGATGTAATCCTGCAAGTGAGTAGGTGCTTGAGAAACTCTTGAAGAATTTCTGATAGATACGGGCACATGCTCAATATCCCTCTCTTCAGCATCACTAACATTATCTTCATTTAAAACTTCAACATCTTCATTAGTAGAAATCACAACATTGTCACTAATAGGTATAGTTTGAGTGACTTAACTATCAAGATAAATCTGTGTAGTAGGAACTAAAGTGAGACTAAAATAATGAAATGGAAATTCCAGATAAAAAAATTTCACATTTCTGGAAACTAAGATTTTAGAAGTATGGACATCAATAAGAAGAAAATCTTTGGTGCCAAACTTGTAGCCTAAGAAAGCACAGTTCTTAGCCCTTGAATCAAATTTATGTCTGTTAACAAGTAGAGTTGATGCATAACTAAAGCATCCAAACACCTTTAAAATATTGAGATCTGGTACTTCCCCATATAACACTTCCTAAGAAGATTTATTGTTCAAAATCATAGTAGGAATCCTATTTATCAAATACACTGCATGTAGAACAACATATGACCAAAACTTCTTAGGCAATTTTGACTGAAACATAAGAGCTCTACTAACATCGAGTATGTGTTGGTGTCTTCTCTCCACTATTCCATTTTGTTGTGGAGTATACACACAACTCTCTGATGTATTATTCCTTTCTCATCATAGAATTCCTTTAACATGAATTCAGGGCCATTATCACTTCTAACTATCTTAACCTGACATTCATATTGCCTTTTCAACCATAGAAATAAAAAATTTCACTTTCTGAGAAGCTTCAGGTTTATTTTTCATCATAACACAATTCAAATATGTCTTGTACAATCATCTAAATAGTAAGAAAAGATTTGTAACCATGGACAAAAGTTGTACCAAATGGCCCCCAAATATCAAAGTGAAATAAATCCAAAGCAGACTTAGCATTCTTACTACTAACAGGAAAGGGTAAAATTTTATGTCTACACATTTGACACACGTCACAAGCGGTGTGTTGACTAACAGGAACATAGCTATACAATTTATTCATGCACATCATTCTATATTTAGACAGATGACCAAGCCTGAGATACCACGATACTCCATCAGGCACATGCTCTTTTTGTGATTTTTTTGAAGCAGACACACTAGACACTGAAACTTCATTACTCTTTTCATCTATCTTCAAGTAATATAAGCCATGTCTCTCTTTAGCTAAACTAATCCTCTTCAAATTGTTCCTTTCCTGTATTATACAAGCATCAACTTCAAATTAAGAAATGCAATTTTGCTCTTTAGATAACTTTGATACAGAAATTAGATTCACAGCAAATTGAGGCAGATATAGAACATTATCTATACTCAACTCTTTTGTTAATCTAACTTGTCCTCTGCAACTTGCTTCTATTATGTTTTTGTTACGCAAATTTACACGAATAGGTTCAATTTTAGTGTAGCTACTAAACCAATTCATATCAAAACAAGTATGGTGTGTAGCTCTTGTATCTATAATCCATCTTGAATCTATAATCCATCTAGTATTAGCATGCTTATTGTCAAAAGTAGCATAACATGAATTACCTCCACAATATGAAGAATGATGGATACCTTTCACCACATTTGCTGAACACTTTGTGTAACGCCCTATTTTTAAATAAGCGATAAATCACGCAATTATAATAAACAATGAAGAAATAGACGTCACGTCTTCGAATAATTCACCAACTAGACATGCATAAGACATCACAACAGAATATCACATACACTTCAATAATATAGCCATGTCATCAAACTCAGGAAATACATCCAAGTAGTAATAAATCCTAACATAAGGTATATCTCAACAATAGATACAATCCAAACATAAAATAAACGTCGTCCTAGATTAGAGCCTCTTTAAGACATGAAAAACGAAATAAATGGGGGATGCTCCTGCAACCCTCCCCGCAACTCACAAAGCAAAGCGAATCAACTAATCCTGCACACCGTCTACCCATTCATACAAATAGGTAGGCGGTCCACGACAAACCACTAGGGGTTAGGTTCACATCAATCATAATCAGAAATTATAAACAGGCTTAAACATGCATTATAGAATTACATATTTCATAATGAGCATTATTATAACACATCTTCACACATTCACCAAGTCATCACCAATAAATCTTGCACAAGTACATAATTCATCAATTGCAAATAATCACCAAACACACCATTACACGTTTACACACCAAGCGCTAAACATTTATCAATAATGTTATTCTTATGCAATGCGCCTAGACACGAAGACTATATGCATGTGGTACAAAATCACCTCCGAGGCCGTCGCCCCTGATGCCAATTGAACATCATAATCACCCCGAATAATTGAATACAAAATTATTCGTCACCAACATGTTATGATGCATGAACATATGACACAATCGACAACAATGCATATGTTCACACAACCTCAACAATCAACACCAACATTATTCGTTACTTGCTTACACCAACGGCTCAACAACAATAGCATGTATGACAACTCAACAACAACATACATGCACATAACATATATAAACACCAACAACATCATATTAATTCAACAACTTCACATAATTCTCACAATTCAGTTAACAGAGAAAATACACCACAATATGAAGAACATCATATTCAACACCCATCAATCGCTTATACATCTTTATTTATGCATAGCAAACCATTCATGAAAGAATTTCAAAGTAAACGAGTTCAATGAATATTTTCAACCAAGTTCGTATAATATATTTCACAACTTTAACACTTAAGGCTATTGAACCAAAACTAAGAAAAAAAAACTCAATGCCTCAACAATGCATGTGCACTAATCACATATGAATGTAGGTGTACATACATGAGCGTTTCACCGGCCAACTACTATGAAATCTCACAAATCACAAAGTTCGTCTCATAATGCCACTTTT
>Ga0209282_1002100_pt1 | contig 11360 bp, 4 predicted proteins | sample Mtrugardesep15_FD_187529 | JGI IMG/M metagenome (GOLD analysis project Ga0209282, IMG submission 187529) | Root nodule microbial communities of legume samples collected from California, USA - M. trunc garden sep15 (SPAdes) (version 2) | ecosystem: Host-associated > Plants > Roots > Nodule...
AGAGTTTACAAGATGCCTTGGGTTCGAAGTTAAGATTGAGTTCGGCTTATCATCCGCAGACAGATGGTCAGTCGGAGAGGACTATCCAATCCTTAGAAGATTTGTTGAGGGTGTGTGTACTCGAGCAAGGTGGAGCTTGGGACAGCCACTTACCGTTGATAGAGTTCACCTATAACAATAGTTACCATTCGAGTATTGGTATGGCACCGTTCGAAGCTTTGTATGGTCGAAGGTGTAGAACTCCTCTATGTTGGTTTGAGTCGGGTGAAAGTATTGTGTTAGGACCTGAGTTAGTGCAGCAGACTACGGAAAAGGTCAAGATGATAAGAGAAAAGATGAAAGCATCTCAAGATCGTCAGAAGAGTTATCATGACAAAAGGAGAAAAGCCCTTGAGTTTCAAGAGGGTGAGCATGTGTTTTTGAGGGTTACTCCGATGACGGGTGTAGGACGTGCATTGAAGTCGAAGAAGTTGACTCCAAAGTTCATTGGTCCTTATCAGATTTCCGAGAGAGTTGGAACTGTGGCATATCGGATTGGATTGCCACCACATCTATCGAACTTGCATGATGTGTTTCATGTGTCGCAGTTGAGGAAGTATGTAGCAGATCCTTCGCATGTTATCCCTAGAGATGATGTGCAAGTTAGAGATAATCTTACTGTTGAGACTTTGCCTTTGAGGATTGATGATCGTAAGGTGAAACAGTTGAGAGGCAAGGAGATACCTCTGGTTAGAGTTGTTTGGGGCGGTGTAACCGGTGAGAGTTTGACTTGGGAATTGGAAAGCAAGATGCAAGAGTCCTATCCTGAGTTGTTTGTTGCTTAAGGTATTATTTCGAGGACGAAATTCTCTAAGTTGGGGAGAGTTGTAACGCCCTAGTTGCTATTTCTTTATTTTTGGTTGATTTAATATGTTTTATGTATTTTATATATAATTTATGTGAATATTTGATGTGTTAATATTTGTTATATAATTATTTGTGTTATTTGATAATATAGGAGGAATTATTAATTATTTAGAATTAGTAGAGTTTAAGGGGGTTAATGGAAATTAAAAAGAATTAAGTGAGGGAGTAAAGAAAGAAAAAGGAGTTACACTTTGTTAGAAGGAAAATAGAGGAAACCAGTAAGGAAAGAAAACAATAGCACGTATCAGTAAAAGAAACAGACAAGAGTTGGGAGAAAAGAGAAGAACCAAGAGGAAGAGAGAACTGATCATATTGCTGTAGATTTTGCTAAATTAAGGTAAGGGTGGGTTTACTCTTCAATTGTTAATATATATGTATATGATTTCATGAAATTGAATTGAAATTGGTAGGTTTTGGAATTAGGTTAAGAATATGTTAAATGCTCATTTTCTTGATGAATTGTGTTGCAATGATGTTGTTATGATATGTTCTGCTGTTTTATTGTGCCTTGAACCCATAAACATTATTTCTAAACCATTTTGGGTGATTGGGGGATTAAAAATGGGATTTTTGGATGAAAATGGAATTGGAATCGTAGGTTAGAATTCTGCCCAGATGAATTCTCGCTTAAGCGAGATAGCTGTTCGCTCAAGCGAGCGACACCGTTTTGTGCCCAGTCTGAACTTTTAGCCCTTCGCTCAAGCGAGCCACGAGCGAACCCCAAGCGAACAAATGTAATCTTTCGTCATTTGCGTCGCTTAAGCGAGTTTCCCGTCGCTTAAGCGAGAGACGCCCAGACTAGTGTAATTAACCTGTTCGCTTAAGCGAACTAGGAGCGAGCCTCAAGCGAGGAAAAACCAAAGTTACGTGTTTTGATTCGCTCAAGCGAGATGCTGCTCGCTTAAGCGAGCTGGGTCCTGTGAGACCCAAAATGTGATTTTTATAAGATGTTCCAAACCCAAACCTAAGCTTTCTAAGATGATTATTGTAATTTTTAAGAATTGTTTAGATGATAAAGACTATATTATGAAGGTGATTAAGATGAATTATGTATGCTTATGTGCAAATATTCATGCTTGCTAAGTTGAAATGTTTTGTCGATGGTTGAGTGATATTGTCCAGTTGGGGAGGGTATCCTAAGTTGTTGTTGTTGTTGGTTGCATGCTGATATGCTCCATTAAGATGTTGGGTTGTATGCTGATATACACCATAGAGTCATTCATACTCATTTGCATTTGATGGGGGCTTATTGCCCTGGAATGTTTATCATTCACTGTTGGGGGCTTATTGCCCTGGAACGCTTTATCGTTCACCTGTTGGGGGCTTATTGCCCTGGGATGCTTTAACCATCCAAACTGTTGGGGGCTTATTGCCCTGGAATGCTTAGCATTCAACGCGCGTAGTTGGTACCACATGCATAATGCATTAGATGTTTATGGAGTCTTGCATTAGTAGTAGGAGTGAGTTGTCCTTTTGGGATTGTTGTTGGTGAGATGTCGCCACAAGTGTTGTTGATGTTGTTGATATGAATCAAAGATGGAAATAAATTATAAGATGAGATGATGTTGATTATGTTGCTGTTTGTTGTTGTTGTTTTCAATTTACCTTGATGATTCATATATCTGTATATTTGCTTTTGATTTGTGAACTCACCCCTTCTGCTGGAATTGCCGCCTTGTGGGCAAGTGCAGGTAGCGAAGATTAGAGATGTGGCTCTTGCGTCTAGGGCTCTGATACATAGTAGGGATGGGGAAACGTTATTTTCTTGTATTCCTTTATGTATCGTTTATTTGAAGAAGATGTTGTTGGAATTAATCTGTTGGATAATTTTAATATGTTGATGGCCTTTAGTGCCAAGATTATGATGTAGTTGTTGGCTATGAGTTTTATATAAAGACATTCCGCTGCAGAATTTTTAATATGATGATATTGTATGTTGGTATTTAAATAGTTTTTATATTCTATTTAAACGATTTTGAAAAAGAAGTGTGATACTCCGTTGTTTTGTTGAATTACTCTGATTATGATTATTAGTAATATTATTATTACGTTATTTCGGGAACGGGGTGTTAAAATTGGTATCAGAGCAAGTCGGTCTGTCAGACCATTAGAAGAGTCGTGTCGAGCCATGTAGAGTAGTGTGACAGGTTTAAACTGTCTTTGTTGTTCTAATTCTTGTTGTTATGTAGAACTATCGAGATGGCCGGAAGAAATGATGCTGCTCTTGCTGCTGCTTTGCAAGCAATGGCTCAAGTTGTTGGGCAACAACAAGGTGCTGGTGGTGCTGGTGAAGGTGTAAGGATGCTTGAGACTTTCTTGAGGAATCATCCACCAACCTTTAAGGGAAGGTACGACCCCGATGGAGCGCAGACTTGGCTGAAGGAGGTCGAGAGGATCTTCCGAGTGATGCAATGTACGGATGTCCAGATGGTGCGGTTTGGCACGCACATGTTAGCTGAAGAGGCTGACGATTGGTGGGTGAGTGTGCAGCCGGTGTTAGAGGCTGAAGGTGCTGTGATTACATGGGCTGTTTTTAGGCGAGAATTCTTAAGGAGGTATTTTCCGGAGGATGTCCGAGGTAAGAAGGAGATTGAATTCCTTGAGCTGAAGCAGGGAGATATGTCTATTACGGAATATGCTGCCAAGTTCGTGGAGCTTGCAAAGTTCTATCCACACTATGCTGCGGAGACTGCTGAGTTCTCCAAGTGTATTAAATTTGAGAATGGTCTGCGAGCTGATATCAAGCGGGCCATTGGTTATCAGAAGATCAGAGACTTCTCTGAGTTGGTGAGCAGCTGCCGTATTTATGAAGAGGACACCAAAGCTCACTATAAGATATTGAATGACCGTAGAGGAAAGGGGCAGCAGAGTCGCCCGAAGCCTTATAGTGCCCCAGCTGATAAGGGCAAACAGAGGATGCAAGATGAGAGAAGGTCAGCACGTAGAGATGCTCCTGCTGAGGTGGTTTGTTATAAGTGTGGTGTCAAAGGCCACAAGAGTAATGCTTGTACCCGTGAAGAGAAGAAGTGTTTCCGTTGTGGTAAGAAGGGCCACACTGTCACCGAATGCAAGCGTGGGGACATTGTTTGCTTCAACTGTAATGAAGAAGGTCACATTGGTTCTCAGTGCACTAAGCCTAAGAAGGCGCAGACCAGTGGTAGAGTTTTTGCATTGACCGGTACTCAGACTGATCAGGAGGATCGACTTATCAGAGGTACTTGTTTCTTTAATAGTACTCCTTTAATTGCTATTATAGATACTGGTGCAACGCATTGTTTCATTGCTATTGATTGTGCACAAAGATTGGGTTTGATTATGTCTGATATGAATGGGGAGATGGTTGTTGAAACTCCAGCTAAGGGTTCAGTGACTACTTCCCTTGTTTGTTTAAGTTGTCCGTTGTCTGTTTTTGGTAGAGATTTTGAGGTGGACCTTGTCTGTTTGCCGTTAGTGGGAATGGATGTAATATTGGGGATGAATTGGTTAGAGTACAATCATGTCCTGATCAATTGTTTTACCAAGACTGTGCGGTTTTCTTCTGCTGAAGAAGAGAGTGGAGCAGAATTCTTATCCACTAAAGAGATGAAGCGTCTAGAAGAGGATGGCGTGTTGATGTTTTCTTTGTTGGCATTCTTGTCGGTGGAGAACCAAGCTGTGATTGATGGGTTGCCTGTTGTGAAGGAATTTCCTGAAGTTTTCCCTGATGAGATTCCAGATGTGCCACCGGAGAGAGAAGTGGAATTTTCGATAGAGCTTGTGCCGGGTACGAAGCCTGTGTCGATGGCTCCTTACCGTATGTCAGCTTCTGAGTTGGCCGAGCTGAAGAAGCAATTAGAAGACTTGCTTGACAAGAAGTTTGTGAGACCGAGTGTTTCACCGTGGGGAGCGCCGGTATTGTTGGTAAAGAAGAAGGATGGTAGCATGCGGTTGTGTATCGATTACCGACAGCTGAATAAAGTGACGATCAAGAATAGGTATCCACTACCGAGGATTGATGACTTGATGGATCAATTGGTGGGTGCCCGCGTTTTTAGCAAGATTGATTTGAGGTCCGGTTACCATCAGATAAAGGTGAAGGATGAGGATATGCAAAAGACGGCGTTTAGGACGCGGTATGGTCACTATGAGTATAAGGTGATGCCTTTCGGTGTGACGAATGCACCTGGTGTGTTTATGGAATACATGAATAGAATTTTTCATGAGTATCTGGATCAGTTCGTAGTGGTCTTTATTGATGACATCTTGATTTATTCTAAGACTGAAGTTGAGCATGCAGAGCACTTGAAGATTGTTTTGCAGGTGCTGAAAGAGAAGAAGTTGTATGCCAAGTTATCCAAGTGCGAATTCTGGTTGCATGAAGTAAGTTTTCTTGGTCACATTATTTCTGGTAATGGTATTGCTGTAGATCCTTCGAAGGTTGATGCTGTGTCGCAGTGGGAGACACCAAAGTCAGTTACTGAGGTAAGAAGTTTTCTTGGGTTGGCTGGTTATTACCGCAGATTTATTGAAGGATTTTCGAAGTTGGCACTTCCTTTGACGCAGCTGACTTGTAAAGGAAAAACATTTGTGTGGGATGCTAAATGTGAGAGTAGTTTCAATGAGTTGAAGCAAAGATTGACGACTGCTCCTATTTTGATTTTGCCAAAGCCAGGAGAGCCTTTTGTGGTTTATTGTGATGCATCTAAGTTGGGTTTAGGTGGTGTTTTGATGCAAGATGGCAAGGTGGTAGCGTATGCTTCTAGGCAGCTGAGAGTGCATGAGAAGAATTATCCTACGCATGATCTAGAGTTGGCAGCCGTGGTGTTTGTGTTGAAGATTTGGAGGCATTATTTGTACGGTTCAAGATTTGAGGTGTTTAGTGATCATAAGAGTTTAAAGTATTTATTTGATCAGAAGGAGTTGAACATGAGGCAGAGGAGGTGGCTTGAGTTACTTAAGGATTACGATTTTGGCTTGAATTACCATCCTGGTAAAGCTAATGTTGTTGCCGATGCGTTGAGCAGAAAGACATTGCATATGTCGGCTATGATGGTGAAAGAGTTCGAGTTACTTGAACAGTTCAGAGATTTGAGTCTTGTTTGTGAAAGATCGCCTCAGAGTGTGCGGTTAGGCATGCTGAAGATAAATAGTGATTTCTTGAACGACATCAAAGAGGCGCAGAAGCTTGATGTTAAGTTTGTTGATTTGATGACTGCTAGTGATCAGAATGCAGATGGTGACTTTAAGGTCGATGACCAAGGTGTGTTGAGGTTTAGGGGAAGGATTTGTATTCCGGATGATGAGGATTTGAAGAAGTTGATTTTAGAAGAAAGTCACAAGAGTAGTTTGAGTATTCATCCTGGAGCTACTAAAATGTATCATGACTTGAAGAAATTATTTTGGTGGTCCGGTTTGAAGAGAGATGTTGCGCAGTTTGTGTATGCATGTTTGACTTGCCAGAAGTCTAAAGTTGAGCATCAGAAACCTGCAGGGTTGTTGGTTCCGTTAGATGTACCTGAGTGGAAATGGGATAGCATTTCGATGGATTTTGTGACGAGTTTACCGAATACTCCAAGAGGGCATGATGCCATTTGGGTCGTGGTCGACAGGTTGACTAAGTCGGCACACTTTATTCCGATCAATATTACTTATCCGGTAGCTCAGTTGGCGGAGATCTATATCCGTGATATTGTGAAGTTGCATGGTGTTCCGTCAAGTATTGTGTCGGATAGAGATCCGAGGTTTACTTCGAGGTTTTGGAAGAGTTTACAAGATGCCTTGGGTTCGAAGTTAAGATTGAGTTCGGCTTATCATCCGCAGACAGATGGTCAGTCGGAGAGGACTATCCAATCCTTAGAAGATTTGTTGAGGGTGTGTGTACTCGAGCAAGGTGGAGCTTGGGACAGCCACTTACCGTTGATAGAGTTCACCTATAACAATAGTTACCATTCGAGTATTGGTATGGCACCGTTCGAAGCTTTGTATGGTCGAAGGTGTAGAACTCCTCTATGTTGGTTTGAGTCGGGTGAAAGTATTGTGTTAGGACCTGAGTTAGTGCAGCAGACTACGGAAAAGGTCAAGATGATAAGAGAAAAGATGAAAGCATCTCAAGATCGTCAGAAGAGTTATCATGACAAAAGGAGAAAAGCCCTTGAGTTTCAAGAGGGTGAGCATGTGTTTTTGAGGGTTACTCCGATGACGGGTGTAGGACGTGCATTGAAGTCGAAGAAGTTGACTCCAAAGTTCATTGGTCCTTATCAGATTTCCGAGAGAGTTGGAACTGTGGCATATCGGATTGGATTGCCACCACATCTATCGAACTTGCATGATGTGTTTCATGTGTCGCAGTTGAGGAAGTATGTAGCAGATCCTTCGCATGTTATCCCTAGAGATGATGTGCAAGTTAGAGATAATCTTACTGTTGAGACTTTGCCTTTGAGGATTGATGATCGTAAGGTGAAACAGTTGAGAGGCAAGGAGATACCTCTGGTTAGAGTTGTTTGGGGCGGTGTAACCGGTGAGAGTTTGACTTGGGAATTGGAAAGCAAGATGCAAGAGTCCTATCCTGAGTTGTTTGTTGCTTAAGGTATTATTTCGAGGACGAAATTCTCTAAGTTGGGGAGAGTTGTAACGCCCTAGTTGCTATTTCTTTATTTTTGGTTGATTTAATATGTTTTATGTATTTTATATATAATTTATGTGAATATTTGATGTGTTAATATTTGTTATATAATTATTTGTGTTATTTGATAATATAGGAGGAATTATTAATTATTTAGAATTAGTAGAGTTTAAGGGGGTTAATGGAAATTAAAAAGAATTAAGTGAGGGAGTAAAGAAAGAAAAAGGAGTTACACTTTGTTAGAAGGAAAATAGAGGAAACCAGTAAGGAAAGAAAACAATAGCACGTATCAGTAAAAGAAACAGACAAGAGTTGGGAGAAAAGAGAAGAACCAAGAGGAAGAGAGAACTGATCATATTGCTGTAGATTTTGCTAAATTAAGGTAAGGGTGGGTTTACTCTTCAATTGTTAATATATATGTATATGATTTCATGAAATTGAATTGAAATTGGTAGGTTTTGGAATTAGGTTAAGAATATGTTAAATGCTCATTTTCTTGATGAATTGTGTTGCAATGATGTTGTTATGATATGTTCTGCTGTTTTATTGTGCCTTGAACCCATAAACATTATTTCTAAACCATTTTGGGTGATTGGGGGATTAAAAATGGGATTTTTGGATGAAAATGGAATTGGAATCGTAGGTTAGAATTCTGCCCAGATGAATTCTCGCTTAAGCGAGATAGCTGTTCGCTCAAGCGAGCGACACCGTTTTGTGCCCAGTCTGAACTTTTAGCCCTTCGCTCAAGCGAGCCACGAGCGAACCCCAAGCGAACAAATGTAATCTTTCGTCATTTGCGTCGCTTAAGCGAGTTTCCCGTCGCTTAAGCGAGAGACGCCCAGACTAGTGTAATTAACCTGTTCGCTTAAGCGAACTAGGAGCGAGCCTCAAGCGAGGAAAAACCAAAGTTACGTGTTTTGATTCGCTCAAGCGAGATGCTGCTCGCTTAAGCGAGCTGGGTCCTGTGAGACCCAAAATGTGATTTTTATAAGATGTTCCAAACCCAAACCTAAGCTTTCTAAGATGATTATTGTAATTTTTAAGAATTGTTTAGATGATAAAGACTATATTATGAAGGTGATTAAGATGAATTATGTATGCTTATGTGCAAATATTCATGCTTGCTAAGTTGAAATGTTTTGTCGATGGTTGAGTGATATTGTCCAGTTGGGGAGGGTATCCTAAGTTGTTGTTGTTGTTGGTTGCATGCTGATATGCTCCATTAAGATGTTGGGTTGTATGCTGATATACACCATAGAGTCATTCATACTCATTTGCATTTGATGGGGGCTTATTGCCCTGGAATGTTTATCATTCACTGTTGGGGGCTTATTGCCCTGGAACGCTTTATCGTTCACCTGTTGGGGGCTTATTGCCCTGGGATGCTTTAACCATCCAAACTGTTGGGGGCTTATTGCCCTGGAATGCTTAGCATTCAACGCGCGTAGTTGGTACCACATGCATAATGCATTAGATGTTTATGGAGTCTTGCATTAGTAGTAGGAGTGAGTTGTCCTTTTGGGATTGTTGTTGGTGAGATGTCGCCACAAGTGTTGTTGATGTTGTTGATATGAATCAAAGATGGAAATAAATTATAAGATGAGATGATGTTGATTATGTTGCTGTTTGTTGTTGTTGTTTTCAATTTACCTTGATGATTCATATATCTGTATATTTGCTTTTGATTTGTGAACTCACCCCTTCTGCTGGAATTGCCGCCTTGTGGGCAAGTGCAGGTAGCGAAGATTAGAGATGTGGCTCTTGCGTCTAGGGCTCTGATACATAGTAGGGATGGGGAAACGTTATTTTCTTGTATTCCTTTATGTATCGTTTATTTGAAGAAGATGTTGTTGGAATTAATCTGTTGGATAATTTTAATATGTTGATGGCCTTTAGTGCCAAGATTATGATGTAGTTGTTGGCTATGAGTTTTATATAAAGACATTCCGCTGCAGAATTTTTAATATGATGATATTGTATGTTGGTATTTAAATAGTTTTTATATTCTATTTAAACGATTTTGAAAAAGAAGTGTGATACTCCGTTGTTTTGTTGAATTACTCTGATTATGATTATTAGTAATATTATTATTACGTTATTTCGGGAACGGGGTGTTAAAATTGGTATCAGAGCAAGTCGGTCTGTCAGACCATTAGAAGAGTCGTGTCGAGCCATGTAGAGTAGTGTGACAGGTTTAAACTGTCTTTGTTGTTCTAATTCTTGTTGTTATGTAGAACTATCGAGATGGCCGGAAGAAATGATGCTGCTCTTGCTGCTGCTTTGCAAGCAATGGCTCAAGTTGTTGGGCAACAACAAGGTGCTGGTGGTGCTGGTGAAGGTGTAAGGATGCTTGAGACTTTCTTGAGGAATCATCCACCAACCTTTAAGGGAAGGTACGACCCCGATGGAGCGCAGACTTGGCTGAAGGAGGTCGAGAGGATCTTCCGAGTGATGCAATGTACGGATGTCCAGATGGTGCGGTTTGGCACGCACATGTTAGCTGAAGAGGCTGACGATTGGTGGGTGAGTGTGCAGCCGGTGTTAGAGGCTGAAGGTGCTGTGATTACATGGGCTGTTTTTAGGCGAGAATTCTTAAGGAGGTATTTTCCGGAGGATGTCCGAGGTAAGAAGGAGATTGAATTCCTTGAGCTGAAGCAGGGAGATATGTCTATTACGGAATATGCTGCCAAGTTCGTGGAGCTTGCAAAGTTCTATCCACACTATGCTGCGGAGACTGCTGAGTTCTCCAAGTGTATTAAATTTGAGAATGGTCTGCGAGCTGATATCAAGCGGGCCATTGGTTATCAGAAGATCAGAGACTTCTCTGAGTTGGTGAGCAGCTGCCGTATTTATGAAGAGGACACCAAAGCTCACTATAAGATATTGAATGACCGTAGAGGAAAGGGGCAGCAGAGTCGCCCGAAGCCTTATAGTGCCCCAGCTGATAAGGGCAAACAGAGGATGCAAGATGAGAGAAGGTCAGCACGTAGAGATGCTCCTGCTGAGGTGGTTTGTTATAAGTGTGGTGTCAAAGGCCACAAGAGTAATGCTTGTACCCGTGAAGAGAAGAAGTGTTTCCGTTGTGGTAAGAAGGGCCACACTGTCACCGAATGCAAGCGTGGGGACATTGTTTGCTTCAACTGTAATGAAGAAGGTCACATTGGTTCTCAGTGCACTAAGCCTAAGAAGGCGCAGACCAGTGGTAGAGTTTTTGCATTGACCGGTACTCAGACTGATCAGGAGGATCGACTTATCAGAGGTACTTGTTTCTTTAATAGTACTCCTTTAATTGCTATTATAGATACTGGTGCAACGCATTGTTTCATTGCTATTGATTGTGCACAAAGATTGGGTTTGATTATGTCTGATATGAATGGGGAGATGGTTGTTGAAACTCCAGCTAAGGGTTCAGTAACTACTTCCCTTGTTTGTTTAAGTTGTCCGTTGTCTGTATTTGGTAGAGATTTTGAGGTGGACCTTGTTTGTTTGCCGTTAGTGGGTATGGATGTAATATTGGGAATGAACTGGCTAGAATACAATCATGTTCTGATTAACTGCTTTACCAAGACTGTGAGGTTTTCTTCTGCGGAAGAGGAGAGTGGAACAGAATTTTTATCCACTAAAGAGATGAAGCGTTTGGAGCAAGATGGTGTGTTGATGTTTTCTTTGTTGGCGTTCTTGTCGGTGGAGAACCAAGCTGTGATTGATGGGCTGCCTGTCGTGAAGGAATTTCCTGAAGTTTTCCCTGATGAGATTCCAGATGTGCCACCAGAGAGGGAGGTTGAATTTTCGATAGACCTTGTGCCGGGTACGAAGCCTGTGTCGATGGCTCCTTACCGTATGTCAGCTTCGG
>Ga0209282_1002101_pt1 | contig 11356 bp, 6 predicted proteins | sample Mtrugardesep15_FD_187529 | JGI IMG/M metagenome (GOLD analysis project Ga0209282, IMG submission 187529) | Root nodule microbial communities of legume samples collected from California, USA - M. trunc garden sep15 (SPAdes) (version 2) | ecosystem: Host-associated > Plants > Roots > Nodule...
CTCATAAAATAAACGTATATAATCTTTATCAAAATCATATTTAAAAAAAAAAACTTTGTCAAACTCATAAGCATATATAATTATTTCAACAAAAAATAAAATAAGCATATATAATTATCAAGCTCAAATATTTCATCTAAAACTCATAATAATTAGTCTATAAAATTACGTTTGTTGGATATTTATTTTCATTATATTCTATATGTGTCATTATTTTAGTGTTTGGAGTGACCGAGTCACCGGTTCAATATGATTTAATCTGATTAAATACATATACAGATTTAATCTAAACACCGAGTTATCTAATTGAGTCATCCAGTTTGATTCGATTCAGCCATACGGTTCAACCAGTGACCCGATGGTTCGACCATCGACTCAGTGACCCAATACCTCTGCCAAGTCGATAACTGAGCCGAATTTTAAAACTATGGTAACAGATAACAACGTTGGGCTTAGGCCCTCTTTGTAATAAAAAAATAATATATAACCATACATTATGGTTAATAATTGGTGTACAGGGTCAACGGTGTATGTGTCGCGTGAAATATGTGCGTCTAAATGAGTTGTAGCCGTAAAATGTGGAGAAATAAATAAACAAATCATTAATGAAATTTGGATCTCTCCATTCTCTCCTCCCTTATGTTCATGTGTTTCTTGTGATCTCTTTGACTTTACATCAAAAACCTAAGAGAAGAAACCGACAACAAAAACATGACAAAACTCACAGTCACAAACCTAATAAACATAATCAAAGACAAAGCTTCACAAAGCAAAGCAGCGTTACTGTCTAAACCCACCACCCTCTCCCTTTTACGCGCCACCACACATGACTCCTTCACTCCTCCCACGCACAAACATATCTCCACGCTCCTCTCCTCCACCGACGGTTCACGCGCCACCGCTTCCTCCTTCTTAGAACTTCTCATGGACCGTCTTCAAAACACCAACAACGCCGCCGTTGCTCTCAAGTCTCTCATCATCGTTCATCATATCATCAGCCATGGAAGCTTCATACTTCAAGATCAGTTATCTGTTTACCCTTCAACCGGTGGTAGAAACTATCTTAACCTGTCGAATTTTCGACATAATACAAATCCAACTTCATGGGAACTTTCTTGTTGGGTACGTTGGTTTGCTCAACATATTGAGAATCTTTTATGTACTTCACGAATCTTAGGTTTTTTCTTTCTTGGAAAATCTTTGTGTGACGGTGAAGAGAGAGTTTCTTGTCTTACAAACTGTGGTTTGTTGAAGGAGTTTGATTCTTTGGTGACACTGGTTGAAGGGATTTGTAAGAGACCAGAACAAGTGAACATGAACAAGAACAAGAACAAGTTGGTGAGTGAGATAGTAAACTTGGTTTGTGAAGATTGGGTGGTGATAGAAACTGTGGTGATAGTTGAAGTGAGTGAGTTTAAGGAGAGATTAGGGTGTTTGGAATTTGGAGAAGCTGTTGAATTGGTTTGTTGTTTGAAGAGGTTGGAAGAGTGTAAAGAGAGGGTGGTGATGATTTTGGAGTCACAACAAGGGTTGTGGGATATGGTGAGAGAGGTGAAGGATAAGGTTGGAATGGAGGTGTATAAGGAAAAGGGTAAGGTGCATAAGGAGGGAAGAAAGTTAAGGTTTAGTGAGTCTGATCGGTTTTCTGCTAGAGTTATCAGTTCTCATGATTCCCTTTGGTTTCCCTCTGGAAGGTTATTGTAAAGTGTTTATGTTAATGTAATGGCAATTTGTGAATATACAAAAGCTAAATTTTACTCATTTCTTAGTACTATGTTATGTTATAATTATTATTGATGATTATATATGGTATAGGACTTGGAGATGAAGGACACTTTATCTTTTTCTGATTAGTATTGCAAGTAATTTAAATTGTTAAAAGTGTAATTAGGAAGAAGAAAAACAAAATAGTTGTCATGATTATGTAAAGATTGCACAAGAAATGAAAGTTGAGAGCAGGAGGAATCTTCCACTTTAGTCTGTGAGAGACCCGCACGTTTTTGCAACTCATACCGTAGAAAAAAGCAGACAGTACTGGTTACTGGTACCAAATCGTCTGATAAATTCGTTATTGGAAGCTGGCAAGATGATATGTGAGAATGAGATGAGTGGTTACTCGAGTGTCTACGTTAAGGTACGGATAATATTTGGAAAGTCAAATTATTCAGCTTTAGCACTACCCCGCAATGGTACTACTACTAGCATCTCATGACTAAAAAGTGAATGAGATTATCTAATTTTCTATTATTTTGGACCAAATTTTTGAAGGGAAATGAATCATTGATATTTATTCATGCCACCATTATAAATCAAGTAAAATTGATTTATTAATTGTGTAATTTAATCTAAAATTTACCTGTGAAAAAAAAAATTGTGTTATTTGAGTCTTCTGATTTGAAATCAATGGGAAGGGGTTAGTGTGATTTTAATTGAGAAATTATTAAATAATATATTGGTTTTCCAATTAGATATATATTACTTATCCTCTTTTGGGCCTTGCATTAAGCCCCCTCTAGTGTATCGTTGTTAGCTCTCTGCTTTGGAATTTCCTCTACCTTTTCCATTAGCTTTGTTAGGAAAAGCCTCACCGGCTGTACCGAGTGCTTCTGTCAATTCTTTCCTCACAAAAGAAAAATATTACTTCTTTCCGCGATGTGTTTTTCTTGAAGAGAACATAGTCTTAAAATAAAAGAATATAATTTTTTTAAGTAGTCTGATTGATTGAAAATAGAAAAAATAAGTGATTATCCGAGTTCGAGATTCGATCTTCAACCCTACCTATAATATGTAATGTCCTCTATCCACTCGTATAAGTTATGTGACAATATTAATTTTCTTTCAGAAAAGAGTGGTTTACTTTTTTTTCTTGATAAAATTTGTATTCCCTTCTAACAAAAAAGTACATTTAGTTTTACACTCTTACGATGTTTATTATCTTGCAAAATGCTAACTAGTGCTCAAGAGACATTAGTTAAAAAATTAAAAAATAATATGAACAATGAAGGCAATATTTAATAGGGAAAGTCATAGTAGAACTGATAGGGTGGTAAGTAATAAGTATCGAATTTGTTGTGAAGATATACTGGCCAGTGCATAGAACTGCAAAATTGAGTTACGTAGAGAAATTGAATTCTCTACTTCACCTTCCTAAATTTACATATCTCTTACTTCACTCTCTCGATTATTTTTGTGCAGGATTCATGAAAGGTTGCATCCGTCTAAAAGTGAAATATGAGTATTCTATGGTGGATGTGAGTTCTAAAGTTGACCACCAGTGAACCACTACTCTAAATGATTAGAAATTCTAACAAAAGTAAACGATACAATTATAAAAAAAAACTTATGATTTTTTTTATGTTCACCGTTAAAATGGTGACATGATTACGACGACAACAACAACCAAGCCTTATCCCATTAAGTAAAGTCGGCTACATGATTAAATTACGTGATAGTGTTATATTATACACCATATTTAGATCCAACTTGTTGACCTCTAATTATATAAAATCACTCACATGTTTAATCAAATTTTACTATCTAAAATACCCAAAATAATTTACTAATAAGAAATATACTATATTATTTGCTAAAATATCTACACAAATATCTAACTAGTGTTATTATATTTAATGTCTATGTAAAACTACTTTATACATGAAAGAATAAATACCAACTTGGTGAAAATGTACCGAGGGAAAGGCTTGAAAGCTTGCAAACTTCGGTGAAACTTGGGAGGTCTGAGAACTCTTGAAATTGAAATAGAGAGGGAAAGGTTTGAGCAGAGAGCAAAAGATGTTCTGTGTTCACTCTCAACTCCTTTTATACTCTATTCAAAATGTACCAATTCAATATGGTGCTTCACGTGGAATTCACTCAAGAGAAACAAAACAAAACAACCGGTCCAAATTTATCCTTTTATTTCATCCAACAAACCACAACAAATCCTTCCAGAGTCCAAGCGCCAGATTAATGGCTAAGATTGAACCTCAAAAACCAACTTTGAACAAACCCCTCGAGGGTCTAAGCAATCAAGTGTTTAAATAGCCTTTACGCGAGTTAAGATTCTCTCAATTTAAATTTTTTTCATTTCTATCATTTAAAGAGATACAGATACAAAAATTCTTGAAAATAATTAATGATAGTGAGATCTATTTAATGATATGACCTACCACCCATTGTATGTGTATATATCTCTCCAAATGGTAGAAATGAAGAAAAAAAATTAAATGGAGAAGATCTTAACTCCCTTTACACATAGTGTTTAGGAACCAAACGTCATGTCCCTTCAGTCTCATTCTCGAGACATACGCATTAAATGTTGAGAGGACAAACGACCAACACTCTGACGAGGGAATCAAATAGTTACATCACTTGCGAACCAATTTCGCGAGCATACGCAAAGAACTTATCCGAGCGTTCGTTACTAGTCTCGTCTCGAGCATTCCTCTAACAAACAAAGATACTTCATTGACGAGCTAGCACATTAAGGAGTGTTGACGCTCCCCGCAAGCTCAAATCCTTTTTTCTAGCCAACAACTCCTCGCGAGCACATCACAAAGCCATATGTGTCGAACTATCACAGACTTAAAGATTCTCATCTTTAAACAAGGTGTCATTCGAGCAACATATGTTCGATGCGAGCACCAGATTTGTCATCGAAGTCATCACTCTTGATCAAAAGTAACGACTTGGGGGCTACTGTTCTAAACCGAAAAAACATATAAGGCCCATATTCATAGGCCCAATCCAAAAAGAACCAAGTTCCGCATTTGAGCCATTACTCGCGGCACACCCCCCTCCCCCTCGCGAGGGAGGTGCTCATGGCATTACAAAAGACTAGTTCAACCAACTGGTAACGTCTCCCAAAACATGCCCCACAAATCTCGTTCGACATTTACAATTCCCACGAATATGTAACCGTTGAACCCACATGTGTGCTCTACAACGGGGACTCATAGCAGTCTCCAAAAGTACATTCTCTTTCTAACCTAACACCACCCCCTCTTTCTGACTCAATACTGACTTAAGCGTCGAAGTGTCTGCAAGTACACCCCCTCGTTCCAGGCAACACAACTCTTCAAAACCATCGTGAAAGCACCACATCGGACGTCATCGTCTGATCAGATACAATAAAAAATATTCTCTCATCCAAACACACTTTAAGAAAAATTATCAAAAACATTAAAAAAATTAAACATAGATTCCACGTAGAAATTAAATATGATGAATTTACAAAACAACAAGAGTTTATTCTATTCAAGTCATATTTGGGCCAAAGTATGTACTAACTCATTGCAATTTCTGTTTATGTGACCAAATGATATTTTCATACAACCCAACTCAACAATTCCACCGTAGTATATACGAGGATACATTTTGTTCCCAAGAAGCATAGTTAGAACTTTGCATTCTACCTCGAAGATGATCGATCAAAAGCAACAATCATAAGTGAATTCCACTGTGAGGAACATAACATAAGCTTGGATTCAATCGCAGCAGTGTCATTGAAGCCTTACACAACCCAAGTAGCCGCCAAACTCTTTCCCCATTGTCTCTAATAATTTTACCCCTAAACCCCTCCCTAATTGCTTTCTTTAGCCATGTTTGAGTCACAATTTTCCTTGTAGTACCCAGTAGGAGGCTTTTCCATCTTGCTTTTTCTTGTTTTTTGTATCATTTTGGTTTTGTGATGTGTTACCATTGTTGGAAGTTTGAATTTCTTTGATGCAATCCAAAGCTTTACGGATAATAAATCCAAAGCTTGAGCGATAATAACTTGTTGAAGTAAGTCTTTTGCCTCAACAACATGTTTATTTTTAGAATACCAGATTCCATAGGTAATAAATGCTATTAATTTCATAATAGATTTATCAACATTTTTTTTTGGTTACAAAGGAAAAAGATTTATCAACATTATTCAATCTTTGAGTAAGTTGATATTTTTATAGTATTTTTGACTTGGTTAGTATATTCCGCGTCAATTGTTATTTGATAGAATCGGAGCCGTTTGCGAGACGTTAGTTAAGTACTAAGCTTGGTTGGAAGTTCGAGGCAGGCCCACATCCATCGACAACATCGTGGTGGGGGCCCATTACACCGCCACCTTCCATCTCATTGCTTTCTTTATGGGTCCCACTCACAACGTGTTACTCTTATACTTCCTTCCTTCTTAAGCCATTTTTTTGGCATAAAGTTAAGCTAATTTCATTTTAGTTCTAAAAATGTTGAGCTAATTTATTTATTTATTGTTACTTGTATATAACGAAAAATAATAGTAACGAATATTCTTATGATGTTGATATTTAAAAAGTTAATGGAAACCGTCGTGCCAGTATTGGGTTGGATTGTTTCAGTGCATACATATGGACGAGTTGTCCTTGACTTACACTACGAAGTTTTTGATGAAACGACGACGTCAACTACGTTTCAGGTACCTTATCTTAATACACTTTCCTTCTCTTGGACCCGGCCATAATAATCTAAATGTTTTTTTGGCCTAAATGATAAACAAGAATGTGAATATTATTATCAAGCAAAAATCAGCCACAAATGTGCTGTCTGCCACGTGTATTGGCGTTGGAAAATACCTAAAATACCAAAGAGAATAAATACGGCTGTGTTTATAAAAGCAAATTGTTACAATTTTTCGTAATATTTTTTGTAAAAAAAGCCTTATATCAGTCCACTCAATTGATTAAAACATCAAAACTACCAGACTTAAAAAAAACCTCTTATCATCCATGCAAGTGTTAGAAATTTGTAGATTTTCATGTTGATGCTTCAACTATGATTTTTTCAATAAATGTTAGCTTTTAGATTATTATTTTCTTACTTTCAACCGAGTTTGAATCTAAAACCTCAAACTTTCTATTATTTAAATCAAACTGTTTAAGCCAATTGAATTACTCAAACCCTATTATAGCACAATGGATTAATTTAGTGGTGATGTATTATTTTTGTGGACATGGAAAAATATTTCACTAAACACCGACATCAAATAAAAAACGCAAACAAAAGAGATTCAATTAGGAGTTTTCTCGATCAAAATAATATCAAAAGTGGAAATAGCATAACTTAGTGACAATGATCCAGAAGTCTTATCTCAACTGATAAAATGTCGAAATTGTTAGGCTGGATGTCATAACGGAGGTTCGAACTCCGATACCTCCACTTGTGTGTGTGAGTTTATAATGACTTTGTCATTTCGTCTATCTACCCAAAAAAAAAGAACTTAGTGGCAATGAATTTGGACCGGCCATATGTGCATGGTAATAATTTCATCATCAATTTTTGTATATGCATAATAAACAACATTAGAAACTTTGTACCAAATAATAATAATAAAGTCATAGTAAAAACATTTGTTTTCATGAACTTAACTCGCTTAGTAGAAATATTACATCCACCGCTGCTATTCATAGCGACACAAAAATTAACGAAGCTCTCACGAAATGATTACACTTGTTGGATCTAAATTGATTGGAATGCATGGATGGTTAGAGGAAAAAGAGAAAGTGAGGACAATGTTATTATAATAAAAAAGTACCAAGTGGTCGGATGTTTTCGCTATAAAGTTGTCGCGAGAAGTAGCATAATCCTATTACATTATATATGCAGAAACTGGTATTCGAATTTTAAATTTTCATTTATTCATTTTATAAGACGGGATTATAGTCATGAATAACAATATCTATGTTTCATGTATTTATGAATGTTGTGGTTATGATGATTGATTTGTCATCTAACAACGCAATTTGTTATTACTTGCTTGACTGTGTAATTAATCTTTTTTATTTATAAAAGTAGTAGATTAAAAATGGTAAAAAAACAAAAATATTTGGCCAAAAACGTAACTTAAAAGTTGAAAATATTAAAAGTGCATCATGACAAGTGTCGCAAGCTAGTGAGAAATTAGAACGCGTGGGGAAAGCGTACTCGAACTCGAAGACATGGTATCTTATTAAATAAAGGGTCCATAACTATAGATTAAATACTATAGCCATTTCTTTATTATCATATCATCAAAAGCGGCACCGAGAATTTCATCAAATAAAAAAACAGCAATTTAGGGTTTTTAATTTAATATACCAACTGAGCGACACGACATAGCAGAAAAGAACAGAGAAGAAGAAAGAGAAAGCATCGTAGATTGATATTTTTCTTTTCTGTAACGGAACATTTTAGTTTTTGATAGCTGTGTAGAGACGAAAACTGCCACCACTCATTTTCCAAAGAGACAGACAAGTTACAACCTTAACGTCGTTGGTTCTTCCGCCTCTCTTTTCAATCTCCGTCACTGATTTTCTATAAACCCCACTTTTCCTCTTTCTTTTTTAATTATTCTAATCTCAAAACCCCGTTTCTTTGCTTCTTTACTAAGATTCCAAAGTTATTCTTCTAAACTACGATCTACGACATTTCTTTTCGAGGATCGGTGGTTCAATCGATCGATCTGGTTTTTGATTTCATTGAAACCTAAACGCGAAAATGTGGTGGATGATGGGTGAAACTGGAGGGAATTATTGTTCTAAAAAAAGTGATGATTTGTGTAGCAATGTTTGTGGCCAGGTATGTTATATATATCATCGATTATTCATTCTTTAATTGCTATTTATTGATATTTTTTAGTATAATATCAATGAATTTTTAAGTTTAATTTAGTGTTTGTGATGATGATTATGGAAAATGAAAGAGGATAATCAAATTTAATGGTTTTTATTTGTAAAAAATTGTATCTTTTATGGAGATTAATGATGGTTATGTAAATTTCGTCCTAGATTTGTTTATTGTGGATTTATTTATTTATTTTGGGTTTGTACTTGTACGAGATATATGCTTGATCTGAATTTGGGTTTGGGAAAAAGGTTGCTTTTTGAGGTTTTAAAATTTGAGTAAATCTGATGAACAATTTTGTACACCTTTTTTCTTGTTTCTTTTTATGTTACTATTTTGGGAGATTCATTTTTTAGGAGTGTGGCTATAATTGGATTTTAACAAGTTGTGAGTTCTGGTTTTATTTTTTTGGCATGTCTCTAATCACTCTATGATGCTGCTCTGGCCTCTGGCTTTATGACTAGAATTTCTGGCACTTGTTATATGATTCTTGTAAACTTTATCTTTGTATGATTTGAGATGCTGCATTGTTTAGTAATCTTGACATGATTTTTCATTCTGGAAGGTGGATTTTTATAGTGTGCTAAGATTGTTTTTTCCTTAATCGTGCAGGAATCAAGTCAAGTATCAAACATGTCAAGAGTTCGCTGTATTTTGCGTGGTTTGGATGTGAAAACCTATATATTCCTGTTTGCATTTGTCCCAATGTGCATATTTGGAATATATATACATGGACAGAAGATCTCTTACTTTCTGCGGCCACTATGGGAAAAACCACCCAAGCCTTTCAATGTTATCCCTCATTACTATAACGACAATGTTACCATGGAGAATCTTTGCAGACTTCATGGTTGGGGAGTTCGTGAGTATCCAAGGCGTGTTTACGATGCTGTGTTGTTTAGTAATGAGATTGAAATACTTACCTTGCGCTGGAAAGAATTGTACCCCTACATTGCTGAATTTGTGCTCCTTGAGTCAAACTCTACATTTACTGGATTGCCTAAGCCTCTGGTTTTCAATGGTAATAGGGAGCAGTTCAAATTCGTTGAGCCACGGTTAACTTATGGGACAATTGGTGGGAGATTTAGGAAAGGAGAAAACCCGTTTGTTGAGGAGGCATATCAGCGTGTAGCATTGGATCAACTCCTTAAGATTGCTGGTATTACAGATGATGACTTGTTGATTATGTCTGATGTGGATGAGATACCAAGTGCTCACACTATTAACCTCTTAAGATGGTGCGATGAAATACCTTCAGTCTTGCATCTACAGCTGAAGAATTATCTTTATTCATTTGAGTTTCTTCTGGATGATAAGAGTTGGAGGGCTTCGATTCACAGGTATCAGTCTGGCAAGACAAGATATGCACATTATCGCCAGTCTGACAACATGTTGGCAGATGCTGGGTGGCATTGTAGCTTTTGCTTCCGCCGAATCAGTGATTTCATTTTTAAGATGAAAGCTTACAGTCACTATGATAGAGTTAGATTCTCTCACTATTTAAATCCTGACAGAATTCAGAAAGTAATATGTGAAGGGGCTGATCTATTTGATATGCTGCCTGAAGAATACACTTTCAAGGAGATCATTGGTAAAATGGGTCCAATACCACATTCATATTCTGCAGTGCACCTTCCTGCTTTCCTTCTGGAAAATGCAGAGAAATATAAATTTCTCTTGCCTGGGAATTGCATGAGAGAGAGATGATATGAGAAAATCATTAAAAGGTTCATGCGCTTATTGCTAAGCTTGTAGCTTGTGCAGCTCAAGTGAGTCTTCTTATGAGGGTTTAGCCGAGGTTGTGATGATTGTGTGTCACTCATGCGGGGGCTGTATTATTGTCCAGCGAGATATTCTTTGGGAATTCATTGAGTTATTCAGACAAATTCTTTGATCTAGAGGGAATTCTGTATATAATTTAGAGGTGAACTTCATTCAAGGGGAGCAGCATCTATTCTAACCAGCGATAGAAAGTGCCGCTTGCCTTTGTGAACTTCTGTGTTTATTTGGTATCAGTGTGGCTGATGCCCAGATATACAGTAGAGTAGTTTAAAATTGGATCTTTTCCTGTTTGGGAAGTTTTGTTTTGCAGACCCATTTTTATTCTTATTATTCTTTGTCTATGTTAAATATGTCTAAATTGGTTGCTTGGTCCATATTCATAACACTGCTGACTTAGTTTTATTGTGCATTATATGAAAACAGCTTGGTTGCCATCAATAGGATACTTCAGACTCTGTTTTTGTGATAAGCGCAGCTTACCTCATTCAGATTTTCCTTTTTAACTATTTTGAACATCATATATTCATATTTATAGCGTTGTAGTCTATGAAGCACGTACAATGGACATGACTTCATGGATAAAGTTTTGAGATGATGACATAAATTTAATGTAATCACAAGTGTTAGTGTTGGACACCAGGACGCATTCAAACAGAAGTGTCCGTGCAACATAGGTTTCAATACATCAGTGATCTAATTTTCTATTTTTTAAGTTAAATTTTCTGTCATGCATTTATATTAGGCTAAAGTGCATGTTTGGCCCCCTATCTTTCAAAAGGTTGCGATTTTGGCCCCTATGAAAAAAAATGACAAAAGTGACCCCCTATGTTTAGGAAAATATGCTCTTTTGACCCCCTAACATAAGGAAAATATGATCTTTTGACCCCTTATCTTCTCAAAAAGTTGCGATTATGACCCCTTTTTTGGGACACGTGGCGTCTTCTCAGCAATTTTGGAACGA